>ERZ1035027.502-NODE-502-length-22193-cov-5.806803_pt1 | contig 22193 bp, 8 predicted proteins | sample MGYA00520604_ERZ1035027 | MGnify/ENA primary metagenome ERZ1035027 (study PRJEB33766, sample SAMN09781743) | gut metagenome | biome: gut microbiome | host: Homo sapiens | place: Madagascar | study: EMG produced TPA metagenomics assembly of the PRJNA485056 data set...
TCAGACCGCCAGAACTATCACGGCTCACCCTCATGTGCCGCGACCACGAGGTCGCCGAGTTCACCTGGAACCACGACCGCCAGGCCGTCACCGGCAAAACCCATGTCTTCGATGCAGGCCATGCGCCGCTCATGTCGGTCGACCCATACGGCAACATCACGCGAGACAGGCTCTCGATATGGTTCAAGAACAGAGGCATCCCCGACTTCCGCCCCGATGCCGTCGAGCGGCTGCGCGCCGTCGGCTTTCCCTCGGCCGCTTCCCTCATGGCCTCCGGTTTCGGAGCATCGCTGTCCGACCAATACTGGATTCGCCCGGCCGGCTCGGTCTCCACATGGCGTGACGTCAACTGTTTCGAGAACGATTTCAGCGAAGAGCTCGGCAAGCTTTTGCTTCCGCACGACGCCTCATCGGTCCCCTCCCTCATCGAGAAGATCAGAAGCAACGCGGACATCCTCGCCTCCTCGCCCGATGCGGCCCTGAACGGCAACCTGCCGAAGCGCTGGACGATCAAGGACGGACAGCGGGTGCTGGTCAAGTCGGGGCGCGCCTCCGGCAGGTTCCAAGAACCGTTCAACGAGAAGATCGCCAGCATGCTGTGCTCGCAACTGCTCGACGAGGATGACTACGTTTCCTACGAACTCGAGGACGGCGGCTTCATGAAGTGGGCCTCCCGTTGCAAGCCCATGACCGACCAGGCGACCGAGTTCGTCCCGGCCTATGCGCTGCTTTGCTCATCGAAACGCCCCTCGGACCTCGGGCTTTACGATTTCTACGTGTCCGCCTGCGCCGCTCACGGGCTCAACGTACGCGAGGACGTGGAGAAGATGCTCGTCGTCGACTACCTCATGGCGAACTTCGATAGGCACTGGAACAACTTCGGCGTGCTTATCGACAGCGAGAGCAGGGAATGGCTCCGCGCGGCTCCGGTGTTCGACACCGGCGAAGCCCTTTGGTGCGACCGCGAGCTCACCCAGCCCTTCGGCGGCTACACGACGCCGCGCGCCGACATGATGCGACCCTTCGCCCGCAGAATCGATGACCAGGTCGAACGGCATTGCCAAGACCTCTCCTGGCTCGACCCGTCCAAGCTCAAGGGCTTCTCCGAGCAGGCCTGCGACATCCTGCTCGGCAACCCCTTCATAGCCAACGAACCCGGCAGGATCGACAAGATCAAAGCCGCCATCGACCTGCGCGCCATGGCGCTGACCAAGCACGCCCGCGAGATTCGCCGCGGACGCAATGTCACCGTGCCCGACAGGGACGCCCCGTTGGATGCAGCAGCGAAGTAGGCAGAGTGCCATCTGTGATTTTCGAAAGCCGAGATTCGCACGAGCGCTTGAACATCGCAGAAAGACTGCACACGCGGCCCTTTGAGCCGCCTGGCGCTCCTCGGGCACGAGAGCGAACGGCACCGCACCGCTTATGCGTTAGCGCAGGACTGGTTATAGGGATTGCCGCATGATCACCCTCGCGTGATTACAACGAGCATGATAGAATGGAAAAGTATCAGCGAAGCTCGGTAGCGTTAACGGGCACGGGCGGAGCCAGTACTTGCGAATTTAGGGGCCGGTTGCAGCCGGCCCCTACTATTTCTCCTGGACTTCGTCCACTCGCTTTTTTCTTCCGCCCACAAAGGTCGACAGCCATAAGAAGCACCGCCAACCAATTCGGTAAAACCGACAAGATGAAACTCAGAATTCTTTCAGCATAAGGCATCGCCTCTTCCTGTATAGGTCGAAGCTCCGCCCGCGTTGGACTTCGCTGGCTTCGCCAGTATAGCAAATATAGTACGTATGTTCTATCTGTCCGATACCGGCGAATTTTGATTCAAATACAGCGAAACGCTCCCCTGCCGATTCGGCGGAGGAGCGTTTCGTTTGCTGTTAGGTTAACGCTGCGCTCTAGCCCTGATACCCGTACAGGTTGCCTTCGCCTGTGTACTGCACCTCGCCGGTGCCGGACACGATGCGGCCGACGCGATAGGTCTTCTCGCCGGCTTCGGCCAGAGCAGCCTCGACCTCATCGGCGCGCGCGGGGTCAACGATCAAGATCATGCCAACGCCCATGTTGAACGTCTTGAGCGCCTGCGGCTCGGACAGCTCGGCGGCGTCGCACACGTACTTCGCCACGGCCGGTACGGGCCAGGTGCCCAGGTCCACCTGCGCGTCCACGCGCTCGTTCAGCGCGCGGTTGAGGTTCTCGGAGATGCCGCCGCCCGTGATGTGGGCCAGCGCACGCACAGCGCCCGGGCATGCCTTCAGCGTCCCGAGCACCTGCTTCACGTAGATGCGCGTCGGCGTGAGCAGCGCGTCGGCCACGGACTGGCCGTCCAGCGCCTCCACCGGCGTCAGCAGCTCTTCGCGGCTTTTGCCCTCCACGCATACCTTGCGGGCAAGGGAATAGCCGTTGGAGTGCAGGCCCGAGGATGCCAGGCCGATGAGCACGTCGCCCTCGGACACGCTTTCGGGGTCGAGCATCTTCGGCTTGTCGACAACGCCCACGGTGAAGCCGGACAGGTCGTAGTCGTCGGGATCCATGACGCCCGGGTGCTCGGCCATCTCGCCGCCGATGAGCGCGCAGCCCGCCTGACGGCAACCCTCGCCGATGCCGGCGACGACCTCGGCCACGTGCTCCTTGCGCAGCTTGCCGATGGCGATGTAGTCCAGGAAGAACAACGGCTCGGCGCCGCACGCCAGAATGTCGTTGACGCACATGGCCACCAGGTCGATGCCCACCGTGCCGTGCTTGCCAGCCAGCTGGGCGACCTTGAGCTTCGTGCCCACGCCGTCGGTGCCGGAAACCAGCAGCGGCTCGGCCATGTCCTTGGCCGCCGCGATGCTGAACAGGCCGCCGAAGCCGCCGATGTCGCCGACGACCTCCGGGCGATACGTGGAGTGCACCGTCTCCTTGATGGCGTCGACGGCGCGCGCGCCCTCGGCAGTATCCACGCCTGCTGCCTGGTACGTAACTTCCTGCTTCGTCACTGGATGCTCCTTATCTGATAGGCGGGAACCCAACCGACCCTGCGGCCAGCGCTCCCGCACCGTTAACCTTCCAAAACCCGGACACTTGAGGACGTACCCTTATCTGTCCGGTTTCGCGCGAACCGCGAACCGCAAACGGCGAACGGAGAACACACCTCCGCCCCCGTTCGCGATCAGGGACTCGTTCTCGTTCGTCCAACTCCGGACACTTAATCCTACGTCCCCTAACTGTCCGGCAAAACTGTCTGGCGTGTTTGCGGTTGTTAGACGCTGACCTGGGTGTTCTCGGCTTCTTGCGCTTCCTTTTCGTAGGCTGCGGCGAAGTCGGCCTTGGTCATGAAGCTGTTGCGCGCGGTGTAGGCGGGGATGTCCACGGGATACTCGCCCGAGAAGCATGCCTCGCAGTAGCCCGGCGTGCGCACGTCGGGCAGGCTGTCGCGCAGGCCCTGCAGGCTGATGAACGCCAGCGAGTCGGCGCCCATCCACTCGCACATCTCGTCGTTGGTCATGTTCGCGGCGATCAGCTGGTCGCGCGTGTCGGTGTCGATGCCGTAGAAGCACGGCCACATGACCTCGGGGCTGACGATGCGCATGTGCACCTCGGTGGCGCCGGCGTCGCGCAGCATCTCGATGAGCTTCTTCGACGTGTTGCCGCGCACGATGGAGTCGTCGATGACCACCAGGCGCTTGCCGCGGATAACGGAAGGCAGCGGGTTGAGCTTCAGGCGGATGCCCAGCTGTCGCATGGCCTGCGTGGGCTGGATGAACGTGCGGCCCACGTAGCGGTTCTTCACGATGCCGTCGGAGTACGGGATGCCGCTTTCGAAGGCGAAGCCCATCGCCGACGGGATGCCGCTGTCGGGCACGCCGAGCACCAGGTCGGCGTCGGCCGGCGCCTCGCGGGCCAGGATGCGGCCCATGTTGCGACGCGCCTGGTAGACCGACTGGCCGTCCATGACGGAGTCGGGGCGGGCGAAGTACACGTACTCGAAAATGCAGCTGGCACGCTTGCGCGGCTCGACGCCCTGCTCGGAGGTGACACCCTCCTTGCTAAAACGCACGATCTCGCCGGGCTCGACGTCGCGCACGTATTCGGCGCCCACGATGTCCAAGCCGCAGGTTTCGCTGGAAACCACCCAGCCGCGACCCTCGGGCAGCTTGCCGATGCACAGCGGGCGGATGCCGTTGGGGTCGCGGAACGCATACAGCGTGTCGGGGCTGGCCAGCACCATGGCGTAGGCGCCCTCCATATACTGCATGGCGTAGCGGATGCCCTCGCGCAGGTGGTGCGTCTTCTGCGTGACGCTGCCGATGGCCTTGGCGGCCACCTCGGAGTCGGTGCCCGCGCGCAGCTGGATGCCCTCGTCGATCAAGCGGGCGCGCAGGCTGTTGGTGTTCACCAGGGTGCCATTATGCGCCAAGGCGATGAGGATCTCGTCGATAGCCGAGATATGCGGCTGCGCGGCCTCCCATGACGCCGCGGCGCCGCTGGTGGAATAGCGCGCGTGGCCCACGGCCACATAACCTTCGAGCGCGGCCAGGCGCGACTCGTCGAACACCTGGGTGACCAGGCCCAGGTCCTTCGACACCATGATGGTCTCGCCATCGCCCACGGCGATGCCGGCCGACTCCTGCCCACGGTGCTGCAACGCCTGCAGGCCGAAGCACGTCATACGTGCAACGTCCTCGCCGGGGGCGAACACGCCAAACACGGCGCACTCCTCCTCCAAGCGGTCGGGGCGCTCTCCCGGCAGAATCGAGGTGCTCATGCTGCTGTCTCCTTTGCCGCTTCGCTGACGGCGGCCACGTCCTCGGGGTTGATGTTGCTATCATCGGCAACGACGCTGCTGGCCGCTGCTGTTGAACCGGATTCGTACGCGAACAGCACCCACCGGCCGTTGCTGGCCAGGTTATCGCAGGTGGAGAACGCGAACGTGTGCTTCATGTCGGCGGCAGAGGGAAGCCCCGCCACCGTGACGACGGAACGGTCGACCTTGTCCTGCACGTAGGCCTGGCGCTCCTGCTCGCTGGCGAACGCCGTTTGAGCCAAAGGATCGTCTGCCGCGCAATGCACGATGGAGAAGGTGGTGAGCTGGTAGTTCGCCGTGGGCGTGAACACGTACACGATGCGGTGGCCGTTGAACGTGTCCACGTCGCCGAAATCGGCGAAGGGCGAGAACATGGAACCGTCGTTCATATGATGGCCGTACACGATGTTGTTCGCATCGGAGAAATCGGCGGCATTGGCCGCGGACAGGAAGATGCTGCCGAACGACACCCAGCTGGTCTGCCCGTAGAAGTCGGTTTTCAGGTAGTGCTCGTCGTCGGTGCCGTGCACTATGGGGAAGTTGACGGTGGTGCCGGGAACGTAGATCCACCCCACCACGTCGGGGTTGATGGCCCGCAAAGCGTCCCAATCGACGGTGAAGCTTGCAAGGTCCATACGCTGAAGCGCAGCGGCATCGGGAGCATTGAAGCCGATCTGCTCGAGCTGCTTGTTGTTCTGCTGGCCGTGCCAATAGCCGTAGCCGATGAAGGCCAGCGCGCCTGCGGCGCATACGAACATGATGAGGGAGATGATGAACACCACGCGCCACACGCCGCCCGAGCGTTTGGGCTTGCGCCTACCTTGGGAAACGGAAACGGGCCGCACGGGACCCTGCCCTTGCGGGGCTGCGTGCGCGCCGCGCGATTGCACGCGGTTATGCTGGTATTCGGACAATTCACGCCTTCCCAAGCGTCGAAGCGCGAAAAACACGCAAGACGCCTCCGCAGTAGCTCGGAAACCTCATCTACCTATGACATAGTACGAAACATCCCCAGGTCGGGGGACATGCCGCCCGCGAAATGCCGCAAATCAACGCAGGATGTTCGAAAAAACGCCCAGCACCCGCGTGGCGCAGCCGCGAACAGCCGCCCAACGGGGCATCCAAGAAGCCTCCCCCTCAAAGGACGCCCTTTACGCGCTCGAACCCCTCGCAGTCCGCAAAAGCCGAACGCGATGCGCGACAGGCGGCGCAGGCATCGCGCGCCAAAACGCAAGGGAGCGCACCGTGCACGATGCACGACGCGCTCCCCCGCCTCGGACTGCCACTAGGCATTCCGCGTTAGGCCTATTTCTTCTTCATCTCGTCGAGAAAGCCCTTCAAGATGAAGCCGATGATCACGATGACTATGACCGCGACTATGACCGGAATCGTCCAACTTGGAACCATAACGCAACCCCTTTTCCTTTATATATGCGCAGGCCGTCTCCGACCGGCCGGCGCCCTGCACCTAATGTGGTTATCAAGCAATACTACCGCGCCTTCACTCGCCGTGCAACCGCGCCTCGAGCGCGTCGTTGATGACCTCGAGCGCTTTGACGCGGGCGAAGCGCTTGTCGTCGGACTCCAGCACGATCCACGGCGCGAACGGCGTGGACGTCAAGCGGAACATGTCCTCGACGGCGCTTTTGTACTGCGGATACTTGTCGCGGTTGCGCCAATCCTCGTCGGTGATCTTCCACTGCTTGGCGGGGTCTTCCTGACGGGCGCGGAAACGGGCAAGCTGCTCGTCCTGGCTGATGTCCACCCAGAACTTCAGCAGCACGGCGCCCCAGCGCACCAGCTCCTGCTCGAACTCGTTGATCTCGTCGTAGGCGCGCGCCCACTGGGCGTCGGTGGCGAAGCCCTCCACGCGCTCCACCAGCACGCGGCCGTACCAGCTGCGGTCGTAGATGCCCACGTGCCCCGCCTTGGGAAGGCGCGTCCAGTAGCGCCACAGGTGAGGATGGGCGAGCTCGGGCTTGGTGGGCGCCGGGCTGGGGAAGATGGTGTAGGCGCGCGCATCGAGGGCCTGGGCCACGCGCTTGATGGCGCCGCCCTTGCCCGCCGCGTCCCAACCCTCGAACATGAGCACGAGCGGGACGCGCGCCTGGTACATCTCCATTTCCAGCTTGTTCAGGCGCTTCTGCTGCTTTTTCAGGCGATCCTTGTACTCTTCGTGATCGAGCACCAGGCCGTGATCGACCTCGTCAAGGCTGGGAACCCTGTCCACGATGCGGAAGCGACTCGCTCGCGGGGCGTGAGCGGCCTGCGCGGCAGCCTGCTCGGCGGCGGCTTGCGCCACGGCAAGCTGCTGCTCGGGGGAACGGCCCTCCAGCGGCACCTCCTCAGCCGCACCGGCGCTATTGGCCTGCGCCTTCGCGGCCGCCGCAAGGGCGGCGGGGTCCTTCTTCGCGTAAAGCGCCTTGTCGAGCGCGTCGACCAGCGTCTCGGTGATCTTGAGGTTGGCGCGACGCTTGTCCTCGCCGTTGATCAGGTGCCACGGCGCGTACGAGAAGTCGCTGCCCTCGAGCAGGTTGTCGTACAGGCGGTACGCCTCCTCGTATTCGCCGATGGTGGCCATCTTGCCGTCGGACACGCGCCAGGCGGTGGCGGGGTCGCGGCGCAGGCGCGTCAGGCGCTTGCGCTGCGCCTCCTTCGTCACGTGGACGAAGAACTTCACCACCACGTAGCCGTCGTCGGTGAGCTGCTTCTCGAAATCGGCGGAGCTGGCAAGCGCACCGCGCAGCGCATCGATGTGGCGCTCCTCGGCGGCCTCGTGCACAGCACGAGCCACGGTAGCGCGAGGGTGGAGCACTTTGCCGTTTTTAATCTTCACCTCGCCGAACTGGGTGTAGAGCATGCGCTGCACGGCCGAGGTGTACCAGCCGCGGTCGTAGAAGGTGATGGTGCCGCGGCCGCCGAGCGCCTTCCAGAACTGCTGCATCATGGGATAGAAGCCGCCCACGCCGTGCTCGGCGCCCGGGAACGACGCCGCATCGACGGCGTTGAAGTTCTCGGTGACGTACACGCTGGTGGCGCGGGCGTCAAGGTTGTACATAAGGTCGGAGATGCGACTGCCCTTGCCAGCGCCATTCCAACCCTCGAACAGCACCACAAGCCCCACGCCGGCGGCGCGCGCTTCCTGCTGCAGCACCACCAAACGCTCGGTCAGCGCATCGCGGCGCGCCTTGTACTCTTCCTTCGGAAGCGGTTCCTCAGAGAAATCGACGGTCTCCAGCATAGGCGGCCCTCCCCTTCGCGATCGATACCATCCCACACGGCTAGCGGCCCCGAGCAGCGCAACGGAGCGTGCAGCATGGCGAGAATCCTTCCTTTCATGCTAGCACACGCCGAAGCGGGAACGGCGGCGACGGGGAATCGTAACCAACCGTTGACTTTACCTGCGACGCCGGCGCGTCGCGAGAGCGGCCGCAAGGGCAGCCATCGCCGCCGCGATGAGCGCCGCGACGCCGGTTGCCGCGGCGCCGGTCTTAGCGGCAGCGTCACCCGTTTGCCCAAGCGCTGCGGCTGCAGAAGCGTTGGCGGAACCGGGGTCGGACGGCGAACCGTTGGAGCCGTCCGGGTTATCCGAGTCGCCAGGGTTGCCCGAACCGTTGGAATCGTCCGAACTGCCCGAGTCGGATCCGCCCGAGCCGTTCGAGTCATCCGAGTCGCCCGAATTCTGATCGTCCGGGTTTTCGGGATCGGGTCCGGGGTTTTCAGGATCCGAGCCTGGTTTCGATGGATCGGACGGGTCCGGTTTATCCGGGTTGTCGGGGTTGTCAGGCCCGTTCGGGTTATCCGGGTTGTCCGGGTTATCGGGACCATCCGGGTTGTCCGGACTCGGGCCAGGCCCGGGATTGGGCTTGCCGGGATCCACCGGATCAGGCCCGGGGTTAGGCCCAGGCTCGGGCTCGGGCCCTGGTCCAGGACCCGGACCAGGATCAGGCGGATTCGGCGGATCGGGATCAGGTCCCGGGGCAGGCGGGTTCACCGGACCAGGGTCGGGCGACGGCCCCGGACCCGGTTCAGGGCCAGGCCCCGGTCCAGGTTCGGGGTTATCCGGATTATCCGGCCCAGGCTCGGGCCCCGGCCCGGGTTCGGGATTGTCGGGGTCGGGACCAGGACCGGGGTCCGGATTATCGGGATCGGGTCCCGGACCCGGCTCTGGAGGATTCGGCGGATCGACCGGGCCAGGGTCGGGGTTGTCGGGATCGGGAGTCGGACCCGGATCCGGGTTGTCAGGGTCGGGTCCCGGACCCGGCTCAGGCGGATTCGGCGGATCAACCGGACCCGGCTCCGGGTTGTCCGGGTCCACGGGTCCCGGCCCGGGATCGGGCTCCGGCTTCGCCTTCACCGTAAGCGTGCCCGGCACGATGGTCGCGACGAAGTTGGGGTCGTCGACACTTGCAGTAATAATGTAGTCACCAGCCGGCGACTTCTCGTCGGCATCGCACGAATAGCAAACCTCCACCCCATCCGTGTTCGCACGGCTCACCAAGCTGCTGGTGAAGGCGGGGTTGCTCTCCCCTTCCATGCGTTCGGCGTCGTCCACCGCCACCAGAAGCTGGGCGGGCGCAACCGAGATGGCCAGCTCCACATCGTCGGCGGCAAGGTAGTTGCGGCTCTCGGCCGCCCGGGCGATCAAGCGCGCGGTGCCGGCGGCGTTGATCGTGGCATAGCGGCCCTGCAGCGAAACGGGCGCGTCGCCGCCAGCATCCTGAACAAGCTCGAACGTCACCGGGGTCTTCGCCGTGTTCTGCAAAACGATGCCAGGACCGCCGAACACGCCCGAATACGACGTCGGGCCCGTGATGGCCTGCAGCGCCTTCGCTATGGCGAACGAGGCCTTCTGCTCGCCAACCAGGTTCGGGTTCTCAACGCGCGCCGTCGCAACGTAGCTGCCGCTGTCGCGCGGAGCTTCGGAGGTCGGGCCGTACACGGTGCCATCGGCGCCCTCGTACGTCACGGAATAATCCCGCTCATCCAACCCCTGCACATCCACCTGCACGCCATGGGCATTCCCGTCGTACACGCAATCAACCGCCGCGATTTCGAAGGAAACGGGCTTTTGCGCAATCGCAAACTCGGCGACGGCGCGCCCGACGTACCCGTTCGCGGCCAGCCTTGCCACCACCCGGTACGTGCCCGCATCCGTGGGAGCCGTGCTGCCGGAATAGCGGGTGCCGCCCGTTCCCGTGAAGGACAGCTTGACGGAGCCGGCGCACCCGTCCGGAACGCCCACAAGCTCGGGAGCCTGGGGCTGGCCGTCGTACACGAGGTTCGCCTCGGCAAACGACAAATCCGCCTTCTGCGGCGCCACCGCCAACGCGAAGCGGGCAGTGCGCGTCTGACCAGCGGAATCGGAGCATACGATGTCGAAGCCGAACACTCCCGCGCTCTCCGGCGTTCCCGTGATCCGCACCGCGCCGTCCTCGGCAACCTCCAGGCGCAGGCCCTCGGGCAACGCGCTGCCAGGCGCAACCGCATACGTATAAGGCGCGGTGCCACCGGTGGCGGGCTCGATTGCCCCGACGTATTCGCTATGCGCGGTCGCAACAGGCAACCCGCATGCGTTGAACGCCAGGTCTTCCCGCTTGGCTATGGACACCTCGGCCCGATCGGTCTCGACGGACGTCACCGTGTCCAGATACGTTTGCGTGATGCGGCAATAGTACGAACCCGCATCCGCCGCCGCAGCGCGATCAAACGTCAGCGAAGCAGATGTTTCGCCCTCAAGCGCCACGTCCTCGCCGCCATCGGACACGCGGAACCACTGGTAACCCAACTCGTGCGACGCCGCGGCCCCGCACGAGGCCTCCTCGTGGGCAAGGACTTCCTCGGCGGCATCGGCCGCAACCGAAAGCGTTGCCGCTTCGCCCTCATGCACGCTGACGCCCTGCGGTTGGGCCTTCACCACGGGCTGGCCCGCGCGAGCGAACGAGAACGCCAGCCTTTGCGGCACATCGATATCGTTCAAGGTGACGCGATAGCTTCCGCCCTGGTAATCGGCGATGTCCAGCTCAACGGAATCCGCGATCGAGCCGTCGCGCACGTTGGCCACGGTCGCGCGCTCCAGGTAGCACCCGTCATAAGGCGTCGCCGTGAACGAGGCGCTGCCGCCCTGGGGCACGGCCGCGCTGGCCGGATCCACGGTGCCGTTGATCGCCGACGCCTTCACCTCAAGCTTGGGAACTTCCGCGAATCGCGCCGTCACCGTCACGTCGTCTTCAGGCGTGAACGTCCAAGCCGCATCCGTGCTCACCGGCCTGGAACCCGCGGCGCCATCCTTCCCGATCGCATACCAGCCATCGAAAACGTAGCCTTCATCAGGCACGGCGCGCAATGTGCACGAGGATCCGTTCTCCACCTTGTCGACCAGGGCGCATCCCCACTCATCGTTTTCCGACGAGCCATCGATATGCCCGCCGTCGCGCGGGTCGACCGCCACGACGTTCCACGAGTCCCTTACGTAATACGCCGCATAGGTCTTGTTCGCCACCGCCGGCCGCACGATGATCGGGCTGAAGCCCACCGGCGCGCCGCGTTCATCGATCCAGTAGCGGAACCTCCAACCGGGGAACGGGATGGTCACCATCCACGTCGCCGTCAGGTAGCCGTCGCCGGTGAAGGGGACCACCGTGGAGAAGCCCGCGCTAGCCGGATACGTGTCCACCTGCAGGTCGAAACCAGCGTCGTAGAACACGGCCGTCAGCTGCATGTCCTGCTGGGCGACGCCCACGTACACGGCGTTGTAGCTCAAGATGGCGCCCGCATCGTCGATCCAATGCGAGAAGCGGTAGGTCGACCACGGGATGGCCATGGCAACGAACATGTCGCCCTTGTCGCAGGTCTTCGTAGCGCTTGTCAAGCCGTTTCCGCTGGTCAGAAATGCCTTTCCGCGCAATATGGAGCTTTGGGACGCGGTGATGGTCACCTGCCCGTCCGCCTCGAACTGCGCATAGTACATCACGTCGGACTTGGCCTCGAAGCTGAGCACCTCGTCCGTGCTAACCACGGCATGCCCCTCCCGGTCGGAGGTCCACCCGACGAACCGGTAGCCCAGGCCCGCGACGGCGTTGAGCGTGACGGTCTCCCCCGCCTCGTAGGCGCCGGTGCCCCGAACGCGGCAACGGCGGTTCGTGGACTTGCCCTTCACCACCGGAGCCGCCTTGACCGCCACCTCGTACGGGTCGGCGAACTGGGCCTCAAGCTCCAGCACGCCCTCGTCCAGGGACTCGACCAGGTCCTCGTCGAGCACGAACCACGTATCCGCGTCATCGGCGAAGTGAGTCTTCGAGCCGTCCGCGCCAACCAGCTGCCAGCCGACGAAGCGTCGATCGTCGGTCTGCCGCGCCTGAATGTGCACCACCTGGCCGAACTCGTACACGCCCTCGCCGGACAGCTCGCCGACGCCCTCGACGTTGGAGCCGAGCGACACGCCGTAGGAATTGCGCGTGAAGCACGCGGTGTACGCGGCATCGCCCGTCACGGTCACCGTGCAATCGGAAAGGCCGCTGACCTGCGCGCCCTTCGCATCGCGCCAGCAATCGAAGGTGAAGCCGGCCTTGGCCGTGGCCGACAGCGTGGTGCGCTGCCCCTCGTCGAAGCCGCCGAAGCCGCTCACATAGCCCGCCTCCGCCGGGGAGGCGATGGTGGTCACCGTGAACGATCCCATGCCGAACACGGCCTCCAGGTCGATATCCGCGCTCACCGGGAAGCGGTACGTGGCGTCGGTTGACAGGCAGGCGCCGCCGCTGAACCAGCCGACGAAATGCGCCTCGGCGGCCGGAACGGCGCTGACGCACGCCACCTCGCCCGCGGCGTAGGTTCCCGAGCCCGTGGCGCTGCCATAGCCTTCACCTGCGGAAACGTTCACGGTGAACTGCTTGGCGGCGAACACGGCGGACAGCTTCGTATCGCTGGAGGGCACGAAGCGGTAGTCCACATCGCGGCTCACCACGTTGCCCTTGGCGTCGGCCCAGTATTCGAATGTGTAGCCCGAAAGCGCATGTGCGGAAAGGTTCGCCGAATAGCCGGCGCCCACCGTTCCAGCACCCTCGACCCAGCCTGCCGACCGGTCCTCGACCAAGTTCCCGTCGGCATCGGCCACCGCCGGCACCGCCGAAACCTCGTACGAACGCTCCTCGAAATGCGCCACATGCACATGGCTGCGCATCAGGCGGCACGTGAACTCGGGCTCGAAGGACTCCAGCTCGCCGGCTGCGGAATACCAGCCCGCGAACTCGTACCCGGGCGCCGCCTGCGCCTTGAGCGCGACCTCCGCGCCGCGCTCGGTGAACACGCGGCTGGCCCGCACCGACCCGCCGTCGGCAGGGCTCGCCACGGGCAGGCAGACCACCTCGTAAGGCTTGAACGCCGCCGTGACCGTGCATCGCTCCGATTTGTCGGTCAGCCCCTTCGCCACCACATCGCATTCCATATCAAGGCTGGTGAAGATGCCGTTCACGTACCAGCCCCAGAAGAAGTACCCCGTCTTCGGCTCTGCCTTCAAGTGCAGCGTCTGGCCCAGCGAGAAGGAATCTGTCGCCGGGGTGACCTCGATGCCGTTGCAGGTGACCGTACCGCCAAGCCACGTGTCGGCCGCGATCACCACCTCGGGCTCCGCTCCCTTGAACACCGCCTTGTACGTCTGGTCGCCCGTCACGCGCACGGTCAGCTGTTGCTCAGGATGCTTCTTGCGTTTGCCGTCCTTCCAATGGGCGAACCGAAAGCCCTCGTTCGGGTTCGCCTTGATGGTCACCGTGCTTCCGTATTCCGCCATGACCGCGTCCACGCCGGGATGCCCCTCGATTTCGACGGTGCCGCGTTCTACCAGGTGCGAATCGGTCTCCACGCTTATGCGGTAACGTTTGGGGACGAACACCGCACGAACCATCGTGTCCTGCTCGGGGGTGAGCTCAAGGTGGTCGGGGTCCGTTCCCATGGGAACCCCGGAATCGCCGAGGTACCAGCCCTTGAACGTGAACTTGTCGCGCACGTCGTCGGAAAGCTTCACGGAAAGGGTGACCGGCTTGCCGCTTACGCAGTAGCCGTCGCCGGTCACCGTGTACTTGCCGGCAAGCTGATCGACGGGCTCGGCCACCACGCTCACCTTGCATAGGCGCTGGAAGCGGGCGGTCACCGTGCAGTCAGCCACCGGCGCGAACGTATAGGATTGGTCGTGGGAAGCGAAGGTGGGCGCAACGTCGGCTGCCCCGTAGCTGATATACCAGCCTTCGAACAGGTAGCCCTCGCGGGCCTCCGCCGTGGCGGTGACGCTTTCCCCTCCGGGCACGTCGAGCACCTCGCCGATGCTTTCCCCGTTTTTGAGCGTAGCCGTCCCGCCCTCCACAGGGTCGGTAGCCGCGCGGACGGAATGGCTGTCCTTGCCGTCCATCACGACCGTGACGCGCCCGTTGCCGTCCACGCGATACTCGCACACATCGCCGCGGTCGATGACGGTGCGCCCCGAATCGTCGGTTTTGCGCCACTCCACCAGCTTGTACTTCTTATCCGGGTCGTCGGCGCGCACCGCAGGCACCGCCGTGAACGTGAGGATGTCGCCATCGGCGGCCCTGACCACGCCGCCCTCCACGGGCACGCCGTCGCAGAGCACCTGCGCGCCCTCGTCGGGGTCGGCGCCCACCACGATAGTGCGGTCGGCCTTGCGGAACTTCGCCACCAGGTGCCTATCGACCTCGGCAGGGAACACGTACACGGGAGATTTCGAGACCTCGATGCCGTCCTGGAACCAGCCGACGAACGCGTAGCCCTCGCCTTCCGTGGCGATGACCTTCGCCTCCTGGCCCTGCCGTGGCGTCTGCACATCGGGCGTGGCGTTGCAGCCGGTGGGGATGCCGGCATCGACGCCCGTCACCTCGGCGGACGTGGTGATGCGCACGTTGCGCTCGAACACCGCCGTCATGGCCACCACCTCGGGAGTGGCGTCGGTGATGTGGATCTGCATGCGCTTCGACACGGAGCGCTCGATGCCGTCCTCCTTCCAGCACACGAAGCGGTATCCCGGGTTGGGGATTGCTTCAAGCTCGACGATGGTGCCTTCGAAATGGATGCCGCCGCCGCGCACGATGCCGCCCTCCGCGGGTTGGGCGGTGGCCAAGATCTCGACCGAATGGTCGCCGTGGGGCTTGTTCGGGTCGTTGTCGTGCTTATGATGGTCAAAGATGTCCTTGATCTCCTTGAGGACGTTCTTGCCGATCTGGGCCAGCTCCTCGATGGTCTCGGCACCGGCGATGTCGATCATGGCCTGCGCGATGATGGGGTCAACGATCTCACCCAAGCCGTACACGGCGGCGACGATTCCCACCGTGCCCAGCACCGCGAGCAGCGCGATTTGGAGCGCTTCAAACGCCTCATCCTCATCTTGCGCCACGCGGAAATGCGCCACCAGCTCGGTGTCGCCGGTCAGCAGGAACGTGTACGAGCCATCGGACGCCGCGGGGACCGTGTTGCCCAGCGCGTCAGTGGCGTAGTCGAACACGTAGCCCGGCTCGGGCACCGCGTTCACCGTCACCTGCTGGCCGACGCCGTACAGGCCCGAGGTCAGGAAGTAGCCCGGAGCGTTGCCGTCCTCGTCGGTGCCGGCGACGCTCAGCACCACGCTCGCCGGGATCGCCGAGTACCAGGGCGTGAGCTCTACCTGCACGGATTCGTTCGCGGGCTTCGCCACCTCGTACTCGCAAGTTGCCTGGTCGCTGATGGCCACGGAGTCGTCACCATCAGCCGCGTACCAGCCCACGAACTGCGCGTTGTCGGGCGTCGCGGAAAGCTGGACGGTCTCGCCGACGTTGCGGTAGCAGTTCGCCGCATCCACCTGCAAATGGGCGTACGATTCGGAGTGGTCCGTGGTTTGAGCAGGGTTGATGTGCACCCCCACTTCCTTCAGGGAGAACCGCGCCTGCAGCGCGGTGTCGCCTGCGGGCGTGAACTCGTACACGGGGGACTCGCACACGCGCTCGCCCGTAACGGCATCGAACCAGCCGGCGAACACCGTGTCGTCGTCGAGCATGCCCAAAGCCTCGGCGTCAAGCGTGACCACCTGGCCGCCTTCCGTGGAAAGGCTGCCCATCACCTGCGGGATCTCCACCCCTTCCATCAGCTCGCGGCCGCCCGTGTCGAGCGTCTGCTCGTAGCGGATATCGCACGCAACCGGCTCGAACGTAGCGGTGTAACGCGGTGACCGCTTCACTAATGCGTCCGTATGGTCGGCGCTTTCGGCGGTCACGACCAGCTTTTCCCCGCCTTCGATAGGTTCGCCGTCACGCAACCAGCCGGCAAAGGCGTAGCCCACGTTCGGCGTTGCGGTAAGCGTGACCTGGGCTCCTTCTTCATACATGCCGGCGCCGGAAACGCTGCCCCGATCGGGCTGCGCCGAGGCGGCGCGCACGACCACCCACGTCTGCGAGAAATCGAATGCGAACCAGCCGGTCACCTCGTCGAAGTCCTGAACCCGATACGCATACGAAGCCTCGGTGGACAGCAGCTCGCCGCGATGCATCCAGCCCAGGAAGCGGCACCCCTTCTCCGGAATCGCCGAAAGCTTGACGGTCTGCCCCAGCTCGTACGTGCCCGAACCGCTCACCGCGCCAAGCGCCAGGCCCGACGCGCTTTTCGCGGACACGTTCAGCTGCCCATATTCAACCAGCACGGCGATGGGCGTCTCGCCCGCAACAGCTTCGTATTCGATGGTGTCCCCGGGGCGGCTTCCCAGGTAGTGCTTGTCAAGCGAACTCTCCCAGTGGTCGAGGCGGTACTTCGACGCATCGTATTCGCAGGTCAGCGTCACATGCTTGCCCGCATACGTGGTGAAGCTCGTCCCCATGTCGCGCCCGTCGACCAATACGCTGGCCTTTGCGCCGATAACCTGCCGCCCGTCGGCGCTGCCCAGGCGGACCTCGGGCGCCACTTTTGCCCTGTCAGCGAACACCGCCGTCAGCAGCGTGTCGCGTTCCACCGTGAACTCGTACCACTGGTCCTCGGAAAGGATGTTCCCTTCCTCGTCGGTCCAATAGGCGAACGTCCTGCCGGGCGTGGTGGCGTTGGCCACCACCACGCAGGTTTCGCCGGGCTTGTACTGGCCCGCGCCGGTCGCACTGTCCCCGGAGGAGAGAGCGCCGCTGTACTGGATATCCACCGCCAGATCGGTATTGCCCCGCTCGCGCATGGGCTCGGCCGAGTACGCGTCCAGGTACACCTCGCCGTCGTCATAGGTCATGTGGATACGCTGGCCGTGGAAGCTTGAGCGGAACAGATACCCGTCATCGGGGTACACCTCGATGAACTGGGCGAACGCGCAGTTCTTCAAGTCCTCGTAATCGAACGAGCTCCTGCCGTAACCGTGATCGAACGTGACCTTCATGCCGGCAAGGGAAACCTGCTGGTCTTCGGCGTACTCCATGACGTTGGGATCGTGCTCGACCCGAAGGTCCTTCAAGCACTCGGATACACTGACGGGGGTTGCGCCGTTGCAGCCGTCCCAATTCAGCTCAGGGAAACCCGACCGATACAGGCCGACCATGCCAGACGGCACCATCACCTGCATCCCGCGCTTGGGGAACGTGTCGCTATCGATGAGAACTGCATGGTCACACTGGAAGTACGCATAGTCCAAGTTCGTGCTGGCAAACGTCCGGCTGGGCAGCAGCTCGATCCGCGAGCCGTTCGGCAAGATCAGACCGCCGTCAAGGTTCGACCCGGAGAAGCACCCGTTGCCCAGCTGACTCACCGACGTGTTCGTTTCAAGGCCCGTCAGATGCAGGTTGGGACAGTTGGCGAACGCCCAGTTGCCGACCGAGGCGATCTGCTGGTTTTGACCCAAGCCCGTATCGGACAGGTTTTGGCACCCCTCGTACGCGTCGGCGGGGATGGACGTCAGGCCCTTCACATTCCCCAAACCGGTGGACTCAAGGCCGCTTTTCAGGAAGCAGCCTTCACCCAAAGCGCCGATTTCAGCGGGTTTCTTGATGGAAAGGCTGGTCAACGAGGAGCAGCCGGCAAACGCCTGCGCGCCGATCGAACCGATATGCATATCCGAGAAGCTGATGAAGGAGAGCTTCGCGCAGGCGGCGAAGGCGAAATCGCCTATGGAATCCAGACGGTCGTTCTCGAAGCGCACCGACGTCAGACTCGTCGAGCCCTCGCACAGGCCCTTGGGTATGTTGGCAACGTGATAGTCGACGATGAGGTTCGTGACGTCGCGCGCGGAGATGGCGTTGCGCTCGGGGTCGTCCTCGTCGACGGGTTTCGTCAAATCGCCCCGCTCGTCGCAAGCATAAACATACCCGCTGGCCATGAGCTTGCCGAACGGGTAAAGGACCCCCTGCTGTGCCGGCTCATCGCCGGCGGCGCGCTCGGCCGGGTCGTCCGCCGCATCGACGACGGCGACCGAGGCCCCGGCGGCGGCGTCGGCAACCGAAGCCGCTTCGCCCGAACCCTCCGAGAGCGAAGCGGCCTGCTTGCCAATCGACGCGGAGGGGGACCCTCCCTGCGCCGACGCACCCTCGGCCGCGTGGACAGGGATGGGCGTGAACGAGACCACGAGCGCCACGGAAAGCAGCACTCGGAGAAGGGCATTGCAAATACCGACGCTCTTCATGGAAGGCACCTTTCAACTGCGTCTCCGACCTGCGGAACGCAAGGGAATGCATACCTTATATTGTAAGGGATGGCAGGGCCCCGCCACACGGGAATCCGGCCCCGCAAGCCGCCCCGAACCCGCTTCGCCACCGCAAGCTGCCGCCGTGCCGCGCTCAACCGCCGCGGAAGCGGCAACGTTAAGGGAGCGTAAAATCTTCTCTCGAAAGCCGTCAGCGACGCCCGTGCACGTCAAGCGAAGGCCCGCAACCTTTATCATGGGTAAGGTTCGCTTCATGCCGACGCATCGCGCCGGCATCATCGCAATGCGGGAGCGGCGCGCAGCGCCATCGAGCGCAGCGCCATCGAGGAAGGAAAACGGCAATGCCCACCTACGGCGTCATCGACCTGGGGTCGAACTCCATTCGCCTTGTCATCTACGAAGTGAAGGACGATCGTCGCAGCACCTATTCCAGCAAGGACTTCAAAAGCATCATCAACGACAAGGTGATGGCGGGCCTTGCCGCGTTCGTGGAGGATGGCGTGTTCACGCCCGACGGCGTGGACCGCGCCGTCAACGTGCTGAAAAGCCATATGAAGCGCGTGCGCTACTTCGGCTGCAAGCGCGTCGACGTGTTCGCCACCGCCGTGCTGCGCAACGCCGTGAACTGCACCGAGGCCGTCGCGGAAATCGAGCGGCGCTGCGGGCTGGCGGTCACGCTGCTGTCCGCGCGCGACGAGGCGCACCTCGGGTTCGTCGGCGCCCGCTGCTCCACCCCGCTCGAGCGCGGCACGCTCGTCGACATCGGCGGCGGCTCTACCGAGCTCACCCGCATCGAGGGCGGCCGCGACAGCGACGATGTGAGCCTCGGCCAGGGTTCGCTGTCGTCGTTCGCGCGCTTCGTCCGCAACATCCTGCCCGTCCCCATCGAGATGGACGCCATAGCCTGCGAGTTCCGCGGCAACCTGCGCCGGCTGCCCAGCCTCGAGCCCTACAAGGCCTCCACGCTCTACGGCGTGGGAGGCTCCACGCGCGCGGCGGCCAAGCTGGTCCAGCAGCTCGACGAGCCGCAAACGCGCCCGCGCGAGGTCCAGGCCGAGCAGGTGCTCCAGATCCTGCACGCCTGCCGCGAGAACCCCTCCGCGTTCGGACACGCGGCCCTGAAGGCGTCCGCCGAGCGCGTGCACACCATGGTGCCGGGCTGCGTCATCTTAGCGGAGCTGTTCCGCCACCTTGGCGCCGATAAGCTGGTGATATGCAAGCACGGCGTGCGCGAAGGGTACCTGATCGAGCGCATGCTCGGGGCCGTGTCGGCACCCCCGCAAGCGGACTGATCGAATCCGAAACAGAATCGTTACCTTTTTCACCCCATTTTTTCAGCCACGGTGGCGGATTCGGCTGGTCGCAGCATCAAAACAGAGTAAAATATGAGTTGAGGGGACGTGGTTGTTGGGGAACCGCGCCACCTTGGCGTCGCACGTTATGCAATCATCGATTCCGCTTGGCCGCCCGCAAGCGGCCGCACGCACATCGAATCAACGAAGACGCATCGCCCGGCGCACGCTTCATCTATGACGTCGAGGGAAGGGAACGCCATGAAAGCAAACGAATCCACAACGCATATAGGATCCACTCCCTACATGCAGAACCGCGAGCTGTCGTGGCTCACGTTCAACGAGCGCGTGCTCGACCAAGGCGCCGACGAAACCGTGCCGCTGCTCGAGCGGCTGAACTTCATCAGCATCTTCTGGTCCAACCTCCAGGAGTTCTTCATGGTGCGCGTGGGCAGCCTGACCGACCTGTCGCTTCTGAAGAAGCAGGTCCTCGACTCGAAGACGGGCATGACCCCGGCCGAGCAGCTCTCCGCCATCCATAAGCGCTGCCATCAGCTCTACCCCGTGCAGGAGCAGACCTACGCCGAGGTGCGCCAGGCCCTAGCCGCGCACGGCGTGCGCCACCTGCGCCCCGCCGATCTCAACGACGAGCAGCGCGCCTTCCTGGCCGACTACACGGCAGCCAACATCATGCCGTTCCTGTCCCCGCAGATCATCAATTCGCGCCACCCCTTCCCCCACCTGGAGAACGGGTCGCTCTACGTCATCGTGCGCCTTAACGAGGAAGTGGGCCCGAAGAAACCCAAGAAGAAGGACAAGGCCAAGGACGGCAAAACCGTCAAGGCCGCAAAAATCCATCCTTCCGCCGAGGAAAGCGAGAACCTGGGCGCCGAGGGCGTCACCGTGGGCATCCTGCCCATGCCGCGCCAGTGCGCCCGCGTCATCAAGCTGCCGGGCGAGGGCTTCCAGTTCATCCTGCTCGAGCACGCGGTGGAGATGACCGCCGCCCAGGTGTTCAGCATGTACACCGTCAAGCACACCAACGTCCTGTGCGTCACGCGCAACGCCGACCTGGACGCCACGGAGAACACCGACGAGTCCGACGAGGATTATCGCGAGCACATGAAGCGCATCCTGAAGAAGCGCGGCCGCCTGGCCCCGGTGCGCCTGGAGTCCGAGCGCCCGCTTTCCAGCGTACTGCAGGAGCTTCTGCTCGATCGCCTGAACCTCAAGCCGCATCAGACCTACGTTACCAGCGTGCCGCTCGACATGAGCTGGACCTGGGGCCTTGGAAGCAATCTGCCCGAGCAGGAGCGCATGGCGCTGTCCAACCCCCCGTTCACCCCACAGTGGCCGGCATGCCTTGACCGCAACCGCTCCATCATCGAGCAGGTCTGCGAACGCGAGGTGCTGCTCAGCTACCCCTACGAGTCCATGGATGCGTTCGTGCAGCTGCTGCGCGAGGCCGCGGCCGACCCCACCGTCATCTCCATCAAGATCACGTTGTACCGCCTGGCACGCCAGTCGCACCTGGCCGAGGCGCTCATCGCCGCCGCCGAGTCCGGCAAGCAGGTCACGGCGCTGTTCGAGCTGCGCGCTCGCTTCGACGAATCGAACAACATCGAGTGGTCGCAGCGCTTCGAGGAGGCCGGCTGCAACGTCATCTACGGCTTCCGCGACTACAAGGTGCACAGCAAGATCTGCTGCATCACGCGCCAAACCGAGAACGGCCTGCAGTACATCACGCAGCTGGGCACGGGCAACTACAACGAGAAGACGGCGAAGCTCTACACCGACCTGAGCTTCATCACCGCCGACGAGACCATCGGCCGCGATGCCACCGAGTTCTTCCGCAACATGCAGCTGGAGAACGCCTCGGACAACTACGACATCCTGTCCGTGGCTCCGCTGCAGATCAAGCCCGGCATCATCGCCAACATCGACGAGCAGATCGCCCTTGCACGCGAAGGCAAGCCGTGCGGCCTGTTCTTCAAGACTAACAGCGTCACCGACAAGGACATCATCGTCAAGATCGCCGAGGCAAGCCAGGCGGGCGTGCCGGTCACGCTGCTCGTGCGCGGCATTTCGTGCCTGGTCCCGGGCGTGCCCGGCTACACCGACAACGTCCGTGTGGTCTCCATCGTGGGCCGTCTGCTTGAGCACAGCCGCATCTACGGCTTCGGCCCGCGCGAGAACATCAAGATCTACCTGTCCAGCGCCGACCTCATGACGCGCAACATGGAGAAGCGCGTCGAGATCGCATGGCCCATCCTCGACGAGGGGCTGCGCAACCAGGTGCTCGACTACATCGCCACGTGCCTGCGCGACACGGCGAAGCTGCGCGAGCTGAAGGCCGACGGAACCTATACCAAGCTCGGCGAGCTGGCCAAGCCCGACGAGCCGAAGTTCGAGTCGCAGGACTTCCTCATCAAGGAGGCCCAGCGCGCCCGCGCGGCGGCTGCCGAGG
>ERZ1035027.507-NODE-507-length-22121-cov-69.290084_pt1 | contig 22121 bp, 25 predicted proteins | sample MGYA00520604_ERZ1035027 | MGnify/ENA primary metagenome ERZ1035027 (study PRJEB33766, sample SAMN09781743) | gut metagenome | biome: gut microbiome | host: Homo sapiens | place: Madagascar | study: EMG produced TPA metagenomics assembly of the PRJNA485056 data...
ATCTTGATGATCACTATAAGGCTCGCTATAGCTTTCGTGACTTCATCAAGAGGGAGAGATTCTATATCTATCTGTTTCTCGGATTGACTTTTGTCGTCATTCTGGGAATCACAGTATATATAATGGCAATGAGAGAACAGGTGTCATTCGGTGGATAATGCCACTGCATAGTGGTAAGATTCGACAGAACGCACAAAAGTATTTATTTTTACCCTTAATTCAAAAACAAAAGATATGAAAATGAATTATGTAAAAATGAGATGGCTTGTTCATTCCTATATGGGGGCAGCCGTGCCGTGACTGAAAAAGAAATAAAGTAGAACCAAAGACGATGAATATAAAAAGAAGATACATCTATCTGAAGATATGCATGCTGGTCATGTTCGTGTGGCTGACAGCCTGCAACCGTGACCCGCACGAGGGAGAGAGGGGGATGGCCGTAACCATCGACAACACCCAATGTCCAAACGTGCCCATCGGGACAATCAAGCTCTATATCTACGGCACGGGGGGAAACCTCTACGCCACCTACAACTATGCGGACGCACGGGGCATTGCTGCCGTCCTGCTGCCCTTAGAAGCCGGACACTACACGGTAGCGGTGGTCATCAATGCGGACGAAGAAGCGGCGGAGACCTCCACCCTCACTGCCCTGCACGAGTGGTTAGAGATGGAAATGAGCCACGAGACCAACCTACTTTCGGGCATAGCGGAGGTGAATGTGACGGAGGACGGCATCAGCCCTGTCACCGTCTTCCTGCAGCGGGGTGTTTTCTCGCTGTCCACGCTCCGTCTGCTGCTCACGCTGCCCGGCCCGAAACTGCTGGATTACACACCTGAGGAGAGCAAGACTCGTGCCGCCAGAACCGCCAATATAATAAGGTGTGTGGCAGAACTCTGCAAGGCAGGCACGGACATCGTGGTGCTTCACAAAGCCGTGACACCCGTCCCGCAAGCCGACGGCACATATCTCGTGGAGCTTGAACTGGCAGAAGGTTCTTACGACCTGCGCCTGTGGACGGACTATGCCCGCACTGACAATCCGCTTGCCGACACATTTTATCATACGGAAAGCCTGAAAGCAGTGACCATCGTCACGAAGCCATACACGGCGAACACCGATGCCAAGGATGCGGCGTACTATAACAAAAGTGACATCACACTTTCCGAAGAGGGCGCAACAATGAATGTGCAACTCCAACGCCCATTGGCAAAGTACCGCCTCATAGCCAATGACGTAGAAAACTACCGCAAGCTGATGGAAGCGAAGCCAGATATATACCCCCCGTTGGAGAATCTGACGGTAAAGGTGCAGTATGAGGGATATTTCCCCTCTGGATTTAATGTTTCTACAGGAAAACCAAATGATGCCGTAGGTGGTATAAGTTACTCGCAGGTATCACTTCATTATAATGATGTTGACAATGAGGTTTTGTTAGGCGGCGATTGGGTGTTGGTAAATGGAACAGAGTCACTTGTCAATGTTACAGTTACCGTAACCGACAACCTTGGCAATACGTTATGTCGTGCTTCGGGTGTTCAGATAAATTACCGGAATAGCCACCTTACGACAGTGTATGGCAATTTTCTTACGGCTGGCATCAACAAGGGCGGCATTGACATAAATACCGAATGGAGCGGAATATACGATGTGTGGTTTTAAGTAACAAGTAAATATACAATTAGAAAATGATTAAAAAAGTTTTAGAAAATGATTAAAAAAGTTTTTTTGATGCTGGGCATCGCAGCGATGCTGGCATCGTGCAGTCAGAACGAGGAGTTGTTTACCGACAAGGGAAACAACACAGTACAACAGGTGACTTTCACACTCGCAACCGACGAGAAGCCCCAAACACGAGCTACCACGGATGGCTTGCGTTATGTGGTTGCTGTCTATGATGAGGCTGGTACGACAGAAGTAAAGCAGGAAACAACTTTCGAAAACAACAGTTTTACCATCATGTTGCCTCCGGGTACATACAAGTGTCTTTTTTGGGCAGACTATGGCAGTACGAACTATGACGCAACGGACTTGACAAGTGTGAAAAACTTGAAAAGCACTGAGGCAGATGCCAATGCCGAGGCTTTTTATGCAAGCCAATCGGTTAAAGTCAGCAATGGCAATCAGGTAAACGTTACGCTGAATCGTGCTGTAGCCAAAGTAATTTTGAGGGAAACCGATGTGTTGGAGACTGGAAGCATGACCGTGACTTATAGCCGCCCAACGAGCTTCAATGTGGCAGACGGTACGACAACAGGGACAGAATCTGACACCAAGACACTGTCCATCGAAAACGAAATACATGGGACAACCGATTCTCCTGTGGAAATAGGCAGTTTCTACGTGTTGGCAAGTGCGGATGAGGCAAACCTTGACAATTTCATTACACAGTACAATGAAGAAGAAAAAAAGACGATAAGTAATGTACCCGTACAAGCTAACTATCAGACTTACATCACAGGAAAGTATGGCGCAAAGGTAAACCAGCAATTCCTTATAGATGTCAATACCACCTGGAATACTTCGGACAAGGAAGGTAAGTTTCTGAAAGTTAATGGAGACTACACACTTGTCAATGAAAGCGGCAGTTATGACTGCATCGTTCTCTCTTCTACCGGCACTTCTGCCATCGTAGCCTGCAAGACCAAACAAGCGGAAGCTGAAAGCAAAGAGGCAGCCGCAGCAAAGGCAGAGGCTATCGGGGGACGGCTCGTCACCTTTGCTGAATTTGGACTTTTATGTGATGCAGGCATAGTAAAAGATTCTTATGCTGATTATTATTGTTCTGATGATGGACGATGCTACTATTTACATGGTACCAAAGGCCATGACGAGTTAGAAGAATATGATCTAGAATATTATGTAGCTTTCGATATAACAAAATAAATAATCATGAGGGCGTGTCAAAACTCCCAATATCAATAACTAAAAACTCGTTGTACGTTCTTATGTGGATGTACAACGAGTTTTTGTTTTTCTACGAAAAAGAGCCTTATAAACAATTTATATGGCGTTATATGGGTCAAACTATTCAGATAATTCAGCATAATCATTTTTTCGTAAAATACCAAAGAAAAAGCAAAATTTTTATCGAAAAACAGCCAAAAAGGTGTCGCATTCCTACGAATGCGACACCTTTTTGGTATGAATGCGACACATGAACAGGTAAAAACTGCACCTTCTTTCGGAGAAATTCACTATATTTGCGACATGAAGGAAATCATAGAAACTATGCCAAGGATAGAATTAGCCCTGATCATCATCGGGGTGTTTGTACTCATATTAGGTATTATCTTGGGATATGCCATGATACATGAGTACAGGATGTATCTTGAGAATCATTGGAAGGCTCGCTATAGCTTTCGTGACTTCATCAAGAGAGAACGCTTTTATATCTATTTGCTGTTGGCATCCATATTTATCTTCCTGACAAACCTCTTGTATTTCCTGGAGTGAGTTCCGGTTAGAATGGATGAATTAGCTTTATGGTGGATACCTGTCTTGTAATTGGAGACAGATCCTTACCTTTACGATAAAAAACAAATGAATGATATGGTAAATTATTTGACAACAAAAAATCGGTTGCTGGTAGCAATACTTGCATTTATTCTTCCATTTTCTTTTGCGAAAGCAGAAGTAAAAGAAGATGGAAAGACTATTTCGCAAGGCTGGTACGTCGGTATTGAGGGTGGAATGCCTTTCGGTTTCTCTACTTTCTCAAGTTTCGGACATGACAAGACGCACCTCGGTTGGGCTGCTGGCTTATATGGGGGCTATCGTTTCAACTCCATATTCTCGGCAGAGTTATCTGCCAAGTATGGAGAAATGAACTTGTCGGCACAAGACTGCTGCGTAGAACGTAACTATTGGTTGGGTAGCGACGGTGTGCTTTACAACGCAGGTGTCTTAGGCATGGACAGTTGGGAATATGCCAATCTGAAAAGCCATGTCAGAATGGGACAATATGGGGCAAGAGTGAATATCAATCTCCTTGGGTTGTTCCCTCAAACAGCTGACAGCCGATGGGATTTGGCAGTTTCACCTCATATATATGCAGTAACGACCAAAGCTGACATCCATACTATAACCGATGAAGCCAAAGTGATGAAAGGTTCAACCAACTGGCATTTGGGTTATGGCGCAGACTTGCAGGTGGGCTACCAACTGACCTCATGTCTGAAATTGGGCATCTATTCCGGTCTGACCCGTCTTACTGGCGAACGTATGGATGGAATGCCAGAGCATCTGCACAAGAACAACTTCGTTTGGGAAAGCGGCATCAGACTGGGCATCAGCTTCACCAAGGCAAAGAAAAGGAAGACGATGGAAACCTCAACCATTCCTCAGCCAGAAGTCCAGCAACAGCTGACTACCCCAGAGGAGAACACCCAACAGCAAGAGTCGGCTGCCAAGGCGGATAAGGCAGAAACCAAGGTTGCAGAACAAGACATTGCTGAAACCTCAGAGGTGAAATTCCCTGTTATCTACTTCGATTTCAACAGTATCGCCATCAACCTTGACGAGGAATCCAAACTGAACGAAATCCTCCATATATTAAAGGAGAATCCGGATATGAAGGTGACGGTGACAGGCTGGTGCGACACCAGGGGCAGCGTGGCGGTGAACAGGCGCATTTCTCGCCAGCGAGCAGAAAGCCTGAAGGCCTGGCTGGTAAAGAAAGGCATAGCGGCAAGCCGCATTTCGGCTGCAGGTAAGGGAAGCGACGGATCTCGCGAAGCCCAGAAAGCTCGCCGAGTAGAGACTAAAGACAATAATAAGTAACCCATAAAACAAGATAGAAAATGAAAGCAAAAAGAAGATTTAATATTTGGTTATGGGTGCTGTTATGCGTCCCATGCCTGTTGGCAAGTTGCGACCATAATGTTCATGATGGTGAGGATGAGGGTGGCTTGTCAGTATCACTCACTTGGGCAGATGAAGCCGACCAAGGTACGGAAGTGAAAGACGTGAAGCTCTGGATATTCAATGCCGATGACGGTTCTTTAGTAGAGGAAAAACATTATGGCAGTGCGCAGGAGGTGGCAAGCCAACGCTTCGCTCTTCCTGAAGGGCATTATCAGATTCTGGCTGTCGCTAATCTTATAGAACCATTTTTTATCGGTGAGGCTACAAGAGCAAACCTCAATATGAACCAACTCATGTTTGGATTGTCCAATCCAAGTGCCTCTCCCGACCATGCCTATTATGGTGTTACGGACATAGTTATAGACAAATCAAATGTCAGTTATGTCACAAAAGACGAGATGCACCGTATGCTTGCAGAATTGACCATCAGCATTGAAGGAGTTCCTGAAAATACAGCAATAAACGGTAAGATTCAGAATGTTGCAACTGGACTCCTGCCCCTGCAAAAGAATGAGGATGGAACATTCGGGACTACCACCTATACAAAGGAAGAATGTGACATACCTTTGGGAATCGCAGCGCAAGACAAGAGGTTGATAACAGAAACCTTGCACTTGATGTCGACCGCCAATGGCTTTCTTACCACCCGGCTGTTTATACAGCTGATTGCTCCTAATGGAAATGTTAGCAACTACGACATCGAAGCACCCGTCATGAAGTCTGGTGGCAAGTACCAGATAAACTTGGAATACGGGGAGATGAAACCTTACATGTATCTTACGAGCACGAAGATAGATGATTGGACTGAGGGATGGATTTATCGTGGTGAAATTCTGAATCCTGAAGATTAAGCGGCCCTATCATAAAAGAAAGAATCAAAACAAGAATATAAACATAAAATAGTAAAAGACAATGAAAACGAAGACTTATCTCTTTGCCTTGATGGCAATGGCTTTTACATTGGGAAGTTGCTCTGATAACGAGAACGGTATCGGTAGCGAGACCTCCAAGTATATCACCGTTTCTACCAGTATCGGCAATATGACACGTGTTGCCACAGATGCGAATGGCGGTCAAACCTTTGAAGAGGGTGATGAAATCAGTGTGTATGCCTGGACTGGTGCCCCTACTGTGGCCCCTGAGACAAGCGAGCGTGTGGTGAACAACGCCATCAACAAGTTGACTAACGGTTCATGGGTATCCACTCCACAGATGCTTTGGAAGAACAACCGTGACAAGCATTATTTCATCGGTGTTTATCCTACAGCTGCAATATCCGACCTTTCTGCCGGAGAATATACATTCGATGTGACGAAGCAAACTGAAAGCGACCTCTTGGCGGCTGTTAATGCTGATGGCCTGTCCTATAATGCAGATAAACAGCAAACAGTACCTCTTACCTTTACCCATGTAATGGCTAAACTTGTGGTGAACCTTACCTATAAGAATCAATGGGGTGGCATACCAACTGTAGAGAAAGTGGTTGTGGGCAATGCGGCAAAAGAGGCAACCATCAATTATCTGACAAAGGTTGTTACTCCTTCCACTACTGCAAAGGAAGATTTCTCACTTCCTGAGATTACTGAAAACACCAAGTATGTTTCTGTCATTATTCCACAGGAAGAAGTCAAGCAACTCACCATTGTCATCGGTGGCAAGAATTTCGTTTATGATAACGGCACACCTTTCAAGTTAGAAAGTGGTAAGATTACTACTGTCAATTTGGAGGTTGGACGTGACGAGATAAAACTCGGAGATGTTAAAATTACTGATTGGGAGGATGGCAGCACATTCAGTGGCGAGGCTATCAACTAACATTGTACAACGGTTAAATACATATAGAATATGAAAGCAATTAAAATATTAGCAATGGCAGCTTTGGCAACGGCAGTTTTTGCCAGCTGCTCCAACGATGAGGATTTGGCACAGAGCAGTTATCCTGCGGATAATGTTGTACGAGTTACAACAAATGTAGAGGATATAACTACACGTGCATTTCACACCACAAATACTCTTGATAATTTCGCTTTTTGCATTGGCAATGCTAACAGTTTGAAGTATTCCTATAACAACATCATGATGACAAAAGAGGGAACTAAATGGAACCCTTCTGTTCAGATGCTTTGGCAGAACTCTACTCAGCCCGTTGATATAATGGCTTATGCCCCATTCAACAGAAAAGGAGATTATGTAACAATGATTAAAGCAAATAAATATCCAGTTTCTGTTGGCACGCAACAGATGGCGGGTACTTACGAGTCTGACTTTCTTGTATATAAGAAAACAGGGTTTGTGCCAGAAAAGGATTTGACAAATGGTGCAGTTGACATCACTTTTACTCATGCCCTCAGTTTGCTGAACATAGAAATTGAGTTCGGCACTGATTTTAATAACACGACCCCTTTGGCATCTAATCCGATAAATAATATAATTATCGGAGGAAGCATCAACCAGGCTTATGCTGATTTCACAGCAGATCCTATCACTGTGGCAGTAGATGCAACCTGTGCTCCTGTCTTGATAGAACCTGAGCGTGGGGAATTCACAGCAGCTACCAACAATGACGCCCATGCAACAGCAAATTATTCAGCTATCCTTATACCTCAAACTATTGCAGACGGATTTAGAGTAGAGTTTGAAATAAATGGAAAGATTTATGTGTGGAGAGCTCCTGAAAGTGTGATTGCGAGATTGGAAGCTGGTAAAAAACATCTGCTGACCCTTACTGTAGGTAAGGATTTCGTAAAAGCTGGCAGCATGAAGGCAAGCCCTTGGGTAGAAGGAACTGGTGCTACTTTAGAAACAGAATAAGTAACAGAATAAAAAGCGAAGAATATGAAAATATTTAAATATTTAGGAACCTTTGCATTTCTCGCAATGCTTGCTGCTTGCTCTACAGAAGATGAGCAGGTTCGCTTTGCAGGAGATGAGGTAAAAGTGAATGCAACCATTGGTGGCGAGAGCGTTTTTACCAGAAGTAATCCCATTGGCAGTACAGAAGAACAGAGTGAATTTCAAGATTTTGACCAAATTGGAATTAGCGTGAATGGTGGTGCCGCTCATAAGTATGAAATGAAAAATGGAGTTTGGGGAGTAGCCGAATCCGAAGTTCCAATAAAATGGGAATCCGAAGCTACAGAATTCAAGGCGTTTTATCCGTATTCTTATAATAATGTCAGCAATAGTTTCGACAAGGGATACATCGCTCAAGACCAGAACACAAAGGAAGGATTAGCTCTTTCTGACTACATGACAGCTAAGAAGATATATCCGAACATACCAGAAGATCGTCAGCTCGATTTGGATTTCGAACGCCAGACGGCACGTGTCATTATCGATATAGAAAATTCGACTTTCACGAATGAGTTTACCAATCCATATGTAGCTGGGGTGGGTATATTTTCTCAATTAGAGATACCTGCAACTCAAGGCGCAAATGTTTCATATATAAAAACATACAAGATGGATGCCTCTAACCCAAAGAGTTCTTGGGTGGCTTTGGTTGCCCCAAATGCAGAAGATGCAGGCAAAAATTTCATATTCATAAAAGTACAGGAAAACCCTACTGAAACGACTGGCATATCATACTATATTAAAGGCATTCCAAATCTTGAAAGAGGTAAGAGCTATACCTATAAATTGAAGATTGGTAAGGATAAAGCCATAATAGATAATGTTACAGTGACAGATTGGAAAGAAGGAGCAGTAATACCTGGTGGCGAAGCTTCTGTGGTAACGGTAGAGAGTATAAAAGAATCTGTCACTAAGCAATTGGAAAACGGCAATAAGGTAGAGTTGACCTTACCTTCCAATGCGTCGTCAGATATATTTGCTGCCATAAAAGATGCCATTAAAGATAAAGGTGTTTCGGAAGGACAAGTAGATTTAACCTTAAAAGGTGTTATGACCATTCCCGAAAAAGCTTTTGATAATTCAAATGGCGGTGCACCATGGTTTAACGAAGTTATCTTGCCAGACGTTACCATTATTAAAGCTTCTGCTTTTGAAGGCAGTAATTTGAGGACGATAAATGCTCCAAATGTCGAAGAGATAGAATTTAAGGCTTTCTACAAATGCACACAACTTGAAGATGTTTCTATGCGTAAGGCATCAAAGATAGGACTACTTGCATTTAGCGAGTGCAGACTTTTGAGAAGTGTCTGGTTCGGTGCACTTAGTTCAGTTATGAGTCTCAGTGAGCATGATTTGGGAGGAATATTTGATAAAGTTAATACCACAAATATTCAACTGACGTTGTCTACACGACAAGCTAAGCTGGGTCTTATTCCTACATATGATGCTAACTATGAATGGTATTCAACTGGACAAAGCTACTGGGATTCAGAAGACTACTCTAAAAACAAGATTCTTGGCTATACATTTGCACGAATCATTCGTGCAGACGATTAATTAAACTCCTAAGCTGGGCAAGAGTATAAGGTGCCAAGTAAACATATATTCACCCGCACTTCACGGGAAACGACAAGGGTCTATATGCCACGATGAGAGGTGGGCGTATAGACCCTTCATCGTGTCTTGATACCTGTTGGGTGGATGATATGGCAGTGTGGTGGTTTCGTGCTACCTGTTTTCATGGTTTGAAGTACCTTTGCGTCAATCGTGAGGTGCTCAAAACAAAATCGTTATGAAAACAGAAATGAAAGTACCAAACGAGTGTTTGTACCCTACCGATGTATTCTTGATTAGTTGTGGTATGGGATGCAAGCGCATCACCGTCAGTGACATTGCTTATATTGAGGCAATGAAGGACAACTGTATTATCCACATGGTTGATGGCAAACGATACACTCAATCTTGTCCTATGGGTGACATTGAGCCAGAGTTGAACCCGAACATGTTCAAGCGCATTCACCGTTCTTTCATCGTCAACATCCGCTACATCGACATGTACTATTATGGTCATGTCGTTTTGGTGAATGGTATGGAAGTACATATCGGAGACAAGTATCGTGATGTCTTGAAATCATCGTTTCACTTTTGGGGTTCGAGAAATCGAAACAAGTAAGATTTTGTAGAAATAACAGGCTGGTATAGCCTGTTCGATGGACACAAAGCCCGTCTGGTGGAAATAGTTGCACCAGACGGGCTTTCGCCGTATCTTTGCACCATCAACGTTGAGAGGCGAGTCCTGAAAAGCCTAATAGTAAACGAGTAAGGAATAAATAGTTACAATCATGACTTTAGATGAAAAACGAAAACATCTATCAGATTTCATAACTCTGTATAATGCAATAGAGGAAAATGAAACGAAAGTAGGGAGAAAAGGTTATGTTGCAGAGGCACACAATTTGTGCAGCGCAATTGTTGAAACACAAAGTGGTACACATGTGTACTATTCTACCTCTGCTTATGGACAGATTCGAAAAGAGTATCAAGGATTGTTTATCCAAAACCTAAATACGAAAGCATATAGAGACTTTTGTGATTCTCTTCCTGCTTTTCAGAAAGGTGTTCTTGGACATCATACAGAATTTCAATTAATCAATTATATCTATACTAATATAATGACTTTTGTAAATCCTGTCCACATTACTCTTTTTTCGGCAATTAAGGTATGTCCATCCTGTTTTAAAATGTTAGAAAACTTTCAAACTGCATATTTGAATTTGGATGTTTATGAACTTGACGTAAGAAATAATGGTCTTGTCGAAGCCAATTTATGTATTGGAACTTCTGGCGATAGAACTATACACGTTATTTAAAAGAATAAAATTATGGCAATTGACACAACTCCTTCGCAGGTAGCAACCAATGCGTTGCAGGCGATTCCCTTCGGTAGTATTATTGGAGGTCCGTTAAAGGCATGTATCGAAGCGCAAGCTATGGCTGCGCAGACATCATGGCAGTTTATTCAAGAAGTAGGATTGAACACCGACCCTAAAACTGGTCAGAAAGAAGCTGTGAACGTTTCTTTCCAGTTCATGCAGAATGGTCGCATGGTTCAGTTGAATGTTCCGCTGTTGACGATTGTACCAATTCCGTACATCGCCATTCGCGATGTTGACATCAACTTCAAGGCGAATATCTCTGCTTCCTCATCAAGTGTTAGTGAGCAGTCAAACAGTTCTTCTGCAGACGTTGGTGTAGAGGCAAGTCTTGGTGGCAGAATCGGTCCATTCCGTGTAAATGCCAAGATGAACGCCAGCTATTCATCCAAGAAAGACTCGAAAGCGACTCAAGAATCAAAGTACAGCGTTGAGTACACTATGGATGTTGCAGTAAAAGCAGGTCAGGATAGTATGCCCGCTGGTCTCGCCAAGGTTCTTGAACTTCTTGGTAGTTCTCTCGATGTTTCCGACCCAGAAGGGACCTTAGAAGTTAGCGCTCGTGAATTGACGCTTCCTAATGAAAAGGATGCCAAGGTTACTCTTATTGCAACATATAAGAATAACAAGGGAATCTTCGAGCCAAAGTCTATCAAGATAGAAGGCTTGACTGGTAAGGAAAGTGACGATAGCGTTGTCTTTGAAATAACTAAGGCAGACAAGTATATCGTTACTGCTGGAAAGAAAAAGGTTGAGGTTGAGGTAAAGAATGCTGAGTCAGGCACGAAAACCGATACCAGCAACCCATAATCTAACGTAAATTAAAGGAATCTTATGGCTCAATTAAGTACTATAATCAGTTCAATACTCCGTGATATGATAGTGGCACAGCATGAAGCAAATATGTATGCCATGTCATTGGAAAATGTTTACAAGCAAAATGGACGCTTGGAACAGTTTGCTCTTCCTACTGTAGCCGTTGGTGAGGTAGAGCTTGACTTGCGCTATGGTGTGAAAAGTGATTCCGTTCAGACAGAACAGTATGAAATCAACTATCCACAACTGCGTAAAGTGGCAAAACAAGTGAGTGAAAAATGTGCTAACGCTATAGTCGACAGTTCTCTTCCTGTTCTGCAATCGCTCTTCCCATACAATGGTGGCAACAGTGCCACTAAAATATTGGCTAACTTTGCAGTGGATGACACCTTGAACAAAAAATATAGAGCTTTTTTGAGTCGTAAGATTCTGAAAGCAATGCAAATGAGCTTCACTTCTCTCATCAAGGATGATGGACGTATCAATGAAAGCGTTCTGCTTGACTGTATTCTTTCCGTGTGTGATGAAAAGTTGCTTGGACTCGAAGACCTACAAGTCCTTTTCAACAGACCAGATGGAGATGAAGCTCGTAACAAGGCACACAAAGAAATAAAAACGTTCTTGGAAAATATGATGCCCTCAATCTTGAAAGACATCAATTTGAAGCGCAAGCGTATCATTCCATCTGTAGATGTGACATTGAACTCGGAAGAATTGGCAAACTTACCAGAGGAGTGTATCCATACCTTGCATTTCCACGTTTCGCCAAATAACATCAAACTATATTCTGAGGAATAAAAATATTGTAGAACCATAAAAAAGAAAGATTATGCCTACAGGAAAAGATATTAAACGAACAAGCAGCCAAGTGATGGAGTTGAAAGACCTTATTTCTGGTCCATTGGCTGCTACCATTGATGCAGACTCCATAGCGACCAGACGTTATTTGAGCTATCTGATGGAATTGGCTTTCGAGTCATACGATAAGGAAACAGGCAAGGTTGGTGAACTGCGTATGCTTGAGTTCAACTATCAAAGCCACGATGTAGATGGTACACATCAACAACAGGTAAAGATACCATTGCTGACATTAGTACCGCTGCCATTGCTTCAAGTAAAAGAAGCTGATTTCGATTTTGACATTCAGATAGTTGATGCCCTAAGTGCAGATACAGATGCCACATTCTCTTTGAAGAATGGAGCTACACCTCAGGAGAAAACGGCAGAAGGTGTCAAGCTACGAGTTTCAATGGCTTCCGCAAAAGTCGAAGGCTCACGCAAGAGCAGTTCACAACAATCGCTTACTGCCAACATGAAAGTGAAGGTAAGGATGGAACAAGCTGATGTGCCTGGAGGTTTAGCCAACCTTCTGCATCTTACTACCAACAATTTACAGATGGAAGCGGTAGAAGAAGGAAAGGAGGCAAACCATGATGAATAATAAGCAGACGCAGCAAGTGCCAGGTATGGCTTGCCCACAATGTGGCAAGTTTATCCCAACCACCATCACTGAGTTGCTGACTTCTGGATACCTACGTTGTCCTTATTGCCTTTTGAAGTTGGATATAGACAGGCACAAGTCGGCTACGGCTCTGAAAGCTCTCGCCAAGGTAGAAGCTGCACAGAAACGAGTGGAAAGTACAAGTAAGTTTAACCGATAAACTCTATATAACAATGTGGTTGAGAAGAATATGGACAAGAATAAGAGACACGGTCGTTAAAAAGTTTGGCGTATGGGTGGATAAGGAATGTCCTCTCATAGAGGATGAGGACGATTTAAACGGTGAAAAGGCTATCAGGGAAGTTATGGACAAATCCTTGTTGGAAGAATCCATTATATCGTCTTTGGAAAAGGCTAAGAAGGAAAGGGTTGTCAAGGTAAAGAAAAGGCAAGGGCGCAATATTTGGGAAGTCAGACCTGCCACCATTGTGGATGCCTACCTATTCCTCATAAACCTGTCGTGCATGAAACGTGAATGGTTGCAGAGACATATCAAGGCAGACAAGACAACGTTCAGCATGGAACTTGCCGATGGCTATGTCCTTGAACTGACTGAAGGTTGGAAGCGCATGAACGCAGAAGCCCTGCTACGCATCAGCAAAGACAGGAAATATACGATGAAGGTGTATTTCTATAAGGAGAATACGGCATGAAGAAGAACTGGTGGAAATATCTTGTTCCTGTTATCCTTGCCCTTTTGCAGATAGGTGGAAGTATCTACAACAATTACTTCAAAAGCGAAAAGCCGAAAGATGAAACGACACGTTTTGAGTTTATGATAGATCAATCAAAGCTAAGGATGGATGGCAATGTCTTCCACTGCTATGATATGGGAATTGCAGATGCTCAGCGTTTCTTCTACCGTCTGAGTGGAGGAAAGAAAATAATAAAGGGACATGACTATCGTGGAGACACCTATCTAACTATTTTCTCTGGAGGAAAAGACAGCCTGTTTATGATTTGTTTGAAAGAACCAACAATTGATGGCATTGTGGCAGAAATAACTCTTCCAGGAAAGAATGGGGTGAAGAAGAAAGCCGTGTTTTACAATAGGTCAAAATGACAATAACATTTAAAAATTAGAATTTATGCAAACATTAAAAAGAGGTGCATCTGGTACTGATGTTGAGTTGCTTCAGCGATTGCTCTGCAAGAAGAGCTATCACGTAGGAGCTGATGGTATATTCGGTAATGATACAGAATTGGCTGTCCGTAAATTTCAAAAAGACTACGGATTGGTATCTGACGGAATAGTCGGTCAACGCACATGGGATATGTTGCAAAGTGACAGTGCCCAGTCTTTGGCTTCCTTACGTCTCACAGAATCGGATTTCAAACACGCTGCAGATCTGCTTGGGGTGGAAGTTGCCGCAATTAAGGCTGTGCTTGAAGTAGAAACAGGCAATAAGGGCGGCTTTCTTGCTGTTGGCAAACCTACAATTCTATTTGAGGGACACATTTTCTGGAGTCAGTTGAAGAATAGAGGCATTGATCCTGCCAAACATCAGAAAGGCAATGAAGACATCCTCTATCCCAAATGGACGAAGACCCATTATCAAGGTGGCTTGAAGGAATATGACCGTTTGGAGCGTGCAAGAGCTATCCATCGTGAAGCTGCCGATTCATCTGCAAGTTGGGGATTGGCTCAGATTATGGGATTCAACTATCAAGTGAGCGGTTGCAAATCCGTCAGCGAGTTTGTGGAGATGATGACGGAAAGCGAGGGCAAGCAGCTGGAACTGTTTGTTCGGTTTATCAAAGGCAACCGATGGGATGGCTATCTTCGTAATCTTGACTGGAAAGAGTTTGCCCGACATTATAATGGCTCTGGGTATGCCCAGAATCAGTATGACAAACGATTGGAAAAAGCCTATGCAAAATACAAATAGGAATACATCAGAACCTCCCACTATATAGGAAAGTCTGCTATATAATGGGAGGTTGAATTGCATTATATACCTCTAAATTCGTCCAAGAGAAGTGCTTGTAAAGTGGAGTATGGATTTGTAAACTACAAGAGGTTCTTTAATGAAAGAAAGATTACTAAGAAAGTCATAACGAAGCCAATTATAAAGAAGAACCAAAAGAACCACTGGGCATAGTGACCGAGGTAGCAACCATCATATTCCTTGTAGCGTTCACGGACTTTCTTCCGTTCATCAGCAAACATGGAATTGACCTCACGGATATGCGTCTGCATCTGTGCGGTCATCCATTGGCGTTCTTTGGCAAACAGTTCTTGGATTTTCTGCCAGTCAGCATCATTGACTTTTACAGACACCTTTAATTTTGTGGGAGCATTCTCCAATACCTTATCTATATGCTGATTGATGGTATCAACCTTTTCGCTGATAGTGGTCACAGCACCGCCTAATTTGGCTTCTGCACGCTGATACTGCTGAATGGCAGATTCCAGTTCAAGTGTGGCATTGATGAAGGTATTTGTAGCCTTGTCAATGTCCTCACTCAACTTCTTTAACTCAGGAACACGGTTTACAAGTCCATCCTCGGCTTGCTGCTCCTCAACCTCGTTTTCGACATCATTCATCATGTTGTCGAAGTCGGATCTTTCTTCTGTGTCTATGTTTATCTTGCTTTTTCTGATTGCCATATTGTCATTGATTTATCGGTGGAAACTTCTGCTGCGTGGTTTAGGCTTGCACATGGAATGAGCCATCTGTGCACAACGGTGGGCAAACTTCCAATCATCTTCATCGTCTTTCTTGCCCCAACTAGAAGAAGGAGCAGAACCGCCACCACCACATGACTCAGACATGGAAGTGGCTGCGTCAATGTACCCTGCAAACAACAGCATCGCTACATGAGCGACATTCTCTGTTGTCGCTATATTATTATCCTCTGGAATCTGAACCTCATTAGTAAAGACATCTTTGACAGAGTTCGGAATCCACACCTTTTTGACTTCATCGCCAATGTTGATTGTGAATGCCGTTTGTGTAATTTGAGGTTGCGCCTTTGGTTGTGATGCTGTTGGAGTATGAACGACAGGACGAACTGGGCGAGGCGTAGGAGCAACGGATGGAGAAGCTGGCTTTGTCTTGACTTGTGTAGGTTGTGGGTGCAGTTTCTTCCAGGTGTCTTCAATCTTTGACACCATGTACTTTCTGCCAATCTCAGAAGCCTTGAACACAGAAGCATTCTTGCCGACTGTGTAGCCGACAAGTTTCCGTTGTTTGTCGTAGCGTGGTTTAACCTCATAGCCTTTCATGCGCAACAGATTGAAGTATCTGTCTATGTTGAACTGTTGCATATCTTTGAGGGCGTTTTCACAATCCTCCGCAAGTTCCACTTTCCGCATATTCCGAATCTCCTGCGGTTGTTCCCACCCATGCCGCATATTGATGATTTCCGCAGCCTTCATTGCCCGAAGGTGAATATCATGTACATCATTAGTCTTACCCTCCATATCCACACGACAACAATCAATGTGAAGGTGTAGCGTTCCTGACTTGGAATCGGAGTGCAATCCACCCACATTCATAGAATTGGTGAAATTGGTCTTTATCTCATTGGAGAAACCGTTGGGCGTAAGTCCAACAGAATCCAAAACGTCCAAGGCTTCGTCTTGGAGGTTTGCCCAATCTTCCATCGTAAAGTTGGCAGATTCCTCCTTTGATGGGGAAAGTACAAAAGTGGTCATGAACCTTTCCAACTTTCTGCCAACCGTCCTTTCCGCCTGATGATACTGGCAATGATGCTTCATCATGTACCAGATGGCGGTAGGGTCAAGACCATCGGGCATATTGTTCACCTTGACCGTCTTTGCATTCTCCTTTTCCAATGCGTACCTTACGGAATTGCCTCCATACGATACTACCTTTGCGAGCATAATCATGATTACTCCTTTGATTTGGTCTGTACGTTTGTTGCGATATTCTCTTCAATGCTATACCAATGTTGGATAAGTCCTGCAACGGCATCAATCCACCAACGCATGAACTTCTCATTCTTGAAGAACCGAGCCTTTTCCTCAGCCGTTTTCTTGGATAGCACGTTGCTGATTTTTATCAAATCCGTCCTTGCGATGGCGAGAGTGTTGAGAGCGTCCACCTCTTCCTTGGTGAGCCTCATGCGTGGACGGTGCTTCAAGCCAGTCTCAACGACATAGCGGCTCAGACTAATTCCACACTCCTTGGCAAGTGCCTGGAGTTGTTTCAACTCTTCTTTCGTACATCGGTAGGTATGGACTTCCGTAGGCGGTTTCCTTATGATTTTCTTCTTTCTCATTTGTCCTTGTCTCTGATTAAAATGGGATGATTACAAGCACCTTGCAAAGGTGGTCACGACTGCGAGCCTGCGAGTAGTCCGAGAAACTTTTATGAATACAGAAAGACGGACACGGCTTCTGTATTACAAAAGGATTTCTCGAAAAGTACCTATAAAATGACGGCACTTTTAACAGCGTCCGTCCCCAAGGCTGCTAAACGTATTACAGTTTGGCGGTAGCCTATGGCGGTCAATCGTCCTTTGGGATGATTTATTGGTATGGTGGCTCATTAGCCTCTGTATGCCTATTGATTGCCGTTATTGGAGTCGTTAGGCTTGTAACCATTGTCATTAGAACCGTTAGACTGTTGTGTTTGTCCTCCTGCCAGATGCTGTGGATATGTGTTGTGTTCTCCCTTATTCTGTTTGGCATCTGCTTCTTGCAGGGAAGAAGGATTGCCAACAGACTGTTTGGAGTAGTTTTGTTGTGGGGAAATTCCACCAGTAACAGCATCGGAAAGATTACCATTCGTTCCGACCTTACCCACGCTTCTGTTGTCATTAGATGAAGTCGAATTTAGGGAAGAAGAAATATCTGCTGTAGAAGAATTGCCCTTGTTGTCAGTATCGGATATTCCATTGGCAGAATGCCCATCTTCCTTGTCCGACTTTGTATTATCCTCCGTTGTCGTAACAATTACTCTTGCTTGTGGAACTTCCGTGTGGATGATTGCAGAGCCATCAGTATTGCGCTTCAATGAAAAGCCGTTCTTGACAAATCTTCCGTCCACATACCAACCAGAGAGTGAATGCAGGGTAATGATGCGGTTGTCTCCAACTTTTTGTGAAGAGGAAATACCCACAGCCTCCATAGCCTGTAAAAGTTTGGGTACGGTCTTGCGGTCTTTATCCCAGAGTTTGGCAAGTTGGGTATTGTCAACCAGACATTGCCCACACAAGATTTCCACTTGTTGGGTTTTGCTGATAGAAACAAGTGTTGTTTCACGTTCAGCAAGAGAGGCAAGAGACATGAAGCATTCCATGCGGTCAATCTTGTACTTCTTGCAGCGAAGATACTCCATCTGTACATCGGACAGCGTGAAGCAGTAATGTATCTTTTGTTTATCCATGTTCCGTGAATTTTGAATATTATAACCATAACTGGCAAGGCTGTTTTTCTCAGTAAAGAGAAAATCATCTGTGCCGTCCTCTCCTTGGGGAAATGTCCTCTGCTATAACATAGAGTTCGCCTTGCAACCTGTCATTAGAATGGCTGCTTAATCGTGAAATGCACTCAATGCAGACAGATTGGGCAAGAAGTTTTCTTCTGCCGACAGTTGCTTCATCATTGATGCCCTTGTTGGCTCCGCATTGCTCGGCAAGTCCATTGAAAGCATCACGCATCCGAAAGTAGCCGTTGCCAGTATTGATGTAGCTCACGGCAAGGTCAGCGACATTTGCCAACTTGCTTCTGTACTCCTCATGGGAAATATCGTCCTTCATCATCGCCATGTCTATTTACAAAGTTCACTCATGTGATTGGTCGCTGCTGCCTTTGTCTCAGCCTCGGACATACTGCGGTTCTGGCGCATCCAATTCAAAAGCTCTGACTTTTCAAAATATATAATCTTGCCGTTGGGACGGAAGAACGGAAGTTCATGCTTGTGTGTCATCTTGTAGAGACTACTCTTTGATATACCCATGAATAAGGCTGCTTCCTCCAGTGTCAATACTTGCTTGGCATCACGGAGAAGGTTCTCCATTATCCCAATGCGGTGCTCATGTGACTCTACCTTCAAAAGAAGAGTCTCGGTGTCGATAGTTTTGTTCATTATCCTGTAATTTAATTGTTTGAGATTTGTTGTACTGCTTGTTTTGAAAGTGTAGTCCCCCAAGGCAGAGAGAAATCCCTGCCCGAAAAATGGGGACTACAAAAGTGAAATTAACTGATTGTTATCCTGAAAAGTTCCGTTTACTTGTTATCCTGTAAAAAAGTTATTCTGCGTGGATGGGTGTTGGTGGCTGCTGTCCGCTTTGTCCTTGGTATTTGCTTGTTCTCCTCGCGCTGTTTGCGACCTCGAAAGGCTTTCTTCGTGTTGTCAACAGCCTTGACCTTTTCATTCGTCAGCACATCTGCATAGATGGCAGTGGATTTGAGCGACTTGTGTCCCATCAGCTTCTTGGTAGTCTCAATGTTGCCGGTAACCGCCTGCACCAAAATTCCGAATGTATGTCGGGAACAGTGAAAAGAGATATTCTTCTCAATGCCCACCTTTTTGGCTATCCTTTTAAGGGCTGCATCCACATTAGCCTTAGCAGGAAGGTGGAACACAAAATCATCATCGCCTTTGGGTGGCATCCATGACAAGGCGGTATTGCCGATTGGTACGGCATTGAGAGCCTTTGTTTTCTTCTGGACGATTACAAGCGTGTTCGTTTCTTTGTTTCTCTTGATGTCACTCCACCGCAGAGCCTTGATGTCGCTGATACGAAGTCCTGTCAGACAGGCAAAACCGAAAGCTCTCTGTGCTTCTGCAACTCCTGGACTTCTCTCATCTGAAGCCATGAACCTTTTCAGTTCATCGGGAGTGAGATACTGCTTATGTGATGACTTTGGCTTGGGAAAGATGTCGGACTTCTCCAACTGGTAGAAAGGGTTAGCCTTCAACTTGCCAAACTTGACAGCCTTGTTGAACACCGCTACTATGCGCTGTTGAACATTGTGAAGGGAGCCTTCACACAAAGGCTTGGCTTCAACTCGTACATACTTCTGTGGCACATAGTCGTTCTTCAACCAAAGGAAGAATGCCTTGAACCATTCCTTGTCGAACTTCCTCAGAGTGATGTGAGGTCTGCGCTTGTTGGCAAGGAACTCGCTCATTAGGTATTTCAGATACTTTGATTGGTCAACAATAGCCTTGGAATAGTCTGTGTTGTCGCTCATCCAGTCGATGTAAGTCTGGATCCAGTCCAAGACTTCGGGAGACTCGTCATTGGGGATTTCCTTCACAATCATCAAGTGACCTACCTCTGGGATGGTCTCTGGATGAAGAATACGCTCAGCCCTTATCTGGTGAGCACGTTGCAATGTTTCTTCGTTTCTTGCTTTGGTCTCTGCATCAACCTCCGGCAACAAATAGAGGGAAAGAAATTCAAACTTGCGCTTGCCACCATCGTAGATGTCAAGATACAAGCTTATGTTGTCGTTGGCAAGAGCCTTTTGTCTGATAGTTATTGTCATGTCTCTATATATATTCGTTGTCAATGATTTATGTGAACATACCGTCAATGAGGTTTATGGCTTCCTCCTTCTTCTTATCCACGATTTTAGCATAGATTTCCGTGGTCTGAATGTTGGAATGTCCCATCAGCTTGCTTGTGGTAAAAAGGTCTGCACCGAGCGTGAGCATCATCGTTCCGAACGTGTGCCGTGAGCAATGGAATGAGATATGCTTCTCTATCCCTGCCGCTTCCGCCCATTTGCGGAGAGCCCTGCCTATAACGGTCTGTGTGGTTGGAATGTCAAAGAAAGGAATATCATTACCTCTTGGCTTTGGCAACCACCGCTTAGCCTCTTCCGAGAGAGGTATTATAACGGGCTTCTCCGTCTTTTGCATTTCCATGTCTATGTATTCGCCCTTTCCGTCAGCGGTCTTGAAGATGTGCATCGGAGCAAGACGGTACATGTCGCTTAATCGCAATCCAGTAAAACAGGCGAAGATGAAAGCCTCCTTGACCTCTGGGCGGTAACTGTCCGTAGCCATGAGGGTACGAAGTTCCTCAATGGTCAGATACTCTTTCTTGCCATCCTTGGGTTGGATGCGCTCACGTGCATCAAGTTCCTTCATAGGGTTGTTGCGGATAATGCCTTGTCGCACAGCGTTATTGAGAGCAGTGGAGAACATTCCGAGGTATCGGCTTGCCGTATTCTCGCTGATAGGTCTTGGCTCGCCATACTTGATATGGGAGTTTGGGAAGTTACGCAAGAACTTCACATAACCACGGCAGAACTCCGCATTGACCTCTTCAAGCGAAATGAAGCCTTTGTTTGTCTCGTCAAGATACTTCTCTATGGTGTGCAGCATTTCCACACGGCAATGGAGCGTTGACTTCTTGATGCTGACACCACCTTCACAATACTTCTTTATCCAAGTAGTGAGAAGCATTGAACCTTGCTTGACGGTTTCCCAATCCTGTATGCCGTGACCATGCAGGGCTTTGATGCGCTCTGCCTTGATGCGTTCTGCAACCGCCATAGTCTGCTTGTTCTGTTCCTTGCAGACAGGGTTGATTTCGGGGACGAGGTAGAGTTTGAGGTATTCATACTTCCTAACTCCCTTATAGTAGATGTCAAGATAGATACTCTTGTTGCCATCTGCGAGCGACTTCAACCGAATTTTAATCGGTTCTTTCAGCTTTACTTGTTTCTTTGGTCTTGCCATGATGCATGAAGTGTTATTTTGTTTTTGTATTCTGCTACATTGGAGGGTCTTTCTCCCTCTTGTTGAAAGTTCATGTCAGATATGGTTTCCAATGCTGACATTTGCTTTTCTTTCTCTTCCCTTACTTCGGAAAACTGATGTAAAGATAAGAAAATAGACCGAGAAACGAGAAACAAAACGGAAACAAGAAACAGTCTTTTATGTCTTTTTAAGAGTGAGTTTAGCAAACATCGGAAAATTCAAATTGTCGCTTAAAGCATTGATACTTAGCGCATTTACTTTCATTTGCTTTCTTGTCTTTTCAAACGCATTTTGTAGGACTAAGATATTCTTGACATCCTGCTCCTCATTGTTCATGGCGATGTAAACGCTTATCGCACCCACTACGGCGACAACACCAGCAATGGCATAGCAGAGTTTGACCACAATAGGTACGTACTTGGCAATTTCCTCCGTCACTGTTGTAAGCGCGGTGGTACCTG
>ERZ1035027.514-NODE-514-length-21983-cov-17.543096_pt1 | contig 21983 bp, 22 predicted proteins | sample MGYA00520604_ERZ1035027 | MGnify/ENA primary metagenome ERZ1035027 (study PRJEB33766, sample SAMN09781743) | gut metagenome | biome: gut microbiome | host: Homo sapiens | place: Madagascar | study: EMG produced TPA metagenomics assembly of the PRJNA485056 data...
TTGTTCCAGAACGCGCCCCAGGGCACCTTTGACGCCGTGCTAATGGACGTGATGATGCCCGAGATGAACGGCCTGGATGCCACCCGCGCCATCCGCGCCTTCGAGCATTGCCCGCCGGAGAGCGGCATCCCCATTATCGCCATGACCGCCAACGTTTTTGCCGACGACGTGAAAGCCTGCCTGGAAGCGGGCATGAACTCCCACGTAGGCAAACCGCTGGATATGCAGGTATTGGCGGCGGAGATCTGCCGCCAGGTGCGGCGCTACACCGCCCTGCTGGAGAGCGCAGACTTTACAAAATTAGGAAATTAAAAAGTTGGCGTTTTCCTATTGCAATCCGGCATCTGACAAGCGTATAATAAGTTGATTATTGTTGTAATCAGCGCCGCACAATTCCCGCCGTCTCGGCGCTAAGGATTGTGCGGCATTGTCTTTATGTGTAGAGGGAGGATGTATCATGGCAACGAAGTATATTTTTGTTACCGGCGGCGTCGTTTCCGGGTTGGGCAAGGGCATTACCGCCGCCAGCCTGGGCCGCCTGCTGAAGACCCGCGGCCTGAAAGTGGCAAGCCAGAAGCTGGACCCGTATATCAACGTGGACCCCGGCACGATGAGCCCGCTGCAGCACGGCGAGGTCTTTGTGACTGACGACGGCACCGAGACCGACCTGGACCTGGGCCATTACGAGCGTTTTACCGATGAAAACCTGAACAAATACTCCAACCTGACTACTGGCAAGGTCTACTGGAATGTGCTGAACAAAGAGCGCCAGGGTGCCTACCTGGGCCAGACTGTCCAGATCATCCCCCACATCACCAACGAGATCAAGAGCTACATCTACAACCTGGCCAAGAGCACCGAGGCCGACGTTGTCATCACCGAGATCGGCGGCACCACCGGCGACATCGAGAGCCAGCCCTTCCTGGAGGCCATCCGCCAGGTGGGCATTGAGCAGGGCCCCGAGAACTGCTGCTACATCCACGTGGTGCTGGTTCCCTATATTTCCGGTTCCGACGAGTACAAGTCCAAGCCGGCCCAGCACTCCTGCAAGGAGCTGCAGGGCATGGGTATCGCCCCCAACGTCATCGTGCTGCGTGCCGACGGCCCTGTTGGCAGCGACATCAAGCGCAAGATCAGCATGTTCTGCAATGTCCGCCCGGACTGCGTCATTGAGAACCTGACCATGCCCAGCCTGTACGAGTGCCCGCTGATGCTGGAGGCCGCCGGCCTGACCAATGTGGTGGCCCGCCAGCTGCACCTGCAGACCCCGCCCACCGACCTGACCGAGTGGAAGGAACTGATCAGCCGCATTGCCACCCGCAGCCGCAACTGCAAGATCGCCCTGGTGGGCAAGTACGTTAAGCTGCACGATGCCTACCTGAGCGTGATGGAGAGCCTGTACCACGCCGGTTTCGAGAACGAGAGCAAGGTCGAGATCAAGTGGGTGGACAGCGAGACTCTGGTGGACCAGGACCGCTGCGCCGAAGAATTTGCCGATGTGGACGGCATCATCGTGCCCGGCGGCTTCGGCGACCGCGGCATCGAGGGTATGATCCAGGCCGCCCAGTACGCCCGTGAGAACCGTATGCCCTACTTTGGCATCTGCCTGGGCATGCAGATCATGGTGATGGAGTACGCCCGCAACGTGCTGGGCTACGCCGATGCCAACTCCAGCGAGTTTGCCCCCGAGGGCCAGCACAATGTGATTGACCTGATGCCGGACCAGCAGGGCGTGGAAACCAAGGGCGGCACGATGCGCCTGGGCAAGTACCCCTGCACCATCACCCCCGGCACCAAGATGGCCGAGTGCTACGGCACGCTGGAGATCGACGAGCGCCACCGCCACCGCTATGAATTCAACAACGAGTTCCGCGCCGAGTTCGAGGAGAAGGGCCTGGTCATTGCCGGCACCAGCCCCGACGGCCGCCTGGTAGAAGCTGTGGAGATTCCGGGCCGGGACTTCCACCTGGGCGCCCAGTTCCACCCCGAGTTCAAGAGCCGCCCGAACCGCGCTCACCCGCTGTTCAAGGGTTTCATTGCCGCTTCCCTGAAGTACCAGAACGAGCATACCCCCACCGACCATCCTGCTTCGATTGGGGAATAAGCACAGCCTTTAACGCTTCCCCCTGTGAGACAGCCTTCCCCGGCACGGGGGAGGTGGCACGAAGTGCCAGAAGGGGAGCGGTGGCTGCGCGAAGCGCGGACAGAGGGAGAGACATTTCCCTTAGTTCTTACTAAAGATTTAGGCTCTCTCCCACCCGCTTCGCGGGACCGCTTACGCGGCCAGACCCCTCTGTCGCTTCGCGACATCTCCCCGCAGTGCGGGGAGTCACCCACCCAGAGGGGGCCGCACAAACGGCATTCTGCCCCCTTTACACAAGGGGGCCTTTTTATTTCCCGCAAAAAATTTAAAAAAATTTCCCTCTTCCTGCAACAATTCTGACACATCCGTCGTTTATAACTATAGAAGCTTCTGAAATACTGCCCTGTAAAGCAAGCGAAAAAACACACAAATTCCCCTGCGAATGTCGAGAGTTTCTTGGTGTGTTTTTGTCTTGTTTTCGCCGGGTTTCCCGGCGTATAATGCTATATCATAGAATCCGCGGAAAGGCCTTTGTCCTGCGGTGTTCCAAAGGAGTTTTCTATGCGCAATTGGTGTGCGCGTCACCCCATCTACTTTATGGGGCTGTACGCATTGTTTTACTTAACCTTCTTCGCCCTGCTGGAGCGCACGATCCAGACCCCCGATCTGTGGGTTCACTGTCGGCTGGATGATCTGATCCCGTTCTGCAAGTACGCGATCATCCCCTATTCACTGTGGTTTCCGTGGATCCCGTTTACCCTCTTTTTCATCCTGTATAAGGGGGAACGGTCGGACTTCTGGCGGTTATGCCTGCCGCTGTTTGCCGGCATGACGATGGCACTCCTGTTTTACGCTATCGTACCCAACGGCCTGGCCCTGCGCCCCCGTTACGTGCCCGGCAATGACATCTTTGCCAAAGCGGTGCGGTCGCTGTATCGCACCGATACGCCGATGAACGTCTGCCCGTCGATTCACGTGTTCAACTCGGTCACGCTGATGCTGGCTTACTACCGCACCCGCTGCTTCGATGCCCCGCGCCTGCGTTGGATGCGCCCCGCAGCCGCCGTGCTGTGCGTGTCCATCACACTTTCCACCATGTTGTTGAAACAGCACAGCGTCATTGACGTGGTGTTTGGCATGCTGCTGGCTTTTGCCCTGGATACCATTGCCACCGAGGTGCAGCGCACTCCTCAGCCCAGCCGCCGCAACCACCGTGAACGCCAGCCCGAGTGGTTGTAACTACTTCTTGAGCCTCCCTCTGTGAGGAGGCCGCTTATAAAGATAAAAGCCTGCACGGTTTTAACGCCGTGCAGGCTTTTATTTTTTGCGTTATAATGCGTAAATCAAAATGCCCAGAATAATCAGCACCAGCGCGCCGATCTTTTTAGGGTTCATCTTCTCATGGAAGATCACCACGCCAAAGAAGGTCACATAAATATAGCCGGTGGCCTCCAGCACGGGGCCGACGTTCAGCGGCACGCCCTTGTAGGCCAGCATCGTCAGCAGCGAGCAGCCCACAAACAGGCCGTAGCCCAGGACCACGCGCCAATCGGTGTACTCTGCCAGCAGGGACTTATGCTCCCGCAGGGCGGCTTTTTTCAGCAGCACCTGAGACACCGACGCCAAAAAGGTGCTGAGCAGATAAAGTGCCACGTAGGGCAGCTGTGCCTGGTTCATTGGCCGTCCTCCCCTTCATTGTCGGCCCGCACAAACAGCACGATGCCCACAATAATAACCGTTGCACCGATAAACTGGCGCAGGGTGATGCTTTCCCCAAACAGCAAAAAGCCCAGCAGGATCCCCCACACTACGGTGATGGCCTTATTGGCGTAGGCGGTGGTCAGCGGCAGGTGCTTGATGACCTGCTGCCAGCCAAAGGCATACACCACCAGCGCTGCCAGCATACCGCCGTACAGCAGGATGAATCCCACGCTCAAAAACGGCTGCTGCGCCGCCAATTTGCTGCACACGCTGCTGCTGGCATACACCCCCAAAATCAAGTGCAGCAACAGGAACCATTTAGCGCTGTTGCGCATGGTAGCCCTCCTTACTTTTTATCGGATATGGCATCACAGCGGGTCCACAGGACGCAGGTTTTGCCACTCATATTTTTTCATGTACTTAGCCAGCGGCTTTTCCACAAACAGATACAACGGGATGGCCAGCAGCTCCACAACGACCACGAACACCGCCATAACGCCGTAGGTGCACGGCAGGCTGACGCCCAGAATATCCAGCAGAACCATCTCCGCCATAAAAATCGGGCAGTGCCAGACATATACATTGAAAGATGTACTAGCAAAAAAGTGGATCATCCGGCATACCTTACTGTCCGGGCTGTCCTGCACATACAGTGCATTTATGAATATACCAGGATAGAGCAAGAACAGCTGTACCCACCACTGTTCTTCAATCCAATCTCCACGACCGCTAAGCAACACAATAAGTGTCCCGGCCGAGATGAACAAAAGAAAATATTTTACTCTCCTTGAGATATATGGCACAAGGTGGCACAGTAAGGTTCCCATAAAAAACGAAACCATCCCGCCTCTTTGGTCCCAACTATCTGCCAAAAACGGCATAACAGCCCCCTGCGTTCTTATCGCGCAGAGGAAAAGGAAAAGTATCAACTCCATTAACAATCGCTGCACTTTCAGACGCCTGCATAAATAGACAAGCAGGTAGTATACAGCGCATGAGAAAATCAATGTACTCAAATACCACGTCGGTGCATTCGCAATTGTCCTAGATGAACTCCAAATCCCCATATTGGAATTTAGCGTCATACTACAGAAGAATGTCCAGATTCCACCTCCCCCCATAATCCAGTTCCACTTATCCGTAATAAGCCAATCCAAAATTCCAAGGCCTACGTACACGACACAAGCGATCATCGCCATTGGGTAAATACGCAGGCATTTGTGCCAAAGCTTTCCCGGCAGTGAAGTTTGTTTCCCAACTCGTTCTTCCTGCTGTTGTTGCCACTCCACTAAAAAGCCGGAAATCATAAAAAACAAGATTGTCAAAAAGCCCAAATGGAGTTGCGCATCGCTTGCCGGATAAAAGTTAAACGTAGTAAATATAACACCCGAAGCCTGTTGATAGTGGTGCATGACAATAAAGATTGCTGCAACTGCTTTCAAAAAGTCCAGACCCACAAATCGCTTTCTTACCGCTTTTTTCTCACTCATGCTTGATATACTCCCTTGCCACATACTGCGGGGCGGCGTTGGCGCACATGTAGATGCGGCCGACGTACTCGCCGATCAGGCCCAGCACCAGCAGGATCATGCCGCCCAACAACAGCAGCAGCGCCGTGGTGGACGCCCAGCCCATGGGGGCAGCGCCGCGGACGAAGTGGTCGATGATGATGTAGATCAGATATAAAAAGCCAAAGCCCGCAAACATCGTGCCTGCGTAGGTGGCCAGGCGCAGCGGCTTGACAGAAAAGGACGTAAAACCGTTCATCCAAAGATTCAGCAGCTTGCTGATGGTGTAGCCGGAGCGTCCCTCCTCCCGTGCGCGGTGATGCACCGACACATTGGCAATGCGCTTGGTGGAGCGCAGCACCAAGCCGATGACGTAGGGGTAGCAATGCTCGTACCGCAGCATTTCGTCCACGATGAACCGCCGGGCGGCAAAGTAACTGTTGACCACCAGTTCCGGCGGCTTGCCCAACATGACCTCGGTCATTTTGCTGTTGACCCAGCTGCCCAGGTTGCGCCAGCCTGCCTGGCGCTTGTTATCGTAGCTGGCGTAAACGACGTCGTAACCTTCGTTGATCTTGTTCAGCAGCTTGCCCACCTCATTGGCGGGGGTCTGGCCGTCATCGTCCAGACAGACGATAATATCGCCGGTACACTGGTGGAAACCAGCCATCAGCGCGGCGTGCTGGCCGAAGTTTTTCGCCAGATCCACGCCCTGCACATGGGCGTCTGCCGCCACCAGCCTGCGGATGGTGCCGATGGTGTCATCGGGCGAGCAGTCGTTGATCAGCACGACCTCGTAGTCATACTGGGGCAAAGTCTGCATCGTCGCCGTCAGTTCCTCGTGCACCGCCGCCAGCGTATGCTCCGAGCGGTAGCACGGGATCACAAAAGAAATTTTCTGCATGTTATTTTCGTCCTTTTATTGCGTATCGGGCCGTTCATACACGATCAGGTCCTCGGTGGAGATGAGGGGCTGCCAGCCGTCCGCCAGCAGGCGGGCCTCGGCGTCGGTACCATGGTTGACCATGGCATAGCGGGAGTAGATTGTCTCCTCCGGGTCGGCGATGTAGGTGTTCCAATCAAACTCAATGCCCATACCTGCTGGCACTGCGTAGAGATAACCGTAGTAGACATCGCCGTAGCCAAAGGTCAGCGTGTGATCCCAGGCTGTTGCATTTTCCTGATTGAACTGCGCCTGGCTTTCTTCCAGTACTGTTGTGACCTGCTGCAACTGTGCATCCATAGCTGCATCGTAAGCAGGCAGGCCGTCACTGTGGGCAAAGCCAGACGGGTAGATAAGCAGCAACGCCAGCGGAACACAGGCAACCACGATTGCACCATTCTCCGCCGCCGAAGCCATCAGCAAAATCATGCACATAAAGGCAGCATAGCGCCGCAGCTGCACAGGGTCGTATAGCACCAGGATGGCAAAAAGCACCGTCAGTGCGCAGACAACGCCACACAATTTGCAGCGGATGGGCCGCTTTTTTACAATGTCATATATGCACAGCCCAATCGTAACTGCCGTTAATGCCAATACGCGCAAGAAACCATGGGTCACATCTGCAATATACTGCTCTGTTCCACCCCACTTTGTGGGGCGGATATAGTCATTGTACAGGATTTTACAAGCGCTGTGCAGCTTTTCAAAGAAGTAGCTGATGGCCCCCAAAATATCCAGGTGTGCCGCTTTTTCAAAGATGGCAAAATCCAAAGATTGTTCGCCGTAGGGAGCCGACAGTTGATTCATCGACCACAGTGAAAGCACAGTCGCCGCTACTGCCAACGCAGCCATTCCTGCTACGCGGCGGCCACGTTTCGGATTTTTCCAGCCGCATGCGATAGGAAACAGGAAAAGAATCACACCATAAGGGCGGATCATAGTATCCAACGCGCAGGCCAGCACAGCCGCCACTTCACCCTTTTTGCTGCCCTTTGCCGCTGCCAGTGAGCCGCTGACCACGCAGGCTAACAAAAAGAAATGCAGCGGCTCCGACGTTGCTGTAAAAATCTGCCGCAGCGGTATCCACAGGCAAAGCAGCACAGCCGCAAAGGCAAGCTGCTGTTTCCTGTTCATACGGCCTGCCAGCACGACCCAGGCCAGCACAGCAAAAAACAGGTTGCACCAGAACATGGTGTTATACCCTGCCCCAAACAAAAAGCCCGGGACGGCATACAGCCAGATCACCAGCGGTCCCCAGGTAGAGAAGGTCCCGATTGCCGCATGGCTCTCGTTATAGCCGAAGTACCCCTGCGGGCTTCCGACCTTCAACACGCCAACCAACTGGCGGTTATAAATTACCTCGTCGCTGTTGGTGCTGGTCGGGAACCATATTCCCGTCGTAAAGGAATCACGGTGTGCAATGACAAATGCTGCCAACAGAAAAACGACCGCGCAGAAGGCAAAAAACAGCAGCCTTATCCAGCGTTTTTCCTTTATATATTCAAACCGCATTTTTACCTTCTTCCTCAAGGCCGTTCATACACGATCAGGTCCTCGGTGGAGATGACCTCCTGCCAGCCGTCCGCCAGCAGGCGGGCCTCGGCGTCGGTACCATGGTTGACCATGGCATAGCGGGAGTAGATCGTCTCCTCCGGGTCGGCGATGTAGGTGTTCATATCGAACTCAATGCCCATACCTGCGGGAAGAGCGTACAGGTAGCCGTGGAACACATCGTCCGCGTAAGCGTAAGCCAGGGTGTTGTCCCAGGGATCGGCGCTGGCGCGGGCGTCCATGTGCTCCTGCAGGGCAGTCTCCACGGCCGTGATCTGGCTGCCCATCTCGTCAAAATAGGTGGACAGGGTGCTGCGCTCGGCGTTGATGGGCAGCAGCACGACCGCCAGCACCGGCAGCCAGACAAGACCGCGGGCGGCATCCTCGACCACCACAGCCGCCAGCAGCAGGATGGACAGCAGCATCAGGTGGCGGGGCGCGATGTTATACAGGAACACCAGCACCAGCGCAATAATGCCGGTGCAGCCCAGGGCGCAGGCTTTCAGCGGGCTGGGGCGGTGGGCACGGCGGTCCAGCACAAAGCAGACCAGTGTTACCGCCAAAATCATCAAAAAGATAATGCAGCCGCGGCCGAAGTAGGTCTTTTCCACAAAGGTACGCGGAATATCCTGACCGACGGTCACCAATTCTTTGGCGGCATGGTTCATCTCATACACGATGGCTTTGCCAATTTTGCCGTGAGCCAGCAGTTCCAGACCGCCGAAATCCATACCGCCGCCGCTGAAATAGGAGGCGGAAAGTTTCGTCATAGAGAAAAGGGCAACACAAAAGCTGAAGATTGCCTCGCCCAGGCAGAAATTGCGCCGCTTTTTATCGGCCCAGACAGCCACCAGCGGGAACGCCCAGAACAAAAGCGCGTAGGGGCGGAAGATGGTCTCCAGCCCGCAGGCCAGTGCCGCGGGCACCAGCCACCAATGGGAGCCGCCCCGCAGCAAGGCCGCCGTGGAACCGGCAATGACCAGTGCCAGCATATAATGCAGCGCTTCGGACGAGCCGCAAAAGCTGCCCGCCAGCGGCATCCACAGGCAGACCAAGCCGCCGTAGCACAAAATCTGCTGACCAATGTTCAGCCGCGCAGCGACCGTAAACACCACCACGCCCAATGCCAGAAACAGCACATTGCACCAGAACATCGTGTTAACGCTGGCGCCGAACAGGCGTCCGGCCAGGCCGTAGACCCAGATAAGCACCGGACCCCAGGCACCGTAGCGGCCGATGTCGGCGGTGCCCTCGTTATAGCCAAAGTAGCCCAGCGGGCCGCCGTGGGCAATAACACTGACCACCTGGCGGTTGTAGATCACTTCGTCGTTATCAATATTGGGCGGCATCCACACCTGCCACAGCGGGGTGCGGAACGCCAGCGTGTAAAACAGCAGCAGAAACAGCAACGCGCCCGCGATGCCAAGGGGCACCGGGGGCGTCTTTTTCAGCAGTCGTTTCAACTTATCCATACAGGTATTCTCCGTCTGCTTTTGTACGTTATTGTGCAATTTTTGCCATAAAGACCACGTCGCGGTAGACGCCGTCCAGACGGACCATGTCACGGAAGGTGCCTTCCTCCACAAAGCCGGCAGCGGCGTAGCTGCGGCGGGCAGGGGTGTTCTCGGCAAGCACGCGCAGACTGATGCGGTGCAAGTGCAGCGCGGTGAAGCCGAAATCGGTGAACAGGCGGGCAGTCTCGGTTCCAAAGCCCTTACCGCGGGCGCTCTCCTCGCCGATGAAGATGCCGTACTCGGCACTGTTAAAAGTATGGTCCACATCCCGGTAGTACACCGACCCCACCGCCGTATCGGCGGCCTTATCCACGATGATGTACTGCACGACCTCGCCGGTGGCGACCTTGGTTTTCAGCCAGTTGCGGTGCATTTCGGGGGTAAAGGTCTGGCGGAAGATAAAGTTATCGCGCACCGAGGGGGTGTTGCGCCAGCGCACGATGTTGTCGGTGTCGGCATCGGTGATGGGCCGCAGAACGACCTTTTCACCGGTCAGGATAGGAAGCTTTTCCATACAGGTTCCTTTCGCGTTTTCTAAGATCCGGCGGTTAGCCGCACTCGTACACAGCAGCAGACGTGCCCTCGTACAGCAGGGCCCAGCCGTTTTCTTCCAGATATTGGGCCACGTCGCTGTCGGTATTTGCCATAACATAACGGGAATGAATTTCGTTGGCAGGGTCCAGAAGATACGTGTCTTCATCAAATTGCAGGCCCATGCCATCGGGCACAGCGTACAGCATGCCAAAGTGGCTGCCGCCGCCCAGGGCGTAGGCGCACACATGGTCCCACGGGTCGTCGCTTGTCAGGCGGGCCTGGCTCTCGGTCAGCGCCGTTTGCAGGTCGGCAACTTCCTGCGATAATCCTGCATTATACACAGGCATCGTAAAGGTGGAGGTATCGCTGTCCCCTCTTGCCGTGGTCATGCGGATGCCCGCCACGCTAAGCACCGCCAGCAGCACCGGGGCCGCAGCGGCGGTCAGGGGCGGCTGCTCGGCCACAAGCGCCGCCAACAGCAGCAGGTCATACACGATGGTATGGCGGGAGGCCTCGCCAGGGCGGTACATCAGCATCAGCGCCAAAAGCACCACCAGCGTGACTACCAGTGCGCATACTTTCCAGAACACCGGCTGCTTATGCGCAGCGTTCCAAATCACACAGGCCAGCGTGACCAGCAGCAACGCAAACAGCAGCAGATAGCAACTGCCCACGCGGGTGCCGTCGGCGATCTCCTGCCCCAATTGCTGCCACGCACCCAACAGCTTATAGTAAACGCTGCGGGCGGCGGCCCAAAGGTGACCGTGGAACAGTTCCTCCACAGCGCCCAGATCCACATTGGTAAAAAGGTACGGTGCGTAGAACTTTTTCATCAGAACCAGCGTACCGGCGGCGGAAGCAGCCGCCCCGGCCACCGTGCCGCCCACTGCCTTACAGCAGGGCCAGGCCAGTACCAGCGGGAACAGCCACAGCACAGCGTTATAGGGCCGCACCAGCGTGGCGGCAGCGCACAGCGCAAACAGCGCCGCCCAGACCGCGCCCGCGTGCCTGCACCCGCGGCGGATGCCTGCGGCCAGGCCCAGCACGGCCAGCACCAGCGCGTAGTGCAGCGGCTCCTGCATGGCGGAGAACACATACCGCACCGGGGCGTTCAGCGCGGCGATGCCGACGCCGAACAGCAACTGGCGCTTCCAGTCCAGGCGGGTACCCCACACAAAGCAGAGCCAGCCCGCCAGCACCCAAAACAGGTTGCAGTATAAAAAGGCGTTCTGTCCGCGGAAAATCAGCCCCGGGATGGCGTACAGGTAGAACACCGCAGGCCCCCAGGCGGCAAAACGGCCGATCTCGGCGTGGGACTCGTTAAAACCAAAGTACCCTTGCGGTACGCCGTGGTTCACCACCGCCGAAAGCTGCTTGGCGTAGTAGACCTCGTCGCTCCACGCGCTGGCGGGCAGGTAAATCTTGCCCAGCGACACGCCGTAGACAGCCCACTCATACACCAGCAAAAACACCAGCGCGGCGGCCGCCGTGCAGACCAGCCTTGCCCAGGCGGGCAGGGTCTTACTTTTCATAGAACTCCAGCACTTTGGCGATGACCTTGTTCTGGTCGTCCTCGGTCAGGCCGTAGTACATGGGCAGGCGCACCAGGCGCTCGCTCTCGGCGGTGGTGTAGACGTCCTCGCCGTCAAAGCGGCCGAACTTCTCGCCCGCCGGGGCGGAGTGCAGCGGGATGTAGTGGAACACCGCCAGAATATCGTTCTCTTTCAAAAAGCGGATGAACTCGGTACGTTCTTCCAAATTCTTGCACTTCAGATAGAACATATGAGCGTTGTGGGTACACTCAGCCGGGATATGCTGCAGCTCGATCTTGCCGGCTTCAGCCAAAGGCAGGAATGCCTCACGGTAGCGGTGCCAGCTGGTCAGGCGGTTCTCGTTGATCTCGTCAGCATGCAGCAACTGAGCCCACAGGTAGGCAGCGTTCAACTCGCTGGGCAGGTAGCTGTCACCAAAATCCACCCAGGTGTACTTGTCCACCTGGCCGCGGAAGAACTTGGCGCGGTTGGTGCCCTTTTCGCGCAGGATCTCGGCGCGCTCGTTATAATCGGGGTTGTTGATGACGAGAGCGCCGCCCTCGCCCATCGAGTAGTTTTTCGTCTCGTGGAAAGAGTAGCAGCCAAAATCGCCAATGGTACCCAGTGCCTTGCCCTTGTAGCTGCTCATCACGCCCTGGGCGGCATCCTCGACCACCATCAGGTTGTGGCGGCGGGCAATGTCCATGATGGTGTCCATCTCGCAGGCGACACCGGCGTAGTGCATGGCCACAATGACCTTGGTCTTGTCGGTGATGGCGGCTTCGATCTTGGTTTCATCAATGTTCATCGTATCGGGGCGGACATCGACAAACACCAGCCTGGCTCCCGCCAGCACAGCCGCCGTGGCGGTGCTGGAGAAGGTAAAGCTGGGCAGAATGACCTCGTCCCCCGGCTGGAGACCGCACAGCAGCATAGCCATATCCAGTGCGGTGGTGCCGCTGGTGGTCAGCAGTACCTTCTGGGCGTGGAAGCGTTCCTCAATCCACGCATTGCACTTCTTGGTAAACGCACCGTCACCGCAGATTTTATGGGCATCAATCGCCTGTTTGACATACTCCAATTCATCCCCGACACAGGGGGGCACATTAAAAGGGATCATGGCAAAAGCCCTCTTTCCTTACAAAATTCGATACTTATTAAATAGTATAGCACACTATGCCTGTTTCCACAAGGCGCGGGCTCACTTTTTCACGCGGGTGGTGTTGTAGGCGCGCAGCAGCAGCACGGCGTACCACAGCAGCATGATGCTGAACACGATGAAGGCAAAGGATGCCACGGTGGCCGCCCCGGCAGAAAAGTGTGCAACGCAGTACACGGCCAGCGGCACGGCAGCCACAATCGGCATCTTGGCGTTTTTTCCCGTCGTATAGCCGGCAATTTTCAACATCTGCGTCACAGTGGCCCACAGCAGCCACAGGGCCGCGGCTCGCAGCAGCGGGGCCAGCCAGGCGGGACCGGCCAGAGTGCCGCACAGCACCAGTTCCAGCACCAACTGCACGGTGCCGCAGGCCAGCACGGGCAGGGCGCGGCGGCCCAGCAGCAGGTAGCCCACCAGCGCCAGCACAGTCAGCGAGACTTCCTGCAAAGCGACGGCATCGGGCATAGCCAGCATGGCACGGCCGGCGGATGCTACCCCCACCAGCAGGTAGGCCAGGGCGGGACGATTGCGTTTATCCATAGGGGTAAATCCTCCGATTTTTCAACAATTTTTATCATTTTATCATACCATGAACCGTGAGGACTTGCAAGGGAAAGCCGCACGGCGTATAATAAAACCATTCTGCCGTGTGTGCGATTTAAAGCGGCAGACATGTATGGAGAGGAAGTTGTGCAATATGGAATTTTCCCATCGTTTGGACCTGTTCGGGCCGGAGATCTTTGCCGCGCTGAACGATAAAAAGGTCGCGCTGGAGGCCGAGGGCCGCCACCTGTTCAATTTAAGCGTGGGAACGCCGGATTTTGCCCCGGCCGACCACATCAAACAGGCGCTGATCGATGCCGCCAGAGACAACGAAAACTGGAAGTACAGCCTGCGGGACCTGCCCGAGCTGCTGGACGCCGTGTGCAGCTACTACAAGCGCCGCTTTGACGTAGACACCATCACCCCGGACAAGGTGATGAGTTTTTCTGGCTCCCAGGACGGCATCGGCCACTTAGGCCTGGCGCTGTGCAACGACGGTGACGTAGTGCTGCTGCCCGACCCCTGCTACCCTGTTTTTATGACTGGCAGCAAGCTGGGCGGCGCCGACCCCTGGTACTACAAACTGACGAAAGAAAACCACTTCTTGCCCGATGTGACCGCCATCCCCGAGGAGGTGGCCCGCAAGGCAAAGTTTATGCTGGTCAGCCTGCCGGCCAACCCGGTAGGCAGCATCGGCACGCCGGAGCTGTACGCCCAGTTGGTGGATTTCTGCCGTAAGTACGATATTTTACTGGTGCATGACAACGCCTACAGCGATATCATCTTTGACGGCGCCCACGGCGGCAGCATTTTCAATACGCCGGGAGCCGAGGAGTGCGCGGTGGAGTTCTTCTCCCTGAGCAAGAGCTTCAACGTGACCGGCGCGCGCATCAGCTTTTTGGTGGGCCGCCCGGATGTGATCGCCGCCTGCAAAAAGCTGCGCACCCAGATCGACTTTGGCATGTTCCTGCCGGTGCAGAAAGCCGCCATCGCCGCCCTGACCGGCCCGCTGGACAGCGTAAAACGCCAGTGCGGCGAGTATCAGGCCCGCCGCGACGCCCTGTGCGGCGGCCTGCGCAGCATCGGCTGGAACGTACCCGACAGCCACGGCAGCATGTTTGTGTGGGCCCCGCTGCCCACCGGCTACACCGACAGCATGGCCTTCTGCCTGGAACTGATCGACAAGGCAGGCGTTATCTGCACGCCGGGCTTCAGCTTTGGCCCCAGCGGTGAGGGGTACGTCCGTTTTGCCCTGACCCTGCCGGTAGAGCGCATCCGCGAGGCGGTCGCATCCATCGCCGCCAGCGGGATGATCCGCTAAATCTTTTATAACGCACCTCATATACAGAAAAGCCCCCGCCTGCGTTAAACAGGCGGGGGCTTTGTTATATGCTATTATGGACTTTTCCGCTTTCAGCCGCTTGTTGCAGCTTACTGCTCGCTCTCGGTCTCAGCAGCCTCTGCCGCGGCGGCTTCGCGGGCCTGGGGTCCGTTTTCACGCACGGCGGCACGCAGGGCCTTCTGGATGGCAGGGGTGATCTCCACCCGCTGCAGCAAAGATGCCAACAGTTCGGGGAACTGTTTGGCAGGCAGCTGCTCGGCTACCACAAGGGCCAGGTACTCGGCATGGGACATGGCGGGCTCAAAGGTGCGGGCGTAGGTTTTACCGCTGCGCACGAAGCCGACCTCCCGCAGGACGCCTTTCGCCATCAGGCTGTTCAGCATCGAAAAGATCGAGCGTTCTTTCCACTTGCGGTCCTCGCAGGTGTGGATGACCTCGGTCTGGGCCATGGGGTGGTCTGCCTGCCAGAAAATTTCCATAATCTGCTGTTCACTTTTTGTCAGGTGCACGCTTGAACTCTCCCTTACTGCATAGTTGCAAATCTATTACCATAATATAGGTAAATGAATCAATTGTCAATACTTTAACAGTAATTTTTTAGATTTTTTCTTCGTTATAATATAACGCGATGTATTTGTACAACGTCGCCACACTTCTGCCACACTTTGTTTTCGTTTTGACGGCTCATCGCGCGATTCATAAGGTGTGGCAAATCCGTGGCAAATTTTGTCACACTGTGTCCGCTTTGTGATTTACCCGCTTTCCCTGCTGTTTTTTCTGTTATGCCAGTCATGCATTTCGACAAATTTTCACATGGATTTTTCGTTCATCGGCGCCAGGCGTTCATCAACCGAGTCAGGGCGCGTTTCTCCAACCGGGAAACATAGCTGCGGCTGATGCCCAGCTTGTCGGCAGTCTGCTGCTGGGTAGCCGGACGCTCCCCGCCCAGGCCGTAGCGCAGCTGCAGCAACGCCCGTTCCCGCGCAGGCAAGGTATCCACCAAGCGGCGCAGGCGGGCGGCATCGGCGCGGCGCTCGCAATCGTCTTCCATCACGGTGTCATCGGGCAGGGTGTCGGCCAAAGTCAGCTGCCCGCTGCCGGATTCCAGTGGCTCCTGCAGCGAAACAGCCGAACCTTCACGTCGAATTTTTCTCAGCTCCATTCGTAGCTCGTTCTCGATGCACCGGCTCGCGTAGCTGGCAAACTTGCTGGCACGGGCGGGATCAAAGGTATCCACCGCCTTGATAAGCCCGATGGTGCCGATGGAGATCAGGTCATCTTGGTTGGACGTGGCAGCGTAGTATTTCTTGCACACATGGGCCACCAGCCGCAGGTTGTGCCGCACCAGCTGGTCGCGGGCATCCCGCCCGGCCACACCGCCCGTGCGCAGGGCTGCAAAGGCTGCACGCTCGGCCGCCGGGGAAAGCGGCCGCGGGAAGCTGCCGCTTTCGAGATGCAGCGCCAAATACAAAATCTGCCCGGCTGCCGCCTGCAAAAATACGCCCAAAATGCCCCACATAGCAACACCCCCTGCCCTTTTGTATGCGGGCAGGGGGTGGTTTTATGCGGTCAGCAGTTCAGCGGCGGTGCAGGTATTGCCCTGCACCGTCAGGCGCAATGTGTGGGTGGAATCCAGTTGGGTTGTATATATAGTTTGGTTATCTCCGTAACAATTATACAGTTGGTATATATCGTCCAGGCTGCGCCCGATGAACCAGCCGTCCTGCACCAGGCGGGTGGTGGTGGACATCAGCAGAGGTTCCTTTTCCTCGCCGCTGTACTGGGTGGCCCCACAGGCGGACAGCACGCCGGTATCCAGCATGGGGTCTATACCCTGCTCCCAGCGGGTCAGGGTCGCCTCAGCAATGCGGCGGTCGGGGTCGGTGCAGCCCAGCACCACAAAGCTGACGGCCAGCACCGCAATGCCGATGCGCGCCGCCGGGATAGGCTTGAACACCCGCACCAACAGCAGCACGCCCCACACCAGCAGCACTGTCAGGAACCACCCGGCCGCGACCCTGCGCGGCGTGAAGCCGAACAGCCGGATATACGCCGCCAGCTTGGCCCCGGCCAACAGTGCAAACGCCACGCCGAAACCGCAGAACAATGCCGCCAGCGCTTTAGGCAGCGGCCTCTTTGCGAGGAAATGCACCCCCGCCAGCACAGCAATGTCCAGCAGTTGGATGCGCAGCAGCTCCCAGAATCCGTCCACCGCAAAGGCCGAGGCTTCGGGCGCGGTCAGGCCCGGGCCGCCCATGGCGGCGGTCCACTCAGCCAATTGCAGGGCAAAAAACAGACTGTACAGCGCGCATAAGGCACCCGTGGCAATGCCGCAGGTTAACCGGGGCAGGCGCTTGTAAGGGGCCAGTGCTTTATAAAAAGTGGGGCCGTCGCAGGGCGGGCCGTCCCGCCGGGCGGCACCGTAGACCAACCCGAACAGCCACGCGCCCACGGGCAGCGACAGCAGGATGTTGAACAGCTCACTCAGCAGGCGGGCGCTCCAGAAATTTTGCCACATCGCGGTAAGCCAGGTGCCCAGGGCGGCAAAGTGGACATCGGCGGCGGCCAGCTGGGCGACGGCAAAGCTGCACAACACCGCCGTCAGCACCAGCGTACCCATCGCCGCCAGCCACTTTTTGGCCCCGATGCGCCGCACGGCCAGCCCGCGCAGGGCGGAGAAAACGGTACCCGCCCGCGCAAAAAAGCTGCCAAACGGCAGGGTGAAGCACCCGGCCAGGGCATCCAGCGGGGCCAACGCCCCGGTGTGCCCCTGGGCCAGCATGCCGAAGCGGGCCAGCACGCACCAGATGGCCAGCAGATGCCACGCCAGCTCCTGCACAAGCCCGAGGAAGTAAAAGTGCCCCGGCACCGCCAACGTGACCGACAGTGCCAGCCAGCACGCGGCCCAAAGGGGCGTCTCCCTGGCAGCGGTGCGGCGGCAGACGCGGGCGGCAGCCTCGACGGCCAGCAGAAAGACCACGGCAAAGGCGGTCATGGCCCAGCCGCGGTAACGGCCAACCTCCCCAAACAGGATGCAGCGCAGGTAAAAGTAGGCCAGCGGATAACTGCCCACCGCCCAGGGCCAAAGGCATTGATTTTTGGGTACACTTGAATAAAGGGGACGGATCTCGCCCTCTTGATGGGAGTATTTCATAGGGTTGCTCCTTATTTCATTCTTGAGCCATGCACTTTGTAGGGGTCGATGATCGCATCGACCCGCGGGCGGATGCAAGCATTCGCCCCTGCATAAAAGGCATCATGGTTCCTCTTCCACGTACTCCAGCAGCTCGCCCGGCTGGCAATCCAGCGCCTTACACAGGGCTTCCAGCGTGGAGAACCGCACGGCTTTGGCTTTGTTGTTTTTCAGGATGGACAGGTTCGCCGGGGTGATGCCGATTTCCTCGGCCAACTCCCCCGCGCCTTTGTGGCGGCGGGCCATCATCACATCCAGGTTTACGACAATGGGCATGATGTGTCCCCCTTAAATTGTATAGTCCAGTTCGTTTTTCATGCGCACGGCCTGAGCAAAGGCGTTTTTCAGCACCCGCACCAGCAGCGCCATAAATCCAGCGGCCGCGGCCAGCACCGCAAAGGGCCGGTAGCAGATGAAAACCGCTGCCAGGCAGAGCACCGCCGCCCCGGCACAGCACCAGCTGATGCGCCGCAGCGCCGCGACGTTCTCGGGCACAAAGACCTCGCCTTTCTCGATACGGCGCAAAAATTTGTACAGGCTGACCAGCATACCGATAGCCAGCGCCGCGCAGGCATAGCCCAGCACCAGCAGTGTGGCGGTCAGGCCTGTGCTGGAGCGCAGCCCTGCCACTGCAATGAACCACGCCGTTACCCACGGCCCGCCCAGCGTCATGGCAATGCTGCCGATGAGTGCGGCCACCACCACGCACCGTGTCAGCGTGATGCTTTTTTCGTCGTCCCAAAATTTCATGGTCATGTCTCCTCCCGGTTTTCGGTATGGCTGCAGTATAGCATATGTATTATCGTTTTGCAAGTGTTTTTTATCGTTTTTCGATATATTTGTGTTGTTATGCAAAAAGGCCCCACCGTTTTTGTACGGCGGGGTCTGTGGGGCATATTCAGCTGCGGGCGGCGTGGCTGGCTTCCCGCTTGGCGCGGCGCTCCATCAACGTCTCCCAACTGGAGGACATCTTGTCCGCCAGGCAGACAAGGCAGGCCTCGCGGCAGCGGGGCAACTGGGTGATGGTCAGCGGCCACATGTGGGTCTGGATGATATTGCGCTCCTTGTTGTTGAGTTGAAACACCGCATCGGCGTTGTAGCGTGCAATTAGGGGGTGCTTAAAGCCATGCCAGTGGGTGATGTTGGAACAGTTGTGCCAATCGTACAGATAAAAATCGTGCAAAAAAGCGCCGCGCACCAGGCTGACTTCATCGGCATGGCAATGCCAGTGCAGGTTGAGCCAGTAGGCGATGCGGGTCACCCGCAGGCAATGCTCGTAGGTGGTGACGGTGCCGTGCTGGATGAACTGCTGCATCTCCAGCGCGTGGGGATCATCGGCAATGCCGCGCAGGATCTCGTACATACGTGCTTCCTGCGCCGGCGTCAGCTGGCAAACCATCGGCGGCATCTTCCTTCCCTGTTAGTCACCTTTATTATACCGCGCCGCAAGCGCTCCGGCAATGGGTCAGGGGAAAATTCACAGGATTAGTGCTTACTCACCCCAAAATGTTCCTGCACGATTATATTCAGCTGGTCCTTGATCTCATCAAACGGACAATTAAGGTCCAGTGTTTTCACACTGATTTGGTTGCCGCTCATCTGATATGTGTGGTCTGGCTGGATCTGCTCGTCCGTTTTCGCATACAAAAGCATGCCGGAAACTGTATGGGGCTTGCCTCTCATTTCATACTCTTTGTTTTTTACATAGGTGAAGATTTGGTACAGATTATGGGAATGGATCGTATGGGTATCGAACCGTATCTGCGTGGTATGCGCATAATATTTAGCATCCAGAATCAAAACTGTGCTATCGCGCTGCAAGGTGACATCCGTTTGCATCGTCGGCAACATTTCATTAAATCCATTATCCAGCTGCCATGCAACCTGTGATGCATTAACTTCCAACTCCGTGAACTCCGTCCGGTAATATTCCAGAAGAAATTTCTCGTACAAACGGCTCATGCGCTGCTCGTCCAGGAAATCCATCAGGCATGTACTTCCATCCGCGTTGGTCTGTAAAAGCCCTTTAACCACAAGGTAACAAACCGAAATCATCATCCGATAGGTCTGATTGTTTCGGTTATATTGCACATTCCAGTTGATCGTATACAAGTTGATTGGGTCAACCTCGCCGAACCAAACCATGAGCTTTCGCAGTTGCTTTTTGCGCTGTGACGAAATATCTGAGCGCAGTAGTAATAGCACCGTAGATTTTATGATACGGTTCAGCATACTATTGACCGAAAAGTCATCATAGGTGCAAACCATCTGTTTTCTGCGCATGGTTTGCTGTTTGATCGACTCTGGAATATCGATTCTGCCCCGCAGAGAGGATAATGCTTCCGTTTTCGGAAGGTATTCCCGGTTCAAGCCCCTCTTAAGCTGTAAGGTAACACCTTTTTCCAGAATTGCCGCCAGCAGTTCCGCAGTGTTTTCAAAAGGTTCCGTGGCAAGATCTTTGTACCCCTGCTCGTTCAGGATCTGAAACGCGTAGGCCAGCATGTGATAGATATTTTGTATCGGTATCACTGAATTGCACCCCGCAGTTTTTCGCTCCACTCTTTTACTTTGCTGCCTTCATCAAACCAGTATTCTTTCAGCAGAGGGATCAGCTCATATTCTACAATTTCACGCAACAGCTGGTCGTTCACTTTGTCCTGCTCTAGGCCGCAGAAATAACTATGCCCAATGCAGAACCCCTCCCCCAACGAAGAATCCGCCACAATTTTTACGTTCAGTTCTTTCACACAGGTAATCAGCTTGTTTAGCTTGTCATTGTTTAAAGATTCCTGGTATTTTTTAAAGCCTACCGCCTCAAACCCGGGCCTTATATCATAAAAAGCAAATCTTCTTCGCAGGGCATAGTCCAGCATAGCCAGACTGCGGTCCGCTGTGTTCATCATGCCAATGATATAAACATTTTCGGGGACCTTAAATTTTTCATCTGCATACAGCAATTGCAGGGATTGTTCACGTTTATCCGGCTCGATCAACATAAACAGCTCGCCAAATATCTTGCTGATATTGCCGCGGTTGATTTCATCAATAATAAAGAAATAATCATTCTCATCGTCAACTTCTGCCTTTTTGCAGAAATTGTAAAAGGTGCCTTTCCGCAGTTCAAACCCTGTTTCGGTTGGGCGGTATCCCATGATAAAATCTTCGTAAGAATAGCTCTGGTGGAATTGCACCATCATGACCCGTTCACTATCCTTAACGCCCATCATCGAATAGGCCAGCCGCTTTGCAATAAAAGTTTTGCCAACGCCTGGAGCACCCTGTAGGATCACATTCTTTTTGCGGCGCAAAAGACCTGTCAGGCGGTCATATTCGTTTTCTGTTAAATAGACCTCTTTCAGAAAATCTTCGCGGGTATATTCTGGAAGGTCCGTCGGTGCCTCTTCTTCTACGTCCAGTTCATCCGCTTCAAAAAGCGCTTTGATTTTCTGCACCAATTCACCATAAGACGTAATATCCGTCAGGGTTTTCTGCACAGATTGACGATCGAGCGTCCAATCGCCTTTATCGATCCATTTTACCTCACGTACATTTTTGTACGCATCCTGGCGGGTAGAATCATACATATAATCAGATTCAACGATGCCTCTGCCCAGAATCTCGCTGGTACCTTTCTTTACGAAAACCACATCACCGATCTTCATTTCATGAACAAACTGCCAGGTAGCGTGTGCGGAATTTGTGTAGCTGCTTTCATTGTCATACGCTTGCTGCATCTTCCGCTTCATTTCGGCTTTTGAACCATACTCGCTCAAATCGCCGATTTCACCCCAGCCCAATAGCATTACACCATTCTGTTGGCACTCTTCCCATTTTTCAGCGCCAGGGCCTGGTGCATACAGCCAGTAATGTACTGTATCTACGTCATTATCCGAAAGAGCATCTTTGTTCGTCTTTTTTCTGCGGTTGTCCTTGGCAACCGTTTTGAAAATATCAGTGGCCAACGCATCTGTCATTTCAACCATTTTCCCCGCACCCGTCAAGGTCCATATACCATGGATGCTTTTGTCGATATATCCAGCAGATACCAAGTAAGTTCTGGCAAAAGCGACCTCATTGTCAAATTTGTTTACTTTTGTTTTACCCCTTTTCTCATTGATTTGGTCTTGGGTAAGGTGTTCATTTTCAATAATTTTATTTCTCACTTCGGCTGGTGTTGCCGAGCCTCCAAGATCCCGAAGCGCCTGAATCAAAGGTCCAAACCATTTCAGGAAGGAAGATTTCGATGTCGTTTTCTCTTCTTGCATTGCTTTCTCCTTGTCGTTTGATTCAGTTTGTTTTCCACTTATTTCTTTTCCAGCACCGCCACCGTCTCAACTTGCTGTTCATTAGTTCTGACAAATAACGCTCCACTTTCACCGT
>ERZ1035027.523-NODE-523-length-21641-cov-4.265172_pt1 | contig 21641 bp, 22 predicted proteins | sample MGYA00520604_ERZ1035027 | MGnify/ENA primary metagenome ERZ1035027 (study PRJEB33766, sample SAMN09781743) | gut metagenome | biome: gut microbiome | host: Homo sapiens | place: Madagascar | study: EMG produced TPA metagenomics assembly of the PRJNA485056 data set...
CCGGTAAAGCCTTTGAAATCGGTTTCCATGCGCGACCCCCGTGCCTGAAATTTCGGAAAAGGCGGCCCGGACGCTGGCCCGGTTCGCGCACGCCTGCCCGCAAAGCCAAAGAACTCGGTTTTCGAGTGCGAACCCGGGGGATGCGCAAAACAGTAAAACGGATCCCATCCGCAGGCGGAGCCCCACCGGGAACGCCGGTAGGCCCGCCCACTTCAGCGGAGCCAACCGGCCCGGCAGCGCCCCGGTGAATCGCCGCCCTGAGGTGAAATTTAAACTTACAATTCAATCGGAAAACCTGTGGTTGAATTCAAAATATTTTTACCACTCTAAAGCTGATTAAAAGTGGTAAAAACAAAGAAAAAACATAAAATTAAAGGAACGTTACCTTGTTTTATACCATTATAAAGAGTAAAATATAACGTAGCGTATTGCGGAATTAGAGTATTAAGAGCGAAAAATGCGGACAGGATTGAATATCAGAAAGAGAAAAGACGGGCTTTATGAGGCTCGATATATGAAGGGGCGCACGGAAGAGGGCCGGATTGTGTACGGGTCGTTCTACGGGAAGACTTTGGAGGAGGCGGCGGCCAAGCGGCAGGCGGAACGGGACAAGATGACCGTTCGGAACAATCCGCCTCGGCAGGTGGGCCTGATTATTTTGGGCGCCGGATCCCATGGCGCCGAGGTGAAAGAGATTGCGAAGATGCTGCGGGTTTTCGGGCGCATCGATTACCTGGACGACGATACGTCCAAGGAAGGGGTGATTGGGACCTGGCAGGATGCGGCAAAATTCCGGGAAAGCTACGGCTGCGCCATTGTGGCGGTGGGAAATCGGAAGCTGAGAGAACTTTGGCTCTCGCGGCTCACCGAGATGGGTTATGTGATTCCGACTCTGGTGCACCCGACGGCGGTGATTTCCGAGTCGGCGCAGATTGGTGCCGGAACCGTGGTGTGCGCCAACGCCACCATCGGAACCAACGCGAAGCTGGGCGTGGGCTGCATCATTTCCTCCAGCGTGACCGTGGCCAGAGGCGCAACGGTGGAGGATTGGGTCCACATCGACACAGGCGAAGCCGCTGTATAGAAAGAAGGTACAAAATGAGCATTTTATTGGCAGGGGGCGCCGGATACATCGGGTCCCACACCGCAGTAGAACTGATTCGAGCGGGCTATGACGTAGTCATCGCCGACAATTTTGATAACAGCAGCCCGGAGGTCCTCCGGCGGATTGAACAAATTACGGGCGTGCGGCCGAAGATGTATCGGACGGACGTGAAAAACCCGGACACATTGAAAACTGTTTTTACGGAAAACTCCATCGACGTGGTGATTCATTTTGCCGGACTGAAGGCGGTGGGAGAATCCGTGGAGAAGCCGGTCAAGTATTACCGAAACAACATCGATACCACCCTGACGCTGCTGGAAGTGATGCAGGAGACGGGCTGCCGCCGGATGGTATTCAGTTCCTCCGCCACCATTTACGGGGAAGAGGCGCCGGTGCCGTATACGGAGGACATGGGCCGCGGAAAATGCACGAACCCTTACGGCTGGACGAAGAACATGATGGAGCAGATTTTGGAAGATGCGGCGCATGCCGACAAGGAGATGTCCGTGGTTCTTCTGAGATATTTTAACCCGATTGGCGCGGATGCTTCCGGCCTGATCGGCGAGGACCCCCAGGGGATTCCCAACAACCTGATGCCGTACGTGTCCCAGGTGGCCGTGGGCAAGCGGGACAAGCTGACGATTTTCGGCAAGGACTACGACACGCCGGACGGCACTTGCCGGCGGGATTTCATCCACGTGACGGATCTGGCCAAAGGCCACGTGAAAGCCGTGGAGTACGCGATGAAGACTACCGGTACGGAGGTGTTCAACATGGGCACAGGCACGCCCTACAGCGTTCTTGAAATCGTAAAAGCATTCCAGGACGCCAATGCCCTAAAAATACCATACGAGTTTGGCCCGAGACGTCCGGGAGATCTTGCGGAGTGTTGGGCGGACGCTGCCAAAGCGGAGCGAATCCTGGGCTGGAAGGCGGAGAAAAACCTGACAGATATGTGCCGGGATACCTGGAACTGGCAGAAAAACAACCCGGATGGGTATAGATAAGGAGAAAAGCGATGTTTAGAGGAACCGATATGAAGCCGTTTGAGAAGAAGGTATGGCTGGCTTCGCCTACCATGCACGGCGAAGAAATGAAATATATGAAGGAAGCCTACGATACCAATTGGATGAGTACCGTGGGCGCGAATATTAACGAGGTGGAACGGATTGCCGCGGAGAAGGCCGGCGTAAAATACGCGGTCGCCCTCTCGGCCTGCACGGCAGCGCTGCACCTGTGCGTGAAACTGGCTGGGGAGAAGCTGTACGGAAGACCGGCAGTGGGCCACGGCGCCGTGGAAGGCAAGCGAGTGTTCTGTTCCGATATGACCTTCGACGCCACCTTGAACCCGGTACTGTATGAAGGAGGAATTCCTGTTTTTATCGACACGAATCCGGAAACCTGGAACATGGACCCGGCGGCTTTGGAGAGGGCCTTTGAGATGTATCCGGAAGTCAAACTGGTGGTGTGCGCGGAGCTGTACGGATTCCCGGGGGGAATTCGGGAGATTAAGGAAATCTGCGAGAAGCACGGGGCACTGCTGATTGAGGACGCAGCGGAAGCCATGGGCGCCACCTATGAAGGACAGCAGTGCGGAAGTTTTGGGGACTATTCGGCGATTTCCTACAACGGAAATAAAATCATCACCGGTTCTGCCGGCGGATGCCTGCTGACCAATTCCTTGGAGGATGCCAATAAAGCTCGCAAATGGTCCACCCAGGCCCGGGAGGCAGCGGCGTGGTACCAACACGAAGAGGTGGGATACAACTACCGCATGAGCAATGTCATCGCCGGTGTCATTCGCGGCCAGTACCCGCATCTGGAGGAGCATATTGCCCAGAAAAAAGCCATTTACGACCGCTACGCGGAGGGTCTGAAGGACCTTCCGGTGAAAATGATTCCATTCGATGAGAAGTCTGTTCCGAATTACTGGCTCAGCGCATTGATTATCGACGAGGATGCCATGTGCAAGCAGGTTCGGGGTGAGACGGATGCCCTTTACATCGGGGAGGCGGGCAAAAGCTGCCCGACGGAAATCCTGGAGGCCATTGCCGGCCTGAACGCGGAAGGCCGTCCAATCTGGAAGCCGATGCACATGCAGCCGATGTACCGGATGCACGAGTTCATCACCGTGGATGGTACCGGCCGGGCAAAGACGAACGCCTACATTGCCGGCGAGGCCAAAGACGTGGGCGCCGATATCTTCGCCCGTGGCATGTGCCTGCCGTCGGATAACAAAATGACCTCGGAACAGCAGGAACGTATCATTGAAGTTATTAGAGCGTGTTTTGAATAATCGAAAAAGAATCCAATTCGTCCTATTCCTGATGTACGTGGGGTTCATGTTGTGGATGACCTTGTTCAGCCGCACGCCGTACCCCCATCGGGTATTCCGGCCGGAGCTCTTCTGGGAAATCCGGAGCATGCTGGCGGGAGAAGAATCCGGAAAACTGTTGACCCTGCTGTTTCTGGAGAACATCCTGTTCTTCGTCCCGTTCGGTTTTCTTTATCCGGGCAAAAAAAGCATTCGTCACGTTTGCGCTGCCGGCCTGTTCACGTCGGTGGCGATTGAACTCATGCAGCTGCTTACCCTGCTGGGAGAATGCGAGCTGGACGATGTAATCAGCAACACCTTCGGGGCGTTTATTGGGGTTTGCTTGTATCAGGTTGCAGAAAAGTATTGGAAAGACAAGGAAAAGAATCGTGTCGAAAATTAAAAAAGCAGGTTATCTTGTGGCCGGAGCAGTGGCATCCGCAGCGATTGCTTCGAAAATAATGAAGAAGAAGGCGGAAAAAACTACATACAAAGCAGAAGTTATCGAGCCTGTGGAAGTGCGGAAGATGAGTTTCTACGAGAAGTACGTGAAACGCTCCGTGGATGTAATCTGCGCAACCGGAGCTATCGTGGTGTTCAGCCCGCTGTATCTCGGCGTCGCAATTCTGGTAAAAACAAAATTGGGATCGCCGGTGCTGTTCACACAGGACCGACCGGGGCTAATCGGACCGGATGGAAAAGAAACCGTGTTCAAAATGTATAAATTCCGAACCATGACCGATGAGCGAGATGAGAACGGGGAACTTCTTCCGGATGATGTGCGCCTGACCAAGTTCGGAAAATGGCTTCGGAACACCAGCTTGGATGAGCTTCCGGAAGCCTTCAATATTTTGAATGGAACTATGTCCATTATCGGACCGCGCCCACAGCTGGTGCGGGACATGGTATTTATGTCGGATGAACAGAGGATGCGGCACACCGCCAAACCGGGCCTTTCCGGATTGGCACAGATTAACGGCCGAAATTCCATCTCCTGGGAAGAGAAAATCAATTGGGATTTGAAGTATATCCAGAAAATCAGTTTTCTGGAAGATATGCGAATCATCTTCTCAACGGTAAAGAAAGCCTTTATCAAACAAGAAGGCATCACCCAGGATGACATGGCCACCGCAGAGGATTATGGAGATTACCTTTTGAGAACGGAAAAAGTGGATAAAGTTGAATATGACGATAAACAGAAGCAGGCGAAGAGAATTCTTAACTCGGATGATGGGATTGAAAGAGTAGAGGGTTTAGTGTCAATTATTATGCCATCATATAACACGGCTCCGTATATTAGCAGCTCCATTCAATCTGTAATAAATCAGACATACAATAACTGGGAACTCATTATTGTAGACGATTGCTCAACGGATAATACTGAAGATGTATTATCCGAAATAAAAGATGAACGGATTAGATTTTTCAAAAATGAAAAAAACTCCGGAGCTGCAGTTAGTCGAAATAAAGCACTTCGTGAGGCAAAGGGCCAGTGGGTTGCATTCCTTGATTCCGATGATCTGTGGATGCCAGATAAACTTGAGAAACAAATTCGTTTCATGATGGATAACGGGTATTCGTTTTCATATACCAATTATAAAGAAATTGATACGGATGGTAATGAAACAGGTGTAATGGTAACAGGTCCAAAACATGTTACAAAAACAGGAATGTACAACTACTGCTGGCCAGGATGTCTAACTATTATGTATGATGCAACTAAGGTTGGACTTGTTCAGATCACAGACATTAAAAAGAATAATGACTATGCAATGTGGCTTAAAGTATGTAAGAAAGCGGAATGCTATTTGCTTGATGAGTGCCTGGCTATGTACAGAAGAGGCCGAGTTGGCAGCGTGAGTACGCACAGTATTAAAACGATGGTTGGATGGCATTATAAGCTTTATCGTGAGGCTGAAGGTATGGGAAGAATTTCCAGTTGTTTTAATGTTGGGAGAAATTTAATTTTTGGGTCTTTAAAAAAAGTAAAGTATGTGAAATAGAGAAGGGGCAACATAATATGGGAAAAGGATGGTTATACTCAGTTCGTCGTAAATTACAAATAGTGTTTTACGATTTAGCAACTCCTGAGCTAGTTTCTAAAGTATATTTTCGTATTATGATGGGAGAAAAGCTGGATTTAGAAAACCCTAAAACATATAACGAAAAGATTCAGTGGTTGAAATTATATGAATGGCCCAATAATGAGCTGGCTGTTAGATGTGGTGATAAATTTACAGTAAGAGAATACCTTGAAGAAAAGGGATTAGCCAAATATCTTCCCAAACTTATAGGTGTTTGGGAATCGGCAGAAGATATTTCTTGGGAAAAATTGCCAGATCAATTTGCTATAAAAGTTTCCAATGGGTGTGGATATAACATCGTTTGCGACGATAAAGAGACATTAGATATCAAGCAAGCAAAAAGACGACTTTCAAGATGGATGAAAGAAGATTTTGGGAAGTATAATGCGGAACCTCATTATAGCAGAATGAAATCCCATATTATATGCGAAGAATATTTGGGCGGAGAAATGATAGATTATAAGTTTTATTGTTTCAATGGAGAAGTAGGGTATATGAATGTTACAGCACACCCTAATGGAATGTTAAAAAGCGCAATATATTTATCGGATGGGGAGGTTGCTCCATTTAAGAGAACGGGAGATTCAGTACAACTTGAAGATAGTAGCATTCCAGTTCATTTTGACGAAATGAAAAAAATCAGCGAATATCTAGCAAAAGAATTTCCGTTCGTAAGAATTGATTTCTTTGAAGTAGAAGGGAAAATATTTATTGGAGAAATGACATTTACTCCTAACGGTGGCTTGGGGAAAATAGAACCAATTGAATATGATTATTATTGGGGAAGTAAAATAGATATTAGCCAATTAATTGAGAAACATAGGAGAAATAAGTTTTAATCATGAGAATAGGAATAATTGGGCATTTTGGAGGGAATGAAAATTTCACAGACGGTCAAACGGTGAAAACGGTGACGCTGTATAGAGCATTTGTTAATAGGAATATAAATAATGGGGCCATTCATTGCGTTGATACATACTATATAAGAAAGAATCCAATAAGGTTTATTTATCAAATGATGAGCATGCTTTTTTTTGATAAAAAAGTAATAGTTTTGCTATCGAAAAATGGTAGAAGAGTATTATTTCCGATTATGTATTTCATGTGCAAATATTTGAAAAAAGAAATATATCATTATGGGATTGGTGGTCGCTTAGCAAGAGAAGTATCACAAAATGCAAAGTTCAAAAAATATGTTTCGAACTTTACTGCAAATTGGATGGAGAGCGTGAAGCTAAGGGATGCATTATTGGAACAGGGCATTTCAAATGCAATATTTTTACCTAATTTTAAATCGATAAAAAGTGTTGAAACATCAGACTTGATGACGGAATACACTATGCCATATTCGTTTTGCACCTTTAGTAGAGTAATGGAATCTAAAGGAATAACAGATGCTATAAAGACAATTACAGAAATAAATCAAAAAGCAGAGAAAACAATTGCAAAATTGGATATTTATGGTCCTATAGAAGATGAATATCACGAAGAATTAGTTAAGTCATTGAGTGCATCGAAAGGGGCTTGCAATTACTGTGGTGTAATTGATACAAATAAAAGTGTTGAAACTCTGAGAAATTACTATATGTTACTATTCCCTACTCATTGGCGCCATGAAGGAATACCAGGCACCATTATTGATTCTTTTGCATCAGGGGTCCCGGTAATATCGAGAAGATGGCAATATTGTGATGAAATGATAACAAATGGGATTAACGGATTGGTCTATGAATGGGATGAACCGAATAAACTTTTTAATCAGGTGTTGTATGCAATAAATAATCCTCAGAAAATTATTGCGATGAAAGAAAATTGTGTACATGCAGCTAGTAAGTATTTAGAAGATGCGGTAATTGAGAAAATCTGTTCTGAAATGAAAATAAGGTGAAAAAATGAAAGGACTATTTACGACTGATTACTATAGGATGACAGGGGAACATTTTAAATATAATATGAAAACCCTCTTTGTCTATTTGACTAGATATGATATAAGGTATCTCTCTCATATTAGGAAAAAGCATGATACCATAATGAACAAACTAGTTTTAAGACGATATTCTAGAAAATATGGGCTAGAGATACTTAGCAAAAAAATTGGAGAGGGGTTGTATATCGGTCATCCCCACAATATAAATGTGCATCCTCATGCAGTGATTGGGAAGAATTGCAATTTAAATAAAGGGTGTACAATCGGACGAGAGAATAGGGGAAAACGAAATGGCGCACCGACATTAGGGGATAATGTTTGGGTAGGGAATTATGCAACCGTTGTTGGAAATGTTCATATAGGGGACGATGTGCTTATAGCTCCAAATGCGTTTGTTAATTTTGATGTTCCTGATCATTCGATTGTAATTGGCAATCCAGCAATTATTAAGGCTAGAAGAGATGCTACAGAGGGATATGTTTCAAATAGGGTGTAAATGAGCATGTTTAATTAAACATAGCAAATGCTGTGAACGTAAGAGACATTCGCTTAATAGAAAGGCTTAGCAAATGAAAAGAATAGTGTTATATATTGATACAATGTATCGTGGTGGTGCCCAGCGTGTTATGAGTAACATAATTTCCTATCTTGATCATAACAATTGGGAAATCGTATTGTGCAATGACTTTGTAGCGGATCCTAATATTCTTCAATACACAGTGCCGAGTCGAGTAAAGAGAGTATATTTGTCGGACACAATCCAGGGTAACGTTATTTTAAAAAATATAAAAAGGATGAAGAATCTTAGAAGAATTATCATTGAAGAAAAACCAAATTGTGTCCTTTCTTTTTTAGGAAGACCCAATTTAAGACTTTTGATAGCTACAATTGGGTTAAAAGTGCCTAAGATAGTATCAGTACGAAATGATCCCAAAAGAGAATATGATTCAAAGGTTAAAGCTATGCTTGCTAAACAGTTGTTTAAGACTGCGGATGGCATCGTATTCCAAACTAGTGATGCCCGTCAATTCTTCCCAATTAGCGTGCAAAAGAAATCAGAAATAATTTTTAATCCAGTTGATGAGGTATTTTATCAGGCAAAGGCAAAGGAAAACTGCAAGAATATTATTACTGTAGGACGGTTAATGCCTCAAAAAAATCAAAAATGTTTGATTGATGCATTTTCCAAAATAGCATCATTGTTTCCAGAACAAAGACTGATTATATATGGTGATGGACCACTGCTTGACGAGCTTTTAGATTATGCAAAAGAAAAAAATGTATCGCAACAGGTGGTTTTTCCTGGAAGCATAACTAACGTCGAGAATTATTTAGCCGAATCAGAGATATTTGTGCTTTCTTCAGATTACGAAGGAATGCCAAATGCTTTAATGGAAGCAATGGCTGTTGGAGTTGCCTGTATTTCCACTGATTGTCCGTGCGGTGGTCCTAATACAATCATTCAAGATGGTGTTAATGGTTTTCTGGTTCCAGTAGGAGATGCTGATGCAATATCGGAAAAATTACGGTATTTATTAGAAAAACCAGATATGCGTAAAGCTGCAGCGACAGAGGCAAAAAAAAGTGCAGCGATTTTTAAATCTGAAACTATAATGAAAAAGTGGATGGATTATATTACAAGTATTTGTACTATATAAATGAAAAAACTAAGAACGGGAGACGCATAGGTGAAGAGAATTCATGATACACAAGACAACATCATATGGACTGCTATAACTTTTTTGCTATTTATGTTCACTGCATTAAGCACTTATTCATGGGGAAGATACGTATTTTTTCTTGTTTGTTTAATAGTAACACTTACCTATGCTTTTGCCAATAAAGGCCGGATTAGTACGAGGATTGATATTTACCAGCGATGTTTTTTCCTGTTTGTGATTTTTACTGGAGCCTCGTCAATGTGGGCTTTGAATGCACAGGATTCTATAGTGCAAATGATAACCTTAGGAAGTATGTTAATATGCTACTTTCCTATATATTCGTATTATAGAGATTGCGGAACGTTGGAACGATTATATTCTGCTTTAAAGTGGAGCGGTGTATTTGTTGCTCTTTATACAATTTTCTTTTTTGGTTTGCAGAATTTAGTTGAATCTGCTCAAGCTTCAAATTTAAGGATAGAAAACGAATTTGCAAATTCAAACACTTTGGGAGTTGTAGCAGCAATATCAATTGTAATTCAATTTTGGGAAATAGTATTTAAAAAACATAAGAAAGTGGAATTGATTTCTTTTATTCCAACGATAGTAGTTGTTGCAGCATCTCAGAGTAAGAAAGCAATTATTGTAGTGATTGTTGGCGTACTATTAGTATTGCTCCTAAAAAATATGGAAACTAGAAAATTGCTGAATGGAATGCTTAAAATACTTTTGTCGTTTTTATTAGTTGTATTAATTATTGTCGGATTAAGCAAGTTAGAAATATTTTCAGGTGTTATCGATCGATTTATTACTATGTTTGAGATTATGAATGGAGCAGGTAAGACAGGTGGGTCAACATGGATTCGACAGAAAATGATTTCCTTAGGAATTGCATATTGGATGAAAAATCCAGTGTTAGGAGTAGGAATTGGATGCCCACATATATTGGCAGCAAAGTATCTAGGCTTTGATGCATACTTACATAATAATTATGTAGAATTATTATGCGGTGGTGGACTAGTTGGGATTTATCTGTATTATTCAATGTATGTGTATTGTTTAATTCAACTTTTTAAACTTAGAAAAATCGATTCAGCAAATTCCTCTATCATGATAGTAATAATTATGCTTACTCTTATTACGGATTATGGCATGGTATCGTATTATTCTAAGCTAACAAATTTTTATTTATTGGCAGCATTTGTGACTATAGAGAGAATTAAACAGGAGAAGATAGGAGAAAGAAGATGACAATTAGACATTTATTTAATCGTGCTATAAAGTATGCTTTTGATTCAGACTATAGGTTCCTGTTTAATGTGGAAAAGGGAAAATATGATAGTCTTTCTGACGAAGAATTTTTAAGAAGAATATTTAAAGCAAGAATGGGATATGACTTGGATTTGAATAATCCACAGACATTTAATGAAAAGATACAATATTTAAAACTACACAATAGAAAACCACAATACACTATGATGGTTGATAAGTATGAAGTAAGAAAGTATATCAGCGAATTGATAGGAAAGGAGTATTTGATTCCGTTGATAGGTGCCTGGAATAACACGGAAGAAATAGACTTTGATAGGTTACCGAATCAATTTGTTTTAAAATGCAACCATAATTCTGGACTTGGGATGTGTATATGCAAAGACAAAAAACTCATAGACGTTAATAAAGTAAAGAAAGAACTCGATAGAGGGCTGGAACAAGATTACTATATGAAAAGGCGGGAATGGCCATATAAGAACGTAAAAAGAAAAATAGTATGTGAAAAATATATGGAAGATAAAAATGGCGCAGATGAACTTAGTGACTATAAAGTTCTTTGTTTCAATGGTGTTCCGAAATTAGTAGAGTATCATACCGGACGATTTGGAAGTGTCCATACACAAGATTATTACGATTTAGAATGGAATCAGACAAAAATAACAAATATAGGGATGCATGCATTGGATATTCCGGCGGAAAAACCGGTTTGTTTAGATGAAATGCTAGAATTAAGCAGCATATTAGCAAAGGATATTCCTCATGTCAGAGTGGATTGGTATGTGATAAATGGAGAACTCTATTTTGGAGAACTAACATTCTTTAACGGATCTGGTTTGAATCCGTTTAGTTCACTTGAAGATGATAAATTATTAGGCAGTTGGATTGATTTGAATAATATATAACGTTGTATTTTATATAAAACTGAAGTGGAGAGTGCAGATGAAAATTGTGATTGGTGCAGATTTTGTTCCTACAAAAAGTAATTATGGCTTATTTGAAAGAAACGATACAGATGCATTAGTTGGAGAAAAGATACAAACTATTATTAAACAAGCTGATTTTGCAAGTTTCAATTTGGAGGTTCCATTAGCAGATGTTGCTACGCCAATTAGAAAAAATGGTCCTAATCTTATTGCGCCTACTTCTACAATTAAAGGGATAAAAGAAATTAATCCCTATTTCTTTACGTTGGCAAACAACCATATTCTAGATCAAGGAGAGAAAGGTCTGCTTTCAACATTAGAAGTACTAAAAAGCAACAGTATATCATTTGCAGGCGTTGGTAAAAACTTAGCTGATGCGGCAAAGCCGTTTATTTTGGAAAACGATGGAATTAGAGTAGGTTTTTATTGTTGCGTTGAACATGAATTTACGGTAGCTGGAGAAGAACGATATGGTGCAAATCCATTCAATCCATTAGAGAGCTTAGATCATATCTTAGAATTAAAGAAAATGTGTGATTATGTTGTTGTGCTATATCATGGAGGAAAAGAGCATTATCGATATCCTTCTCCGGAATTACGGAAAACATGTAGAAAGATAATCGATAAAGGTGCTGATTTGGTTGTATGCCAACATAGTCATTGTATTGGGTGTGAAGAAAAGTGGCTGAACGGAACAATAGTTTATGGACAAGGAAATTTTATTTTTGATGAAGATGACAACGAGTTTTGGAACACTGGGTTGCTAATTGAATTAATTATTGACAAAGAATTAGATGTTGTATATCACCCAATTGTAAAATACGGAAATGGCGTTCGTCTAGCTGAGGGAGCAGATGCTTCGGAAATACTAGATGCTTTTTACCAAAGAAGTGAAGCCATAAAACAGGATGGGTACATTGAAAAAAAATACAATGAGTTTACAAATGATTTTATTTGGAATTATTTATATGGTATCAGTGGGAAAATACCACATAGTATAATTTTTAGAGCAATTAATAGGCTCTCAAAAGGAAGCTTAATGAAGTGGTATCTGTCTAAAGCCTTTAATGAAAAAATGAGGTTATCACTGCTCAATTATATTTTTTGTGAAACGCATAGAGAACTTTTTTTATCAGGTTTGTTAAATATGCAGGAACGTGATTTAAACAAGGCTCCAAGAAAATAGCACCGTGTTATTTTCTTTTGAACCTTGAGACATAAATGGGTAGAGATGTATGATTAATCGTGCCTACTTACTTTTTGTGGGAATGAGATACGATGTGCAACGTGCAGTAATTACGGAAAAAAGGATAACTACAGTTTTCATTTTGAATGATATAGGGAAACGATGAGTAGAAAAAAGAAATTTATACTTAATTCTTGTTCAGGGTTGTTTAAACAATTGATAACTCTTATATGTGGGTTTGTTATGACAAAAGCAATTTTGTCATATTATGGTTCGTCATTAAACGGATTGGTTGCTTCTATTACACAATTTTTAGGGTTTATTGGATTTTTAGAGTTGGGAATAGGACCCGTTATCCAATCTAATCTATATAAACCGTTGGCGGAAAAAAATGAAGATCAAATCAGTAGGATAGTGAAGGCATCCAATAGATTTTTTAATACTATTGGATGCATTTTTATCGGATATATTGTAGTGCTTTGCGTAATATTCCCGGTGTATATCAATTCTGATTATGACTATATGTTTACAGCTTCGCTGATTTTGATTATCTCGATTAGCACGATAGCGCAGTATTTTTTTGGAATGACATACCAGTTGTTGCTTAATGCAGATCAAAAGGGATATATCCAGGTTACAATACAGTGGGTTACGTTATTGATTAATACGATCCTTTGTATAATTCTTATGAAACTAGGAGTATCTATCCGCGGGGTAAAGCTACTTACAACACTGATCTATGTGGTACGCCCGATTCTTTTATTAGTATACGTAAAAAGACATTACAAAATCGATAGGCGAATTAAGTTAGAAGAAGAACCCATCAAACAAAAATGGAATGGGTTTGCGCAACACATAGCTGCTGTAATATGTGATAATACCGATGTAGCAGTATTAACTGTTTTTTCAAGTCTCTCAAATGTTTCAATATATACTGTTTATTACAGTGTTGTTTATGGTGTTACACAAATCATAATGACTGCGGTAAATGGCCTTGAAGCTATGTGGGGCAACATGATTGCAAATAAAGAATTGGATGTTTTGAGCAAATCGTTTTCGTTTACGGAATGGATTATCCACAACATAGTTTTATTTGTTTTTACGGTAACCGGATTGTTAATTACTCCATTCATAATGGTATATACAAACGGAATTAATGATGCGAATTACTATCAACCGTTATTTGGCGGTTTGTTGGTTTTGGCGTATGCGATTCAATGTTTGAGAATTCCTTATTTTAGAGTAATAAAAGCGGCTGGACATTACCGACAGACTCAAAATGGTGCATTTATTTCAACTGGATTGAACATTGTGGTATCTGTAGCTATGGTGTCAAGATTCGGACTGATAGGAGTTGCAGTAGGCACTATCGTGGCATTGTTATTTCATACATTGTATTTTGTCAATTATCTTAGAACAAACATCTTAAAAAGAACGATGAAGTATTTTTGGAAAAATATTTTATCTGATTTGGTGATTGTTGTGCTGTCGTATATGGGGAACAACATCGTTCCGCTTAAAGCAACTACGTATTTAGAATGGATTTTGTTAGCAATAGTTATATCGGTAATTGTTTTGCTAGTTTCAATTGTTACAAATTGCTTAATGAACATGAATAACATGAGAAAAGCGTACTATTCAATTATAAATAAGTTAGGGCGAAGTTAGTTATATTTCTTTGAGAAGTATCAAGTAATGAAAGAGTAGAACAAATAAAACAATCAATTAAAAGAACAGAGATGGAATTATCAAACTGCACATTCTTCTGTTCTCAGTATGTATTCGAAGAATGGTACGATCAGCTTGGAGGTGAAGCAAGTCCTCTGGCTGATGCGATCATCGACCGTATTGCTCATGACAGCTACCAGATTAACATCACAAGCATTGATGCTGAGCATGACAGATCAATGCGAGAGGTGTACGACCTAGATAAATCACTACGAGAGTAATAATCTCATTAAAGTGGCTCATTCCATCTGGACAGGTGGCTCACGCCACACCAGACGGGCGGCTCTGCCGCACAGGAATATTCAATGGAGAAAAGGACATCATTAGCCTTAGCATTGGGGAAATTGAAAGTGCAAAATATTGGCTTGAGGTTCTGAACGAGCTAAAGAACCGAGGCGTGCAGGATATTATGGTGATTTGCGCCGACGGAGGAGAAGGCACGAACGAATTTGGATGCGGTGTCGGCAAAATGATTTACACCACAAACGCCATCGAAAGTGTCAACAGCACCTACAAGAAGCTGAACCGCCAGAGAAGCGTATTTCCAAGCCCTACAGCACTCATGAAATCGCTGTACTTGTCTACAATGCAGATTACCAGAAGATGGTCTCAGCCCCTCAGAAACTGGGGAACAGTGTATGGTGAATTCTGCATCATGTACGGCGATTGGATGCCGGCTTCTCTTGTTACCGTTTCACTTACGACTCCACCGTCTTCTTGAATGTCAAACACTTCATCCAACCATTCATATATACCTGATTCCTTCCAAAAATCATTTACGCCTAAAGCGTCTAAAGTGTTATCCTTTACTTTATCAATGACCGGACTACCAAGAAACATCAATATAATGAGCAGCCAACGAATTGCTAAAAACCACTTTGCCTTTTTAACGCTGTCCCAAGACTCAACTATAGAGAATTCTTTTTTCGCTATAATTTCAGTAAATTCTTCAGCGATGTCTTCGTCAGTAATCATTCCCTCGTCATACATCTCGGCAACACAACTAAAGTCAACACTTTTTAGGATACTTTCAGATAAGAATTCGTATTTTGGAAAAGCATCGGCAATAATTTGAATTGCTGACAAGTCAATTCCCGCCATTACTTTCATAGCAGGGATGCTACTTTGAAGTGCTGTCATCATAGACTTGTTATATATATCTTCAAATATTCTTGTTTGTTCCAAAATGGGAGCATACAGATTATTTATGTCCTGAACAATTGTTATAAGGGGTGCAATTGAATCTTGATAAGCCTGAATGGCTGCTGCTATACCAATTGTAGGAACTCTCACTGCGCCAATTGTTTTTTGCAATTCCTTCATAGTAACAGCAAATGCGCTATTATTAAACTGTTCTTGTATTTTTTTAAGTGCTTCAAATGCAGGTGTATTCAAAAATTCGTCAAAACTGTTATTCGTACTCATAACATTCTCCTAATTACATCCACTCATCATTAGCGGCAGACCATTTTTCAGTAAAATTGTTGCTTCGGGCCGCCGCTGTAAACGGTTCTGTCAAAAACGCCTCAATGATTTTTAGCACTGTATTGAAATCGTCAGTTTGTGTATCAATCTTCCGACAGAATGCTTTCCACTTCTTCTGCATAGTAGAATCGTCTGCAAAACTCATAACCTGTTCAAACTGTTCAATCGTAAAGGCGTGTCCTCGATTTTCAAAGGTTTTCTTCAGTGCTTCGGTGAGCAATTTGCCGTCAAAATCAAATTAATTGGCAAGATAGTAGATATCGTAGTAATCCTTCATTCGGCTGGAAAATTCCATCAGACTGAGAATCGCGTCTATTTTCTCAGCAATCGTCGTTTCAAGAGAATATGTATTTACCACCGGCGCAGTGAAATCACTAAGCTGTGTCGGGATTTTTCGCTTTTCCTGCTTCGGCACGATAACATCACCTACACCGAAGTCTATACTAAACGGAGTTCGTGTGTTTTTAATACGAGCCACAATAGAAGCTCCGATACCGGCGTATTTCTTTGCAACTGCAATGGGCGCAATATCTTTAATTTCAAAGGTAATAAAATCATTGCCGGTGGACGTGGATATGATCTCTTCCAGTACAGACTTTAGCTGTTCGGGAGTATTCGGTACTCTCCGAAGAAGAAAATCAACAGCTACCGTTACTCTGCTGTCAAAGTCGGTAACAGAGTAAATAAACAAACCACCTTTTAGGACAAGATTTTCCGCATATTTGGATTTTTCCAAACGGCGCAAAAATTCTTCCTGACAAAAGAGCTGCAAACAAAGCTGATAACATCTTCCGCTTTCGGCAGCCTTATTTTTCAGTCGTGCAAGTACGGATGCGGCAATATCAGCCATTGAGCAGCACCTCCATTACATTCATAAGTTTCGTATAAACGCCCATATCCTTTGCGCATTTAGAAAGATTTGCGAGATTCTTTTTCGGATCTGCTACATAAGCGTTGATTGCTTTGTTGAATATTTCACTATCAAGCTTTGAACGATACTTAAAGCAATCACAGATTGTTCGCTCTCGGTCATAAACTTTTAATTCAACACCATTAAAGTCACCTACAGTAGCACCGTAATGGTAAAACTCGTTTTGAACATAATAAGCTTTGACAGGGACTTCCTGCATTGCTTTGATTGCTCTTGAAAAGGAACGGGGGACTGCAACTGTCCATTCACGAGGAGCAAAGTCGCTGTACCCATAATAAAACAGAGCAGACTCCACACAAACAATCCCTTGTGGCAGGAGCTTAGAAATCAGAGCTTCTTCTTTTAGTTCTTCAGCGTTAGGCAGTTTGTAAAAGCCATTGCGAATACGCTCTATATAACCTTGGTTGCAAAAGGAAACAACATCATAGTTTTTCAGTCCGGCGGCAACAAAGTCTGCTGTCTTCGCAATGCTTCCTACTTTATTAAAAACATCAATTGCTATTTCGTGTTTATTCAATAGTTCACCGACTTTCTGCACGCATTTTCTATTATTTGAGTGATTACAGTATAGCCTTAATCGATAAAATTAACAACTATTTTTACACGATTAACAAAAAATATGCGTGCAAAAAATTGAAAAGTTGTTGCACGGTATATTACTTTGTGCTATGTAACCGGTAAAACACCCGTTGTATTTGTCAACCGAAAAATCGGTCAATCGCTCATTGAAAACTAGGTCACTTTAGACCAAATTTGGCACCTGCAGCATCCCTGCTACAGGTGCAATTACTATTTTACTACTGTTTCGAAGTCGGTTCGTTGTTCCGCAAAAGTTGGGCGGGGGGTGCGGACAATTTCTTGGACAGTCTAAGCTGGTCTGCGCACTTCATCAATTTATGAATGTTCTTATCTTTGGACGCTGCATAGCGTTTCATCGCTTCTCCGACAACCTGGACATCGCTGCCGCTGCCACGCAGAATGTCGCACAATGTTCGTTCTAAATCATAAACACGAATTGGATTGCCGGAGGGGGATTCAATTTCAATTGTGCCGAAGTCGTAGTTTTCCGGCACAACACGCTTAATGGTTAAGTTCTCCTGCTTTAATGACGATGCATTGTAGCCCTTGGGAAAGGTCATCGTATATTTCGCCGGGGTACGGTCTGCACTTATCCAAAATGCTTTTGGGGATAAAATAGAACGCAGAAATATATTCTGCATTGCGAAACGGCGTGATCTCGCCGTTTTTTCTTTTTAATAATATCGGCATGTTTTTTGCCTCCTTTCAAGAGAGTATGCTCTCTATTTATTAAACGACACAGAAATCTTATTTTGTTCCTGAATTATAAAAATATTGTAATCTTTTTTTTTTGCGAAGAAACTCAATAAAGTTGACATAAATACAATTATTAAAAGGATTTTAAAGTGACATTTGCTTTAAAATATGATAGTATGTTAGTGTGTAAACTTACATACTAATTTAGAAACGGTGGTGATTACTTGATTGTTGATGATTCTATGAAATTCTGTAATTTGCTTGCGCAAATGATAAAAGAGGCAAATTTATCAAATGTCAAGTTTTACACCGCACTTGGCATAAAGAAGCCTTACTTTTATGATATTTTAAGCGGTAAAGTTAATCCACCTCCTCCTAATAGACAAATTGCAATGCTTCGGTTATTGAATCCAAAGCCTGAACAAATAGCGTTGTTTTTTGATTTAGCTGCACAAGAACGAAATGAAGTACCTGCTGATATCGCAAAAACCTTAGAAAATAAAGATTTGTGCAGAGAATTGAGAAATGGTATAGATTACGAAAAATTATTAAAGAACGGAGAATGTAAAAATGAGCGATAATAAAAGAGAACAAGAGAGAACAGAACTTTACCGTACAATATGGGCGCTTGCAAATGAACTTAGAGGAAGTGTCGATGGTTGGGATTTTAAGCAATATGTTTTAGGTATGCTGTTCTATAGATATATATCTGAAAACCTCACAACTTATCTCAACAAAGGCGAATGGGAAGCAGAAAATACTGATTTTGATTATGCGAAAATCAGCGATGATGAAGCTTTAAGTGTTAAAGAAGATATGGTGCAAGAAAAAGGCTTCTTTATTTTACCCAGCGAATTGTTTGGAAATTTATTAAACAGAATAAAAAAGGCTGATAAAGACGCAAAAGATCAAGCAGAAAAAGACGGCAAAGAAGTAGAAATTGCTGATTTGGATGAGAATTTAAACGAAATATTGCAAACGAACTTTAAAAACATTGAAGCATCTGCTATCGGTAGTCCAAGTGAAGAAAACTTTAAAGGCTTGTTTGACGACATAGATGTAAACAGCAATAAACTCGGACCAACAGTAGTCAAAAGAAACAAAAGACTTAAAAAACTAATCACTGTTATCGGAGATATGGATCTTGGTAATTATCAAGACAATTCCATTGATGCTTTTGGTGACACCTATGAATATTTAATGGGAATGTATGCTTCTAATGCCGGAAAAAGCGGTGGCGAATTTTTCACTCCGCAAGAGGTATCTGAACTTCTGACAAAAATTTCACTTCTTGATAATAACGGTAAAATGAAAACAGAAGTAAATAAAGTATACGACCCTGCTGTGGGAAGCGGTTCGTTACTTTTGAAGTTTGCAAAAATTCTCGGTAAAGATAATGTTCGCAATGGATTCTTTGGACAGGAAATCAACATTACAACTTATAACCTTTGCCGTATCAATATGTTTTTACACGACATAGGTTACGATAAATTCAGCATTGAACACGGCGACACTTTGACTGATCCTAAGCATTGGGATGAGGAACCGTTTGAAGCCATCGTTTCAAATCCGCCTTATTCTATTAAATGGGAAGGCTCTGACAACGGAACACTGATAAACGATCCTCGTTTTTCTCCTGCCGGTGTATTGGCTCCTAAATCAAAAGCGGACTTTGCTTTTATTATGCATTGTCTGCATTGGCTTGCTACGGACGGAACAGCGGCTATTGTTTGTTTCCCCGGTATTATGTATCGTGGCGGCGCAGAACAGAAAATCAGAAAATACCTGATTGATAATAACTTTATCGAATGTATCATACAATTGCCTGATAATCTTTTTTACGGGACAAATATTGCAACCTGTATTATGATTCTCAAAAAATCAAAAGTTGACAACCAAACTTTGTTTATTGATGCTTCAAAAGAATTTGTCAAGTCTACCAACAGCAATAAATTGGGGGATGGAACATCAAGCAACGAGCCTGATAACATTCAGAATATATTAAACGCTTATATCAACCGAAAGACTGAAAAGCATTTTACTGCTCTTGTTAAACAGGAAGATATTGAAAATGCAGATTACAATCTATCTGTATCAACTTATGTAGAAAGTGAGGATACAAGAGAAGCTATCGATATAGCTGCCCTTAACAAGCAAATATCTGAAATTGTTCAGCGTGAAAATACATTGCGTGCCGAAATTGATGCGATTATTGCTGAAATTGAGGAGGCGTAATATATGAGACTTAGTAGCAGATTATCTGACAGAGGTAAAAATCATGGTGAAGTAGAGTCGTTTATTGATCCTGACAGATATACATCACTAAAAGAAGAAGAAACTGACGAAATAGTTTATGTTTCTTCAGGAGATTTTATTGAAATACAAATCGGTACAATTAATTTACCTTTTTACTCAACAATATGCCAAGATACAAATTCTTTTATTTCACCCAAAAAGCTACATTGCTTAATCATTAATGAAAAAATGATTAGTATTGACTGCCAATTAAAGTGTACAGATTATGATACAGAAAACCCAAAATGCAGGGAATGCAATCCATACGTTCAGGCTTGGTTTTTAATCGAATCTGATAATATATTTGCCAATAGTCCTATACTAATGAGAGTACAGGTATATTTGGGGCGTCAGCGGATAATCCGGTTATGATTTTTGATGATTTTACTACTTCTTTTCATTGGGTAGACTTTGATTTTAAGGTTAAGTCTTCCGCAATGAAGATGTTAAGATTAAAAAAGGATAGGTCTCACGATGCGGATTTTAAATACATATATCATGTGATGAAAAACATACAATACACTCCTGTAGACCATACTCGTCAGTGGATTAAAAAATATTCAAAGTTTAAAGTTCCTCTTCCACCTTTACCGGTACAAGAAGAAATCGTTCGTATATTGGATAAATTTATGGAACTTACTGCGGAACTTACTGCGGAACTTACTGCGGAACTTACTGCGAGAAAGCAACAGTATGAGTATTATAGAGACACTGTTTTAAATTCAATTAAACAGAGTGAATTATATCCGATAAAGGAAGTTTGTGACACAATAACTAACTTTGCAGCAGCGGGTTCTTTTGCTGAAGTTTCAAAAAATGTGCCTTATTTATCAAAACCAGATTATGCTCAATTAATAAGAACAGCTGATATTAAGTGCAACTATACCAATAGCTCACCAATTTATATATCTAAAGATTCATATGATTATTTGTGGAGAGTTCAATTAGATACCCCATGTATTGTTTTACCTAGTGTAGGAAATTGTGGAGAAGTATACTATATCGATCCAATAAAGCTACCGTATAAATACAATGCTCTTGCTAAAAACGCGTTGCTAATTCGTAGCAGTAAAGTTAATTTGCTATATTTAAAATACACATTTGAATCTTTTGAATTTCAAAAGAAATTGAAAAAAGTCACTTCAAATATGGGACAGAGTAAATTTAATAAAACCGATTTTGAAAAATTAACTATTCCAATTCCATATCCGGAAGATGAGAAAAAATCGCTTGCAGAACAACAGCGCATTGTTGATATTCTTGATCGATTCGATAAGCTTTGCAATGATATCAGTGAGGGATTACCTGCCGAAATTGAAGCAAGACAAAAGCAATATGAATATTACCGAGATAAGCTCTTAAGTTTAAAAAAAAAGGAGGCGGCGGAAAATGAATAGCTTTGAAATTGTGGCAAGCTCTACTGAAAGTACGGTAGTGGCTGAGTACACACCCGAA
>ERZ1035027.524-NODE-524-length-21631-cov-5.665601_pt1 | contig 21631 bp, 38 predicted proteins | sample MGYA00520604_ERZ1035027 | MGnify/ENA primary metagenome ERZ1035027 (study PRJEB33766, sample SAMN09781743) | gut metagenome | biome: gut microbiome | host: Homo sapiens | place: Madagascar | study: EMG produced TPA metagenomics assembly of the PRJNA485056 data set...
GAAGAAGAAAGAGAAGAAGATAAGATATATAGGTCAACTGCCGGGATGAATCCCGGCGGTGAATCTCCCGAAAATCCTAAAAAGGCAGAGGGGAACCCGGCCTATAAAGAAATCGTGGACTATCTCAATACCGTGTGCGGCACAGCCTACCGTGCCAGCAGCAAGGCCACGCAGCGGCTTATCTCGGCAAGGCTGCATGAGGGTTTTAAGGTTGAGGATTTTAAATCCGTGATCCGTATCAAGCACAGCGAATGGGCGAACGATACCAAGATGGGTAAATTCCTGCGACCGGAAACCCTATTCGGCACAAAATTTGAAAGCTATCTCAACCAATGCGCTGAGAGCCACGAAACAAGCATTCTGGACGATGTTTTTTGAGGGGGTATAAACGATGTATGCCGATGTGATAAAACGCATAGAGAGCCGCATTCCGGCCGCGCAGGTGGAAGAATACACCGGGGACGATGGTTTGAAGCACTGCAAACACTGTGCCGGGCCGACACAGTGCCGGGTTACGCTGTTCGGCGTTGAACAGGTGGTGCGCTGTCTGTGCCCTTGTGAAAAGCAGCGGTTAGCGGATATCGAAGCGCAGGAAATGCAGCTGCAGCAGATCGAGCGGCGGCGGCGAGATTGCTTTGATGTAGCCACCATGCGAGATTGGACTTTTGCCGCTGATGACCGAAAGAATCCTAAAATCTCGGAGGCCATGGAGAAATACGCTTGCCATTTTGATGAATTCCTGGCCCAAAAGAGCGGGTTGCTGCTTTTCGGCCCGTGCGGAACTGGTAAGAGCTTTTATGCGGCAGCCATAGCAAACAAAGTGATCGAGATGGGATTCACGGCCAAGATGACCAATTTTGCGACCATTATCAACCGGCTGCAAAGCACCTTTGAGGGCAAGGACAGCTACATAGAGAGCCTAAATCGGTATCAGCTGCTGGTGATTGATGATCTGGGAGCGGAGCGGACAACCAGTTATATGCAGGAGCTTGTGTATAACATTGTGGATAGCCGGTATCGTTCCGGGCTGCCGATGATCATCACCACCAATCTTACCCGGGAGCAGCTCAAGCATCCCGGGAGCGTGGAAACTGAGCGCATTTATGATCGTATCATGGAGCGGTGCTTGCCGGTGGAAGTGGCCGGGCAGAGCCGCAGAAAGCAAAAGCTGCGGGAAACCGCAGACGACATGAGAAACAGTTTAGGACTGTGAGGTGTGACAGCATGATTTATTTCGGAAAAACGGGCGATTTCTGGGTGTACGAGGATAGAATCATTGTGCCGGTGTGCGTGAGAGCGGAGCAGGCAGACGATTATATCACGGACTTGGCCAAGGCACTGGACATGATGCACCGGATGCAGGATAAGCTGATCGAGGCAAAGGAGGCCGAGCCATGAATTCGCCATGCAAGAACTGCCCGGAACGGCGCAAGCTGTGCCACGGTAAATGCGCGAAGTATGCAGAATTCGCAGAAGAAAAGGCACGAATCCGGGCAAATCGTATGAAAGAGAACGCCGAGTTTGATTTCATCATGGAATCGAGAAAAAGGGTGACTTCTGTGTGGTATCACGGGAGAAAAATTAAAGATCGGAAAGGTGGATTTGGGGAATGAGAATGGAGCTGAACAAATGCTACAACATGGATTGCATGGATGGTATGGCACAATTCCCGGACAAGTTCTTTGATCTTGCGGTGGTTGATCCGCCATATTATAGCGGGCCGGAGAGACGGGGCTACTACGGCAGCAAGGTTAGCAAGATTGGCGTACACCGAGATTACCCGGTATCTCCCACATGGGCGATACCGGGGCGGCCATACTTTGATGAGCTACGCAGGGTAGCCAAGCATTACATTGTATGGGGTTGCAACTACTTCAGCTATGAGTTCGCACCAGGCCGAATCGTGTGGGACAAATGCAATAAAGGCTCCAGTTTTTCCGATTGTGAAATTGCTGCAACTGATCTATTCAGCAGCGTGCGCCTGTTCAGGTATATGTGGAACGGTATGTTGCAGGGCAAGAGCATTACCGAAGGGCATATTATGCAGGGCAACAAAAAATTGAACGAGCTGAGAATCCACCCAACGCAAAAGCCGGTGGCGCTGTATGACTGGATTTTTCAAAATTACGCCGCTCCTGGGTGCCGGGTGCTGGACACCCACTTAGGGAGCGGGAGCAGCAGAATTGCCGCTTATGAGGCCGGGGTGGATTTTATCGGGTTTGAAATAGAGTCGGCCTATTACGCGGCAGAAGAACAAAGGTTTTTTGACTACACCGCGCAAATGAGCATGTATCATAAAAATGATAAACAGTGAGGTAAAAAATGAACAAAAGTAAAATCATTGCTGTGGTGGCGGTGGCCATCATTCTGTGGCTGGTGCTGTCTGTAAGCATCAGCGTGGTGCTGGCTGCAACTGCGTGGTGCGCTAAGATCATGGGCGCACCGGCAGCAATCGCCTGCTTTGTAGCCAGTTTTTTATTCGTGATTTTCTGCTGCTTTTTGTGCAGCGAGGAGGAGGGCGAGGATGAGAAAAAATAAATACAATGCCAGGAAAGTTAAGGTGGACGGCATTGTTTTTGCAAGCCAAAAAGAAGCCGACCGCTGGCGCGAGCTGAAGCTTTTGGAGCGTGCCGGGAAAATCACGAAGCTTAAGCGGCAGGTGAAATTCACGCTGATTCCCACGCAGCGGAAGTTTTGCGGTGAAATCGACAAAAACGGACGGTTTAAAAAGGGCGAAGTTTTGGAAAGACCTGTGGCGTATATTGCAGATTTTGCTTATATGCAGGACGGAAAGTACATTGTTGAGGACACAAAGGGAGTGAAAACGCCGGAGTATGTGATAAAGCGAAAGCTGATGCTTTGGCTGCAAGGGATTAGAATTCGGGAGGTGTGAACAGAAAATCAGTAAAAATGCAAGGTGGCATTTGGATACCGCACGGCTGCGACTGCATAGGGCACCGCAAAGCTGGCAGTATGTGGAGGAGTTAAGTAATGGCTGAATATATTAGCAGAGAAACAGCAATCAAAGATTTTGAACGGTGTAATCTCGTCAACCCAAGATGGACACCGGAGCGTGTGAAGCAGTTGCTTTGCAGGTGCCCGAAGGTTGATGCAGCGCCTGTGCTGCATGGGAAATGGATCGATGTAGGAGATTTCGTGAAGCTGGCAGATGGGACAGAGTTGCCCGTTAAGCCGTGCAGTGTCTGCGGCGAGTATATTGTGCTGGAGGATTTCCAGAATTTTTGCCCGAGCTGCGGGGCGAAAATGGATTTGGAGAAATCAAAATGAAAACGATTGTGCTGAATATTTCGCCCATTGAGGTAATGAACATTGCGTGCGGCTGGCAGAATTATCTACACCGCGTTTATTTCCCAAAGATCACCCCGCCGTTTAAGTGCCTTGTATACAGCAGAAACAAACGGCCGCTGATCGCAAAACAGTTTATTATTCGTAAAGGAAAGTGGATATCTGAGGTTCGTGGCGTTTACGGCTATACCAAAGAAGAAGCCGAGAATGCGTTTTCGTTTGAAATCATGAACGGAAAAATTTGCGGTGAATTTATCTGTGATGGATATAAAGAAATCAAAGATTTAAGATGGGACATTTTTGAATGGTCAATTTCCAATGTCAAAATGTATGATGTTCCGCGTGAAATCAAAGAATATGGAATCAAGAAAGCACCGGAAAGATATCTGAACTTGTAAGCAAAACTGAACAGTTCGGCTTTTCCGAACAGTTCACGAAATCGAAAGGAGAAAATGAAAATGAGTGAGTTTAAGAGTGATTTTGAGGTAATCCGCACGATTGGTGAACCCGCCTTGCTGGAACAGCTTGCCGAGGAATGCAGCGAGCTGGCACAGGCGGCGCTGAAGCTGGCGCGGGTGGAGCGTGGGGAAAACCCTACGCCGAAAATTGAGGAAGAATGCGTGGAAAATTTGCTTGAAGAATTGGGTGATGTGAACCTGTGTATGTCCGTGGTAGAAGCAAACCGGGGCATTTACATTCGCTGCTTATCCGTGGATAAAAAAGCGCGCTGGGCGCAGCGTATCCGGGAAGCGCGCGGAGAAACGCCCGGAGAAAAAAAGAAAACCCGCCAGAGCGAGTTTTTAAAAATATTACCGAATGTGGGGCTGGAAGAAGGCGTGATTAACATTTGCCCTGAAAGGGTATCAGGGGAAAACATTTGTGTATCTAAGGAAAGCTGCATGGAATGCAAAAAAGATTTCTGGCTGGCCGAGGTCGAGTGATGGACAAGGTGGTGATCTACAACCGAGCTACCGGCGCGCTGCAGCAGAAAATGGTGGATGATTGGCACATATATAAAAAGCTGCTGCTGGCTGCCGGTATGCACCGGGACGATTCTGCTTTTGATCCAGAAATCTGGGCGAATCAAGATTTTATCTTGCGGAGGTATCGCAATGCGACAGAGTAACATAAAAAAAATCGTGGCCATGGCGCAGCGGCAGGCTATGGCCGCAGCAGACAGGGAGCGCATTGCCATTGCCGTGCGCACAATCATGATCTACTGCTACGCCATGATTCAAGCGGGGCTGTCACCCAAAACTGTGAACAAGGTGAGGAAAATAGCGGATGATCTGATCGCAGACAAATTCGACGAGTTAAAAACCGATGGCGTGGCCGAAGCATGGCTGCGGCAGCAGCTGGAAGCCGATGGGCTTAAGTTTCAGGAGATTCCGCCAGAAGTTAGTTTTGATTTTGTATAAAAAAACAGGGCCGGAGAAATCCGGTCCTGTTTTTTGTGCATCAAAAGATGCACATAATTATTTCTATCCACGGGTGGATTGCTCCACCTGACGGCATTGATATTGTATCGCATGTGAAACATAAAAGCCATTGGCAAACCAAACAAAAAAGGGTGCAGATTTTTGTGAGAATCATTCTCCTATCAAATCCTCGATCTCCACGCCGAGGGCGTGGGCCAGAGCGGTGATCGTGCCAATGGTGATGTTCTTGGTCTTGATCTCGCCGGTTTCGATCTTCCTGATCTGCCGGGCATTGATGCCCGACAGCTCTGCAAGCTTTGTTTGTGTCATGCCCTTGCTGGTGCGGATGGCCAGCAGTGGGCATTTATCAGGCTGCCTGTTGCCGAAAATCGGTGTGACGGACAAGATTTCGAAGGGGATTTCCTCGCGCCTGCCGGAGATGGTCGGCGATGTAATGGTCAGCGATTGGATGGCATCGTCAATCGCTTGCTCAATGCTGCCAGTTACGCGGACGGATGGAACTTTGGCAAAAACCAAATTTTTGTTTCCGTCAGTAGAGGTGTAGTCGGAGCGTATGCCGCCTGGCACATCGTGGATGAAGTCTGGAAGGGAAACCGTCACGGCTTTTCTGCGTGCCATGCCGGTGGGGGTGGTTCCGATTTCCTCCCATCCATCTGGCAGGTCAAGGCCGTAAACATAATCCTGTACGGTTGTAAAATAAGCGATTTCGGCGGGGGTGTACTCACCTGTTCTGCGGGAAGCAGAAACGACAGTGATGATGATTTCTGTGGTCATGGTGTTCTCCTTTCAGGTGTGCTTCGTTTGTTTGATTATAGTATAGGCCAATTTTGGCCGCTTTGCAATGGGCAATTTGCACAAAAAAGAGGGAGCTTTTTATCGTTCCCATCTGCCCTTTGCTATATCCATCTCGGCAGTGATGCCGGGATGAGCCTTTACAGCTGCGTTAAAGGCTGCAATGGCCTTGTGCCGCTCCTTTCCGCTGTAGGTGGTGTGTTGCAGCTCGGTGCGTGTGCCGTCCAGATACTGCCGATACTCGGTAAGCGTGTACTGGATGCCGTTGTAGGTGTTGGTGCGCTTTAGCGTGATCACCGGCACGGTGGGGGCGGTGGCTAACTCTTGATAGCGTGCCGCTATGGCCTGCCGGTGCTGCTTTAAGCAATCCACCATGGCTTCCAAATCGGCTATCATGTTGGCGCTGCGCTCGTCCTCACGTTGCAGCTCGTCCAGCGCATAAATGGCACTGGGGCGGCGGCCGTATAGATATAGCTCATGCTTATATTCTTTTGTTTCCATGCCATACTGGCTGTAGAAATCCTTGTAGGTCGTGCGGTAAGTCATGCGGACACCTCCCACAGTTTGATGATGCTGCCGTCAGCGTTGATCTGCACGCGGCGACTCTGGTGATCGGCTAAGCGTGTAGCCTCAACGATGATCGGCGCACCATTGGCGGCGGCAAGCCGGTAAGCGTGGCGCATGGCCTGCGCTGCTAAGGGGGTAGCGCCGAGCTTGCGCCCGGCGGCGAAAATCGTAAATAAAAACATGGTTGCACATCCTTTATAAAAATTTTTGTGGAACCGGGCTTTTGGATAAACCCGGCGGAACCGTTCAAGCGGTGATGGTTTCCAGGCGCGATTTCTGGCCATTGAAGCCGTTATACTTGGCATAAATCCAATCGTAAGATTTACGGCTGCGGCTGCTTTTACTCTCGGCGCTATCCGGCCGCCAATACCATTTTGCGCGGCCTTTGGAGTAGTGCATGCCGGCATCGGCTGCGCGGCGGTCATCGCTCCAAATCCAGCTGCCCACGATATCAAAAGCAATGCCCATTTCGGCGAGTTTTGCGGCCATGGGGCGAAGCTCTGCTTTGATGGTTTCGGCTTTCTCGCGGGCGGCATTTTCCCGGGCGGCGTTGGCGCTGTAGTCGGTATGTACGCCGGTATCAAACCGGGGCAGGCGGGATTTGAGATAGTCCCATTCGGCGTTTATCTGCTTCATGGCATCTTCGCTGCCTCCGTGGTCTGGGTGGTTGGCCATGCAAAGATCACGGTAAAGCTTCTTGCCGTCGGCAAGGGTGCGGGGCTGCGGTACGAAAAATTTAAAATTGGGAGTTGTCATGGTGGTTGTCCTTTCTATGTTTGTTTAAAATTGGTGTCCGCCGTCCTTGCGGCTCAATCGGAGCAACAAAGCATATAGCCGCGCTTGGCGCAGATGATTGCAAGCCGTGTAAATTCCATGTAACGGCGGAGGGTGCCAAGGTTGCGGGTGTCGGCCAGTTCTGCCCGTTGGCGCTGCATATAGCGGCGCTGCCTTGCGAGTTCCTTTTTCGCTTGATTGGCTGATAAGCGGCAAAGTGTGTAAGTAGTCATGATTTAGTCCTCCTTTGTCCAATACTCAACGATGCAGTAGCGGCTGCTGCTGGGGTTGTGCTTATAGATTTTAAGGCCAGTGCCAAACCGGCCACTGTAGGATTCTGTGCGGGTTTCGCCAATGCGGATATAACCGCGAGATAATGCGGTGTGGTGATAAGTAAGTTTTTTCATGGTGTAGTCCTTTCTTTGGTGTGTGTTCGTTTGCTGTGCCCATATAATAGCACTCATGAGTGCTAAATGTCAAGCATTCATGAGTGTTTTCTACTGCTTGCACAAAAACATTCATGAGGGTTTGCGCAAATTGCACTGTTGAATGCTTTCACTTGATATAGTATAATAATAAAAAGAATGAAAGTAGGTGATTTTATGCCGATTTCGGAGGCAAAAAAACGAAACAACGAAAAATATAACGCCAAGTGCGACACAATCCAGATTAGGCCGATAAAGGCCACCGGCCAAGAGATCAGGAGAGCCGCGGCGGATGCAGGCCAAAGCCTGCAAGGATATATCTTGCAGGCCTGCGCAGAGCGGATGCAAAGAGATCAAACCAAATAATAGATAAGCGACACAAACTATTGAAAAACTTTGTGTAATCTGGTAAAATAAGAGTGTAACGAGAGGGCGAAAGCGATTAAATCAAGAGGTTAGTTGTTGTGAGCTTCTAACCATGCAATCAGATAAGATTCAAATGCTTCTTGCTTTTGCTCTGGGGTGAGCTTCTTGTATTCGCTGTATTTCATGGGCTTGCTCCTTTCTGTTTTCTGCCCTCTCGTTACTTACAGCTTCGGAACTGTTGCATTCCGTTTGCTGTGCCCAAATAATAGCATGATTCATGCACACTGTCAAGCATGGTTCATGCAATTTGGAGCATTGCACAAAAACGCATGATTCATGTTGTGCAATATGTGCATGGCTCATGCTTGCTCTGTATGGTATAATACATAAAAAGGGGGCTATGCTATGTACAACGAGGCTAAGAAAAAAGCGAATGAGCGATATTTGGCAAAGTTTTTATCAAAAACTGTAAGAATTCCGTGCGATATGGTAGAGCCGTTAGAAATGGCCGCAAAAAAAGCGGGGCAATCAGTATCCGCGTATATTATCGAGAGCATCGAACAGCGGATGCAGAGAGACCAAAACCAATAAACGAGATAAGCGCCAAAAAAACGGCGCTTATTTTTTTACCTAAAGATTATACAAAGAGTATTGATATTATCTTATATATATATTATAATAAACAGAGAGTATATAACAGACTGTATAAGAGAGGGGGAGCGGAGAGCATGGACGAAAAGAAAGAAAAGGATAAAAAAGAGAAGCGGAAGCCGGGAGAGCGGGCAGGCGTTAACGGTAACTTGATCATCGCCAAAGGCTTTCCGCCAGGGGCGGCAAGTAAGGGAGCTAAAGCCGCGAACAAGCTTAGAGCAGAGCGCAAAAGGGCTAAAGAGCTTATGCAGGATATCCTTGATAAGGCTATCAATACACAGGGGTTAGACCTGGGAGCGTTGGACGAGATCGCCAAACAGAGCGCCCAAGACCAGGGGGGACAGATAAGCGTTTATCAGGCGTTGCTTATGGCGCAGGCGGCGCGGGCTGTGCTGGGCGATACTACAGCGGCCGCATACTGCCGAGATACAGTCGGGGACAAGCCCACCGATAAACAGGAGATCACCGGCACCATCACAGAGGGTGACAAGGCTCTTTGTGCTGCCGTTGCTGCACGACTTGATGAGCAAAAACCGCATAAAAAGTAACAATAAAGTTACACCAAATAGCAAAATGTCGATAATGCGATAAATGTCATTTCGCTTAATCCTAATTTAGCGAAATAGACCAGCATGGCAGGGCAGAATCTGAGCATATATAAGCCGTGGTGGGGAGTTTTACCAGAGACACCAGCAAGCCGTTCTATTGTACCCCCACCCCCCCCATGAATGGGCACCCCGGGGAGAAGCGAGGGCGGCGGGGCGTAGTATATGTTCTCCAAAATATTTTTTTACCCAATACAGAATAACAAGTTCTTGCGGGTAATATGCTTTCTTAGCTCAATGGCAGAGCGATTGCAATAGCAATGGGTAAGGGTTCAACTCCCTTAGAGAGCACCACCATTCACTTTGCATACTGGAAATCCTTTCCGCCTATTCCCGGCTGCACGAAAGTGTCAGGCGTAGTTAAGCCGGGTTTTTAAAAGATCATAATTAGAGGGCAAACCGCATTGTTCTCTGTTTTGATGCCCTACCAGCTCTGGGCTATTGGGAGTATGGAGTTAAAGCCGGTAGAGTAAAATCTATCGGCTTTAACTGAATCAGGAGAATTTTATGGACATGAACAAAGTCCGCCGGGCGGAAATTGAATACTGTGCGGAGAATCCGGTGTATTACATAGAAACCTATGTGCGGATAGAGCATAAAGGCGCAAGCCCTCTGATACAGCCGTTTAAGCTGTGGGAAGGGCAGAAAAGCGCAGTGGAAAGTTTATATGCCAGTCCACGAAATATCATTCTGAAAGCGCGACAGTTAGGTTTTACATGGCTTGTGCTTGCCATCAGCAGTTTAAAGCTGCTGGATAGGCCGGGCAGACGGTGCGGCGCAATCAGCCAAAAGGAAGATGAAGCCATGGAGCTTGTGCGGCGCATGGAAGTGATTTTCGGGCACATGCCGGAGATTATCTGTGACGAAAAGAATGCGCCGATTGGGTGGAGCGGCCCGACATACACCAAAAAGGCAATGAGCATTACCCTGCATTTCCCGGGAGAACCGGATAGCGTGTTTTTGGCTGAAGCCAGCGGCCCAAACCCTTTCCGTGGTCAGTCCATGGACGAAGTTTTGATTGACGAAATGGCATTCCAAGACCGTGCTGTTGAAATGTTTTCGGCTATCTTCCCCACGATCAATGACGGCGGCGCAGCCTGCACCATTATTTCCACCAACAAACGCGGCTCGCTGTTTGAGGAAAAGTATACAGACCCGGATTTTGGATTTAACAAGGTTTTTCGGGGATGGAGAACAAACCCGAACCGAACGGACGACTGGTATAAAAAGACCCTTGCGGCATTAGGGCCGGCAGAAACGGCGCTGGAATACCCGGAAACGGAGCAGGAAGCGCTTGAAATGGTCGGCGGCTTGATGTTCCCCGAAATTCGCGCTGAAACACACATGGGAAAAGCGGATTTCTGGGATGATGAAGTCATTCGGTATGTTTCTATAGACTATGGCCTTGATATGTTCAGCTGCCTTTGGATTGCGGTAAATACAAAAGGCAAGGCCAGAGTATACCGGGAATTGCATGAACCGAATATGCCCATCGGTGCAGCGTGTGACCTGTTCAAAAGGGTAAACGAGGGAGAAAAAATTGAACTTATTCTTGCGCCGGGCGACCTTTGGAACCGTGAACAGCTGCATGGAAAGAGCCGAGCGGATTTTTTTGCCGAGAACGGTATGAATCTGACGAGAAGTTCACGAGATTTTGAAGCCGGTGTGTCTGCCATGAAAGAGTGGTTTTCCATTGGTGAAGACGGAACGGCCAATTTGACCTTTGAAAACTGCCCGGTGACTTATAAGCATTTGCAAAAGATCCTTGCAGACCCGAAAAGACCGAGCGTTTATGCGAAACAGCCGCATGAATTGACACACAGCTGCGATTCGCTGCGGTATTTCTGCATTTATTACATTTCTCCGGCGAACAAAAAGAAACCGGCAGCAAAACAATGGACGGAAGATATGCTGGAGGATTATAATAATGCCAATGAGTCCGAAAAAAAGTATCTTATCAAGATTTGGGGTGAGCCAACATGACGGAATGGGGAAATAAAATCAAGGCCAGATTGATGGCCGCCGGTGTGAAACAGAAAGATTTTGCCAAGAAATGCGGATATGAAGCAACAAGGCTTTCGCATTTGCTGTCTGACGCAAAGGTACCGGATAAGGCAAAGCAGAAGATCGAAATCGAGTTGAAAAAATTGGAGCGTGTATGAAAAAAGAGAATCTGGAAAAAATGCAGAAATATAAGGCGCTCTATGAAACGGCCAAGGCTGCATATCAACAGGAACTGAATAAAATCAACCAGCAGGAAAAGGCATATAACGGCACGCGGGAAATCCGAAAAAAGGGCGGCGGCATTTCCAACCAGGAAGCCGACTGCTGCTATAACATTACCTACCGTTTGATCGAAAGTGAGATCGACACAACGATTCCGACAGTGCGCGTTGACCCTATTCACGAAGAAGATGAAAAGGCTGCAGAAAGCATTCAGGCCGTTATTCGCACGGAGTTTGAGCGCTGCGGCATGGCGAAGCTGAACGATAGCGCAGAGCGAATGAGCGCTGTGTTTGGCGGCGTTCCGTTCCTTGTGGAATGGAATAATGACGGCGGTTATCACGATACTGTAGGCGAAGCTACGGTAAAGATTCTGCATCCGAAAAATGTTATTCCGCAGCCCGGCGTAACGGAGATCGAGCAATGCGAATATATCTTTGTGCGAACAGCAGAAACCAAACAGTCCATTCACGACAAATACGGTGTGCCATTATCGGATTTGTCGGAAGATGAACCGGAAGCCCGCAAAGAAGCAAGCGCAGATAAAACCTATAGTGACGAATTAGCGACAAAAATTGATTGCTATTTCAAACACATGGTGGATGGCGAATTGAAAGTTGGCGTTTGCTCTTGGGCGAACCGTGCGTTTCTGCGATACGATGCAGACTACTATGCACGGAAAATCACGGTATGTGAGAAATGCGGGCAGATCAAAACCGGCGAAGTTTGCCAGTGCGGCAGCAAGAAGTTTGTTACAAAGCCTGTTCAGACGGAAATGCTGGACGATATGCAGATGACTGTATTAGGCGGCGGCACAGATATGGTGCAGGCCGTGACGGACGGAGACCCGGTATATGCGCAAAACCCTGATGGCTCGCTGCAATATCCGTTGAACGAAAACGGAGAATACGACACAAACCAGCAGCCGATTCAAATCGGTGTTGAGCAGGTAAGAACCGTTTTGCCGCAATTCAGCCCGAAACGATATCCCATCGTTATGCGGCGCAATATCTCAAAGTTCGGCTCGTTCCTTGGTCGCAGCGATGTGGATGTGATCGCAGACCAGCAAAACAGCATCAACAAGGTTTTGAGCAAGATGCAGGAAAAGCTGATGAAAGGCGGCAGCTTTGTTACCTTGCCGCAGGGCGTTTCCGTGGATACCAGCAACAAGGAACTGAAAGTCATTCGTGTAAAGCCGAATGAGGTTTCCATGATCAATGTTCTGAACATTCAGCCGTCTATTGACAAGGACATGAATTTTCTTTCTGTTCTGCAGTCGCAGGCACAGGATGCTTTGGGCTTGACGAATGCATTCTTAGGCCAGCAGGATACGACGGCTGTATCTGGCAGCGCAAAGCAGTTTAGTGCCAACCAGTCGGCTGCTCGATTGTCGAGCCGCAGAAGTATGAAATATGCGTTCATGGAAGAACTGGCCAATCTGATCATTCAAACCTATATGGCATTCAGCGGCGGTGCTATTCCGTATTCGTATGAAAGTACGAACGGCGAGAAAGTTTATTCTCATTTTGACCCAAAAGAACTGATCAAGCTGGATGCCGCCGGGGAAATGTACTGGAATACAGAATTCATTTTCCGTGTAGATGAAAGTGCCACGGTTGCCAGCAACCACGAAAATATGTGGAATATGATGTCAGTAATGTATCAAGCTGGTGCATACGGTGCAATCGGGCAGGATGACACAAATCTTTTGTACTGGGAACTGCTGAAAGAAGCGAAGTACCCCGGCGCAGGTAAGGCTATCGAAAGCATTAAAGCCAAAATCCAAAAGCAGATGGCCATGATGCCGCAGTCGATTCCGACTGTGGCCGATGAAACCATCAGGAATAACGGCATTGATGACCGTACCACGGTACAGAAAGAGGATTTGACAAACCTTGCTGCAATGGGGGTGAGTTTATGATCTGCCAGAAATGCAAGCTGGAAATGCGGAATGAAAAACCACACATTGTATTTGAGGGGGATGATTCCCCGGACACACAGACAAAAGCATTTATGATGGTTACTCCCGTATGCAGGAATAAAAAATGCCCGGCTTACGGAGAGGAAACAGCCCCGATCAAGACGGAAATGAAATAGTGATTATAGAGATGCGGTATTTGCTGCATCTCTATTTTTTTTTAGCCAGCTATGGCGAGAAATAGCAGAAAGAGAGAAACCATGACTGATGTGAACAGCAGCGTAGTGACCGAGGAAACTGTAGATACCACCGTTACCGAGGAAACGACCGGGCAAGCTGCCCCGGAAGAAACCAATGCAGAGGGTGCAGAAAGCGAATCTGAGGAAAGCCAGCCCGCAACTGGTGAGCCTGATGCAGAAAAACAGCACGAGGAAAACGAGCGATGGAAAGCACGCAGAATTGAATCCGAGGAAAAGGGCCGCCGCCGCGCCATGTCGGAAATCGACAAATGGGCTGTAGAAACATTCGGCAGCGCAGTAAATCCGGTAACAGGCAAACCCATTGCCAGCTTTGCGGATTATCAGCAGGCCGTTGCGGCACAGCGTGAGGTGCGCAGAAACGCCCGTATCGCGGAAGATGCAAAAGCGGGGAAAGATATTTCGGAGCTTATCAAAGAAGCTGTACAGGAAGCCCCAGCCGTGCGAGAAGCAAATGAATGGCTGGAACAGCAGAAGCAGGAAGAACAAGACCGAAAGAATATTGCCGCTCTTGATGAAATTCTGAAAATCGACCCATCTTTGAACGGCGACCCGCACAACATCGGGAATATTGCCGAGCTGAATGACTTTAACGACCTTTGCGAAAAGGGCATTGACCCGGTTAAAGCCTATCGTTACGCCTGCATGGAACGACTTTCCAAGAGCGTGAACGAAAAGCGAGAAGCCGCAGTTCGACAGCAGGCAATCAATGATGCAAAGGGCGCAGGCCATGTGAAAGCCACCGCAACGGCACAGGCTGGCGGTGAAGAAATCACGATCCCGGCGGATAAGATGGCGTTCTATCGTGATCAGTTCCCAGACAAAACTGACGAGCAGCTCAATAAACTTTGGGCAAAAACACATTAAAAGGAGTAAAACATTATGGCTATTACCATTAAGAAATCTGATAACCTGCTGAACAGCGAATGGAACGAGGAAGCCGAGTTCATCAATATGAAGATGGCGGATGCAGATACCGAGCAGAGCGATGACGATGCGCTTGTTAAGGCAGTTTTCAATGTGCGAACCTCTAACCGATTTGGTGAAAAGGCAGTTGGTTCCAGTGGCTACCAGAGCATGCATACCGTTGAAGAAGGCGGCACCTTTGCTACTGACACTATGCAGAATGTCAATGAAAAGCTGATCAAGCATATCAGCTTTGGCAAGGAATACTCTATCACCCCCGAAATGAAAGAGGATAACCTGCACAACATCACCGGTCGCGCTGCGAAGAACATGGTTCGCGCTTACAAGCGTACTCGCCCTGAATTCGCAACTGCTGCTCTGGTTGCTACTGTTGCATCTGATGCAAAGACTTTCAGTTACGGCGGGACCACTGCCATTGATTGCACGGCGCCTGACAACCTTTCGCTGTTTAACCCTGCGCACACTGGACTGACCGGCGTTGCTGCGCAGAGCAATGTATTCACCAATGCTTTTGGCAATGATGATGAAATGCTTGACCGTTTGGCAAACATCGGCTTTAACTTCGTAAACGCCAGCGGCCAGCACATGGGTTATGTGTTTGATACGCTGATTGTGCCTGGCAACTGCCATCGCCTGATTCGACTGGCAAAAAAGATCATCAACAGCGACCAGCAGGTTGGCAGCAATTTCAATGATGCCAACATCAACAAGGGTATGTGGAAACTGATCGTTGACCCCTACTGGCAGGCAGCTGCAAGCACCGAGCCTTATATCATCATGTCCAGCAAGGCAAACAAGGATATCGAAGGTTCTATGTTCTATGATCGCCTTGTCCTTGATGTGAAGGAAGATCTGGATATCCATACCCACGGTATGATTTTCAGCGGCCGCGCTCGTATGGGCGTTGGCTTTACCGACTGGCGACATATCATTTTGGGCGGTTCTACTCAGACCGGCGCAACCACCTTGAAGTAAGGAGAGCACAATGAGCTATATTCCGCCTGATCTGCATGAGGGTGACACTTTTGAGGACGGCGGCAGATGGTTTCGGGTGCTGAAAGTATTGGAAGATGGCAATTATTCTTCCGAATATATAGGCATTAAAAAGCCGAGAAAGACCGCAGACAAAAAGTGAATCGTATCCCCCGCACACGGGGCGGGGGATATTTAAAAAAAGGAGCAAACCATGGGGATGTATTGGGGAGAATTTAAGACTGCCGTGCTCGGAAAAATGTTTTCCTCAAAGAACGGCAGCATTTCCACAACGAGCAAGAATAACCGTGATTATGTGACGATGATGCCGCAGGCAGTCAATGAGGGCCTTGCCATTATCGGGAACACTGTTCGATGGCCGCGCAAGAACACAGAGATTGAAGTAGACCCATCGGATAGAAAGCAGAGCTTTAACATTGCGGATATCGCAATGGATTTCAAACGCGTTGGCGGCTTTGAAATTTATCTTTTGGATGATGAGGATGTGCCAAACCCTTTATATGGTGCAAGCATTGTGGCAAACCGGTTGATCATTCCGCCCGGTGTGAGCGGAAATGTGGTTTGGTATTATGACGGCGCCTACGAAAAGATAGAAAGCGATGTGCGGGATACGGATGAAATTGACGCGGACGATGATGTGATTGCGGTTCTGGTGCTATATGTTGTCAGTCAGCTGTACATGGATGATGACTTGACAACGGCGCTGAACTGGCGAACACAGTTTGACAGTGCGCTTTCTATCCTTGCAGGAAATCCCCCGGCAGACGAACACACGGAATTTCAAAGCGTGAACGGATGGTGATGGAATGGCAGTAAGGACAATAATGCCGTCATCGAATAAAAGGCGAAGCGTTATATCGGAATTCGTGTCTGCCAATTTCACGGATACCAGCGGTATTATCGCAGACAATCAAAGCCCGGATACGCAGAACATGATTCGTGATGTGCCCGGTAAAGTACGCAAGTGCATGGGCTATGAAAAGCTAAAAACCTACGATGGCAGAATCAACGGGTATCATGTGCGGCGCGGTGACGGAATCGGAATCATTCATGCCGGAACGAAAATGTACAAGGAAGATGCTGTTTTGTATGACGGTATGGCCGATGCACGAAGCCGAAGTTTTCAGATGGGCAGCAAGCTGTATATCATTGACGGCAAGGCATTGCTTGTATATGACGGTACGACCGTAAAAAAGGCAACGGAGATTTCCTATATTCCCACCATTACCATTGCAAAATCCAGCGAAAAATCCGCAGGGTATGAAGCCGTAAACCTGCTGCAGCCGAAATTCAGGGAGCAGTTTTATAACACCAGCTCAACCACATTCACCATGAGCCTTTCGCCTTTGGATGAGGGAAGCGCGGTTGTTGTGGAATGGAAAAACAGCAACGGTGAATGGGAAGATATTTCCAGCAAAATCACCAATATCAACTATGCGGCATCCACCATCACGCTGAACAGCGCACAGACTGCATCTATTACCGGCGAAGATAACATTAGGATCACCGCACAAAAAACTGTGCCGGGATATGCGGACAGGATCAACCGTTGCACGGTTGGAATTCTTTTTGGCGTAAACGGCGGCTCGGACAGGTTGTTTCTTTCGGGCAACGAAAGCAACGAATTTGTCAATTATGACTGGTATTCCGGCCAGAATGACCCAACCTATTTCCCTGATAATGGATACGCTACGCTTGGAACACAGGTTAGTGCTGTGATGGGATATTGCATTTTGGACAATTATCTGGTTGCCACGAAAGACAACATGGAAGTTGACCGAAATGTTATCGTGCGGCGTGGCGATCTTGTGGAAAGTGAACCGGCGTTCCCAATCGTGAATACCATGCAGGGACCGGGTGAAATCGCAAAATTCAGCCTTGCGTACCTTGAAACGGAACCACTGTTTTTGACCAACAGCGGCGTGTATGCTATTACGACCAGCGACTTGAGCGGCAAGGAATACACCCAGAGAAGAAGTTATTTCCTTGACGGAAAGCTGGAAAAGGAATCTAACCGAGAAAACGCATTTGCGTTTGTGTTCCATGATATGTACTGGCTGTGCTTGAACGGCGTTGCCTATATTCTGGACGGATTACAGCCGATCAAGACCGACCGCAGCGCACCTTACGCAACCAGACAGTATGCGGGCTTTTACCGAACAAATTTGCCTGCCCGCGTGATGTGGGAGCAATCTGGAAGATTGTTCTTTGGCAGTGACGATGGAACTGTTTACCGATTTTATAACGATACAACAGAATCTATAAGTTACAACGATGATGGGAAAGCCATTGATGCTTACTGGACATTGCCGCTAAACTTTGGCGGGGCATTTTTCTTGAATAAAAATTTCAAGAAAATGAGCGTTCTTTTGGATGCAAACCCAACGACTGGCGTTGAATTGTGGGCGAAAGAAGCCGGAAAATGGGAATTGCAGGGAGAGGAAACAGAAGCCACACGCTATTTCACATGGGATTCTATTTCTTGGGGAAGCTTTTCTTGGAGCACAGATACAAGCCCTGTTACCATTACGGAAAAAATCAACATCAAAAAGGTTGATGAGGTGCAATTTAAATACCGCAACGCAAGAATTGGTGAGCCATTCGGAATTTTGCAAGCAGCTGTAGAATACACCGTTGGAAATTACTATAAAGGAAGATGATTATGGCTATTGAAAAACAAATAGAAACCATTGACCTGTCGTCTGCCAGCTATGCCAGTAAAACAACGGTAGTCGGGCAGGAAGATATTCCGGCGCTTGGCGTTAGGGAAATGCAGGAAAGCGTGGAGTATATGCCGCGAAACCTGCTGCTGCCCAAGCTGAATGAGGTGGTGGGCGCTGTGAACCAGTGCTACACCAAGACAGAGACCGACAAGGCCATTGGCGATAAAATGACCGAGATCGGCGCGGGCGACATGGTAAAGGCTGTGTATGACCCGGACAATGCGATTGCGGAAAGCGGCGGATTTGCTGCCTATGTGTCGGGCGCGACCGCCGGAATCGACTATGCAAAGGGCGTATCAGTTGCACTTGATCCTGCGAAGTGGAGCGAAAGCGCACCATTTACCCAGACCGTGAGCGTAGAATGGATGACCGCTGATTGGAAAGCTGGCTGCCCTGTGCTGGATGTGGAAAGCTGCAACGGGAATGTGGAGCAGATCATGCAGCGGCAGGAAGAATTTGCAAAGCTGGACATGGTTTCCAGCTCTAACGGTGCGTTGACCTTTACGGCGTTTGAAGAAAAACCCGGTACATGGCTTGATATCGACATTCCGAGATTTGTGAAAAAGTGAGGTGGTGACAAATGGTTAAGCTGCAGGGCACAAACATCACCATGACCAGAGGGGACACCGCCAGAGTGCAGGTGAGCATTGCAAATCCGGACGGCACGGAATACAAACCGCTGAACGGTGATATAGTGCGATTTGCCATGAAGAAAAGTTATTATGACGAAAAACCGCTGGTGCTGAAAAACATTCCCATTGACTCGCTGCTTTTGACCATTGAACCAGCAGATACGAAGCCGCTACAGTTTGGCAAGTATGTGTACGACATTGAACTCACCCAGCGAGACGGCACAGTGAATACCTTTATTACAAAAGCAAACATCATCCTGGAAGAAGAGGTGTACTGATGAAACTGCATGGTTCCGTGAGCGGAAAAATTTCCGGCGGCGGGAAGATGCGCGGGAGTATTTCCTATGCCGGAACGATTGGCGGCGCAATCAGCGCCGGTGCACCAAGGAATGTTTACAGCGGCGTTTATAAAATCACACCAAAAACCGGCAAAGAAGTTGTTTTGGAGACGGCAAAGAAATATTTGGAGCAGGATATCACGGTTTTGAAAGTGCCGTTCTATCAAACCAGCAACGAGCAGGGCGGCACTACGATCTATATTGGAGACGAGGTGATTTAAAGAAATGGCATTGGCGAATAAAATCATTTACGGCGGCAAGGTTTTGATCGATCTGACGGGAGATACCGTTGCACCCGGCAAGCTTTTGCAGGGATTTACAGCGCACGACAAAAGCGGTGCCACCATCACGGGTGAATGTACCTTTGATTCTGACACCAGCGATGCGACCGCAACAGCGGACGAGATTTTGAAAGGCAAAACAGCCTATGTGGCCGGTGCACAGGTAACCGGCGCGATGCCCAACAACGGAGCTTCCGTTTTAGAAATCGCAGCTGTGAGTGATGAGCTGAAAATCCCGGTTGGCTATCACGATGGTTCGGGCATTGCAAAAATTGCAGATGCCGAAAAGGCAAAGCTGCTGGCAAAGAACATCCGCGAGAATGTGACGATTCTCGGCGTTAAGGGAACGATGAGCAGCAGTGAGGGTATGAAGCCGCAGGCAAAGAGCGTGACGCCAAGTACAACGGCACAGATGATTTTGCCGGGCCCCGGCTTTAACTGCTTTAGCCAAGTCACAGTAGAAGCAATCCCTTATGCCGAAGCGCAGAATGCATCCGGCGGGCTGACGGTAACGATTGCGGGGTGATGGCGTGAACGTGAATAAGGTTGTGTATGGCGGCAGAACGCTGATCGACCTTACCAGCGACACCGTGACACCGCAAACGCTTGTGAAAGGCGCAACGGCGCACGCAGCGGACGGCAGTATTATCACCGGGGAAAACCCCGGCGCAAGCGGCGATATGCTGAAAAGCCAATATGATAAAACCGGTTCGGTTTTGAAAGCTGGCGGCATTGATGCGTTTGTGATGGCTGCCATCAAGAAATATCTTGAGCCTGTCGGCGCTGTGTGGTGTGATGCCGGTGTGGTTTATATGGATTAAGGGTGTGAGCTATGACAGAAATTAAACAATTATATTCGGATGCAGCGCGGACAAAACCCATCTATCCCAAAACGGCCGGAAGTGCTGTGAATTTGGGCGGCGGCAAAAGCTTGCTGGATCTTATGTCGGTTCTCGTTACGCTTACAGCCGAAGGATGGAGCAGCAGCGCGCCATACACACAAACTGTTGGCGTGGAAAACATGACGGCAGACTGGGTGCCGGGCATCCCCACAGCGGTGCTGGGCAGCAGCGTGGAGGTTACAGATCTGCTGGCAGCTACCGAGGCGCTGGGGTGCATTAAGATGATCGTTAGCGCGGCGGGTACGCTGACATTTACTGCGCCGGAGGAAAAGCCCGGTGTATCGCTTACGCTGCGGGTGCCCGGTATGGTGGAAAGGAGCTGATGGCATGGCAATAACAGCGTTTAATGTGGGAGCTAACGCAGGCAAGGTGCTGATTGATAATGGTACTTCCAGAGACATTGGCGGCACTGGCAGGAACGAAATCTACGAATATACTTGGACAGCAACAGGGAATTGCCGCGTTTTTGCGACCACCTTTGTTTACGAACCGACAGGAAAGACATATACACTTTTGTGCAACGGGAAAACAGTTGAACCAAAGCGCCATACGTATTCTGAGTGCTCGTATTCTTTCGCTGTTTTTGATGCGAACGCAGGCGATACTATTACTGTTCGCACAGATCGCGGCAGAAACTATCAAGACATTTACCTGTATGCTATTAGTATGTGAGGAGGAAACGAAAATGGCCATTACAGCGTTCAATTTATCCGGGGGGGGCAAGCTGAAAATAAAGAATGTGATTACCGGCGAATTCCCAAGCGGCAGCTGGGCCGGAACAGTAAAAGGCACGATTCCGGCTGACGGAACACTTTTTATGGTTCGCATATTTACGCACGGAGACATGTCCCTGACTACTGAATATCTTACCGTTGGCAATCAAAGTGTTCAAATATGGAGCACAGAAGTTGGAGGTCATCAATTTTCGGATATTGGGTGGTGGACTTATGCGTTCCAGCCATGTAAGGTAAAGAAAGGTGATGAATTCGCGTTAAGCCGACAAGGAATTGGATCATCTGTAACCCGAAACGGCTTATATATTGGCATTATCGTATAAGGGAGGAAAAACAACATGGCTACAACTGTTTTTAATATTGGGGGGGTAAGCTGAAATATGCTAAGACTATCTCGGCATCCTGCGGGCAGCTTGGCTCTCTTACGATAACGATCGATGATGATTATAAATATGTAATTGTCATGGCAACTCAGCAGACAGCAGGCTCTGGCGATATTTCCTATGGTATCCCGGAGGGCATGGGTACGCAGATCCCCATCGATGACAATAAGTACACGATGGGGCATTCTGGCGGGTGGGACACCACCGGCATCGCAGTATTTGCCGGCGTGAAAAAAGATGCCGCGATCTCCTGCGGCTGGTGTGGCTACGGGAATGGCATGAAAGGCAGAGCCGTCTGTTTTAAATAAGGAGAACGAAAAATGATCTACTACAGCGAAACCGGCGAGCTTTTGCCCGCCGAAGAAATCAATTTGAAAAAAGGCTATCTGGTTGAC
>ERZ1035027.528-NODE-528-length-21498-cov-4.321643_pt1 | contig 21498 bp, 17 predicted proteins | sample MGYA00520604_ERZ1035027 | MGnify/ENA primary metagenome ERZ1035027 (study PRJEB33766, sample SAMN09781743) | gut metagenome | biome: gut microbiome | host: Homo sapiens | place: Madagascar | study: EMG produced TPA metagenomics assembly of the PRJNA485056 data set...
GCGGTGGAGTATGTACGAGGGATTCCTGTCGTCAAGACGTTTGGACAGACCGTGTTTTCTTTTAAAAAATTTAAGAAAACGATCGATAATTACGAGCGTTGGGTCGTCGCTTATACAAAGCAGATGCGCTGGCCCATGACATTCTATACGTTGGCGGTGAACAGCGTGTTTGCATTCCTGATTGCCGGCGGCTTCGTACTTTCTTATAGAGGTGCGGACAACGAGATGCTGCTGAATATCCTTTTCTACATCATCATTACGCCGGTCATTTCTCTGACGCTTACTAAGCTGATGTTCATGAGTGAAAACAGTATGATTGTGCAGGATGCAATCAACCGAATTGACAGTGTGCTGCAGAGCCCGGATCTTTCGCAGCCTAGTGTTCCGCAGCATCCAAAGGATCATTCTGTTGCACTGTCCCATGTCACCTTCAGTTATGATGGTACGAAAAATGCGTTAGAAGATGTTTCACTGTCAATTGGTGCGGGACAAACCGCTGCGTTTGTAGGTCCGTCCGGCGGCGGAAAAACTACGTTAGCAGCATTGATTGCTCGATTTTTTGACCCGCAAAGCGGCAGTATTTCCATTGGCGGCGTAAATGTAAAGGATATTGAAAAAAACGAGTTGATGGATACCATATCCTTTGTGTTCCAGAACAGCCATCTCATCAAGGGAAGTATTCTGGATAATGTTCGGATGGGAAAGCCCGATGCTTCGGAGGAGGAAGTGATGGCTGCACTCAAAGCTGCACAGTGCATGGATATCGTTGAGAAGTTTCCGGATGGTGTACATACGATAATCGGTTCGCAGGGAATTTACCTTTCCGGCGGCGAGACTCAGCGGCTGACTATAGCACGTGCAATGCTGAAAAATGCACCGGTGCTGATTCTGGACGAGGCAACTGCTTTTGCAGATCCCGATAATGAGACGAAAGTGCAGGCTGCTTTCAACGAGCTGGTGGTGGACCGTACCGTCATCATGATTGCTCATCGCTTGACTACCGTTGTAAACGCGGACCTCATTTTTGTGCTGAAGGACGGTCATCTGGAAGAGAGCGGCAGCTTTGCGGAATTGTCCGGGCAAAAGAACAGTCTTTTTGGAACCATGTGGGAGAACTATCAGAAGTCCGTCCGCTGGAAAGTGGCAAAGGAGGCCGAATGATGATGAAGTATTTACAGAGACGTTACGCCGTTTCCCGAAAGGGAGCCGCGGACATTATCAAGGGGAGTTTAAGCTGTGCCTTGCAAAATGTTTCCTTCATGCTGCCGGTGTGCTTGCTGTATTATCTGGTAGGGGATATTATGGCGGGCACGTTGACGGCAGAGAGAATCCCGTTCTATACAGTCGGTTGTATTGTGGCAGCGTTTTTTATTGTGATTTGTACGCGACTTGAATACGACAACACCTACCTTGTCACCTATGTGGAATCCGGCGTGCGCCGGGTGGGGCTTGCGGAGAAATTGCGGAAGATTCCGCTTTCCTTTTTTGGAAAGAAAGACCTTGCGGATCTGACATCGTCCATCATGAATGACTGTGCTGTGCTGGAACAAAGTCAGTCTCACTTCGTTGCACCGTTGTATGGTGCGATTCTCTCTACTACGGGCATCTCGATATCCATACTGGTTTTTAACTGGCGCATGGCACTGGCTGCTATTTGGCCTCTTCCGATAGCGTTTGCCATTGTGGCATTGGCTTCCGGTGTGCACAAGAGCTTATCCCGAAAGGCGATGATGGCGAAAATCATATGTGAAGACGGGATACAGGAATGCATAGAGTCTATGCCTGATCTGCGTGCAGCCAATGCTGAAATCGGATATCTTGTCGGATTGGAAAAGAAAATCCGCGGCGTGGAGAACCGACTCATTAAAAGTGAGCTGGGAACGGCCATTTTCGTGGTTTCCGCAGCACTGGTTCTGCGACTTGGAATTGCTACTACAGCCCTTGCAGGTGCCGCTTTGCTGGTAAAAGGAGAAATAAACGTTCTGACTTTCTTTATGTTTCTGCTAGTGGTGTCGCGGTTATACGATCCGTTGGAAGGCACGCTTCAAAACCTTGCCGCTATCATTGCCACAAACAGTAATATTGAGCGAATGAATGAGATTTTGGACTGCCCTGTGCAGACCGGCAGTGAGCATCTTACGAATCAGAATTGCGATATCGAATTTCATCATGTGGGTTTTTCGTATCAGAATGACGAAACAGTGCTTCGGGATGTATCTTTTATTGCGAAACAGGGACAGGTCACGGCACTTGTGGGCCCTTCCGGAGGTGGAAAGACGACGGTTTCCCGTCTGGCGGCACGATTCTGGGATATTGATCGGGGCATGATTACCGTAGGAGGTATGGATGTGTCGAAAATTGATCCGGAAAAGCTGATGAGTCTCTATTCTATCGTATTCCAAGATGTGACGCTGTTTAACAACAGCATTTTGGAAAATATTCGTATCGGCCGTAAAGATGCTACGGATGAGGAGGTCATTGCGGCGGCGAAGCTCGCCAATGTAGACAGTTTTGCTGAAAAATTGCCGGACGGTTGGAACGCCAACATTGGGGAGAACGGCTGCGAGCTCTCCGGCGGCGAGCGACAGCGAATCTCTATTGCCCGTGCTTTCCTGAAGGATGCACCGATTATTCTGTTGGACGAGGCGACGGCCAGTCTGGATGTTGAGAATGAGACGGTAATTCAGGAAGCTCTTTCCCGCCTCATCAAAGATAAAACCGTCCTCATGATTGCCCATCGGATGCGTACCGTTTCCGGTGCAGACCAGATTGTGGTGCTTAAGGACGGTGCGATTGCAGAGCAGGGAGCTCCCGCACAACTCTTGCAGGCAGACGGCATTTTCACTCACATGATGCAGCTCCAGAAAGAGAGTCAAAACTGGACGCTTCGACGGGCGTGAAACTCTTTTTACAAAAAAAGACAATAATTGACAGGAATCTCTTGACTCGTAAGCAACTTTTGGGTTTACAGTATACTCAGATTAGAGGATAATGCTTATGAGAAGGAGGATGAATATATGCGTACCGGCGAAGTTGAGAAGCTTACCGAGGTTAAGGAAGCGAACATCAAATTCTACGAGCGAGAGGGGTTGATAAATCCTCGGCGAAATGAGAATGGATACAGGGATTTTTCGGATGAAGATGTGAAAAACATTAATCGCATTAAGACGCTTCGAATGCTTGACGTTCCGATTCCGGAGATTAAAAAACTATTTGATGGAGATGTTCAGTTAAAAGCGGTTTTGGAGGAACGCCTGAGTGAGATGAACCTTCAGGCGAAGGCATTGGATAACCGGATGGAGTCTTGCAGGAGAATTATAAAAGAAGGTATGGAGCTTGTTGACATTTCACCGGAGGTTCTTTCGGGAAATCGAGAGGAATGGTCGGAAAAGCTGCGGCATATCGTCGATGAGGATATTGATAAACGCTTTATTCTAAAAGGCGTTGCTTTTACCACAGCGTTTGCCGTTTGTGTTAAATTTACGGTGGTGGTGCTAACCATGGGTGGGTTCTCGCAGCAAGACACAGTGTTCTGTTTTTTTGGCGGAATGCTGGCGATTTTATGCGGATTTGTGTATATTTTTGCGGAAGCCTTGACCAAGCAGGATTTCTTGTATGCGTGGGGAAAGAACTGGGGAGGGTCCGGAATGGGCGGACTTGCCAATTCGTATTCGATTCTCGGCATCGGGGTTGGTTTGGCCGGAACCACGTGGCCGCTCTGGGGCGGCCTGCTGATTGCGTGCATTGCCCTTTCTGTGATTATCCGAATGGTGCTGATGCATGTAATAAAAGAAGCAGAGCGTCAGAAATGAAAGCACGACAAATGAATATGATGAGAAGGAGGCGACCGGGTCGTCTCTTTTTCTTTTCGTAGAATGAGGAATAATGTTACAAAATGCATCGAATAACATCGGAAAAATGTTACAGATTCTGCAGTAAAATGAAGAATAATGTTACAAAATACATTGAAAAGTGTCGGAAAAATGTTACAATGCTAGTATTGGGAGGTCTGTGAGATGCTAGAAAGGAACATTACGGAGAAATTAATCTCGTGGAAAAATCAAAAAAATAAGAAAGCACTTTGCATTATTGGTGCGAGGCAGACTGGAAAGACGACGACAATTCGAGAGTTTGCGAAGGAACAATATGAATATTTTGTCGAAATTAACTTTATACTGGATAAAGGCGCGGAGAAGATTTTTGAAGGAAAATTGGATGCAGATACGATCATTGAGAATCTCACGGCATTTAAGCTGCAGGAATTAAAGCCGGGAAAGACACTGATTTTCCTGGATGAGATTCAGGAATGTCCGAATGCGAGATGCGCCATTAAATTTCTTGTGGAAGATGGCAGATTTGATTATATAGAATCCGGGTCGCTGTTGGGAGTTCGGTACAAAGAAGTACCATCATATGCCGTGGGATTTGAAGAAATCGTATATATGTATCCGATGAACCTTAAGGAATACTTTATTGCGAATGGCGTGCAGAAATCGACGTTCGAGATATTACAAACATGCTATGAAAAGCACGAACCGGTTCCACAGACGATACATGAAACGTTGTTGAAGTTGTTTGCGACCTATATCGTTGTAGGAGGGATGCCGGACGTTGTGCAGACCTATGTGAACTCACATGACATCGGAAAAGTAATTCAGCTCCAGAGAAGCATTTTAGAATTATACAGACAAGATATCTCCAAGTACTCATCTGATACAGAAAAGATAAAAATTAAAGCTATTTTTGATAGCATTGCTTCACAATTAGACGATAAGAACAGGAGATTTTTTCTGAATCGGATTGATAAAAATGCAAGAATGAATCGATATGAGGATTCAATCCTATGGCTGAGTGATGCAGGTGTTGCACTTCCATCCTATAATGTGACAGAACCTCAACCTCCACTGCAGCTTAATGTAAAGAGAAATTTGTTCAAATTGTTTATGGGAGATACAGGTCTTCTGTGTGCTTCTTGTATGGAGAACATACAGTTTGAATTATTGCAGGGAAACATGGACGTGAATATGGGAAGTATTCTGGAAAATGTATTCGCACAGATGATAAAGGCGAATGGATTCTCTCTGACATATTTTGAATCAAAGAAGTATGGAGAATTGGATTTTGTGATTCAGAATGGGATGAAAATCGATCTTCTTGAAATTAAATCCGGAAATGATTATCAACGGCACTTGGCACTGGATAAAGTTGCTGCTGTAGGGAATTGGAATTTTGGAAGAAAGATTGTATTTTGCAAAGGAAATGTAACGAAAGAATCAGGAATTGAATATTTCCCATGGTATATGAGTATGTTTTATCAGCCGGAGAAAGAGCCGAAGAAGTATATATACGAGGTTGATTTATCCGGATTACAACAATAGAAATAAAGAGGTCTGCAATGGAAAAAAGTATTATATCGGAACTTACTGCATTTATCGAACACGCCCCCACGGCATTTCATGCGGTGGCGGAATTAAAAAATCTCCTGAATCGAGACGGGTTCGAAGAACTGCATGAATCCGAGCGGTGGGAGATCGAACCCGGGAAAAAATATTACGTCACAAGAAATAATTCCAGCATCATCGCGGTCAAGGCCGGAACCGACCTGGATGATTACAGCTTCCATGTGACCGCATCCCACAGCGATTCTCCCTCTTTTAAGCTGAAAGAAAATGCGGAGATCGAAATCGCAAAAAGATACACGATGCTGAACACCGAAGGGTATGGCGGAATGATTTGTTCCACCTGGTTTGACAGGCCTCTTTCCCTTGCGGGAAAAGTAATGGTAAAAAACGGAAATCGATTAGAGACTCGCTTGGTAAAAGTGGATCGAGATCTTCTGATGATTCCAAGCCTGGCCATTCATATGGATCGAAAAATCAATGAAGGCCGGCCTCTCAACAAGCAGGTGGACATGCTGCCCATATTATCCGGCAGCGTGAAGGGACCGGGTGCCGTTAAAAAACTGATTGCGGAAGAGCTGGGCGTATCGGAAGAGAACATCTACGGGATGGATTTGTTTTTATACAACCGAATGGAAGCGGTACGATGGGGCCATGACGATGAATTCATCGGATGCCCGAGACTGGATGACTTGCAATGTGCTTTTACCTCTATGAAGGGATTCCTGACGGCAGAGAACAATCGGAATATCAATGTCTATGCCTGCTTCGACAACGAAGAGGTGGGATCGGGCACAAAACAGGGAGCAGCGTCCACGTTCCTTTATGATGTTCTGTGGCGGATGAACAAAGCGCTGGGCAAGGACGAAGAAGAATTCTGCCGCGCCGTGGCGAGCAGCTTTATGCTGAGCTGCGATAACGCCCACGCGGTACATCCGAATTATCGGCAGAAGAGTGATGAAACGAACTGCGTCTACATGAACGAGGGCATCGTAATCAAATCCCACGCCGGGCAAAAATACACCAGCGATGCGGTCAGCGTGGCGATTTTCAAGATGCTTTGCGAAAAAGCAGAGGTGCCGGTGCAGTTTTTCTCCAATCGGTCGGACGAAGCGGGTGGCAGCACTCTGGGCAACATTGCCATGTCCCAGGTGTCCATGAATACCGTGGATATCGGATTGCCGCAGCTGGCGATGCATTCGGCGTACGAGACGGCGGGGGTGAAGGATATGGAGTATATGGTAAAAGCAGTGACGGAATTCTACGCATCGAATATCCGGGGGGATTCCGACGGAAATTATCGGATTTAGCGGCGGATTGATTTTCTTGTTTACAACGAATAAACGCATAAGGTATACTCACTTTGTTATGTTCATTGATTTATTAAGAGATGGGCTTGCATATTCTATGTACAAATAAATGGAGGCTTAGATGAAAGCAGAAAGACGTGTAGGTACGGTTTCCCGTGGAATCCGGTGTCCGATTTTCCGTGAAGGAGATAATCTGGCAGAACAGGTAGTGGAGAGTGTTCTGGAGGCAGCGGAATCCGATGGGTTCGAGATTCTGGACAGAGATGTAATCGGTATTACCGAGTCTGTGGTTGCCAGATGTCAGGGAAACTATGCTAGTGTGAACGACATTGCAGAGGATGTAAAGAACAAGTTGGGTGGAGAGACCATCGGAATCGTATGGCCGATTCTTTCCAGAAACAGATTCTCCATCTGCCTGAAGGGCATGGCAATGGGTGCCAAGAAGGTTGTTGTAATGCTCAGCTATCCGTCCGATGAAGTGGGAAATGCACTGCTTACCATCGATCAGGTGGTGGATGCGGGAATCAATCCGTATTCCGATGTGCTGGATGAGAAGAAATACAGAGAACTGTTCGGCGTGAACAAGCATCAGTTCACAGGCGTGGATTATGTGGAGTTCTACAGTGAAATTATTCGGGAAGCCGGTGCTGAGGCAGAAATCATTTTCTCCAACAAACCGGAGACGATTCTCGAGTACACGAACAATGTCATCAATTGCGACATTCATACCCGATTCAGAACCAGAAATAAGCTGAAGGATCTGGGCGCAAATGTTTACGGCATGGATGAGATTCTGAATGCACCGGTAAACGGAAGCGGCTTCAACGAAGAGTACGGCCTTCTGGGAACCAACAAATCCACCGACGACAGCGTAAAGCTCTTCCCGAGAGATTGTCAGCCTTTTGTGGATGAGATTCAGGCCATCATGAAGGAGAAGACCGGAAAGCAGGTGGAAGTTCTGGTATACGGAGACGGCGCTTTTAAAGATCCGGTGGGCAAAATCTGGGAACTGGCGGATCCGGTGGTTTCGCCGGCATATACGGAAGGCCTGAACGGAACACCGAATGAGCTGAAGCTGAAATATCTGGCCGATAATGAATATTCGGATCTTGCCGGAGATGAGCTGAAAGAAGCGATTAAGCAGGCCATCAGTGATAAGCCGGAAGAGAGCCTTGTGGGAAACATGGCATCGGAAGGCACCACGCCGAGAAGACTCACCGATCTGATTGGTTCGCTTTGCGACTTGACATCGGGATCCGGAGATAAGGGAACACCGGTAATTCACATTCAGGGATACTTTGATAATTACACCACCGGAATGTAAATGGAAAAAGAGCTGAACGGAGGTCTGGAGGATGAGTAACAGGCGAACCTTCTTTTATTACGTAATCCCCTCCGTGTTGTCCTTCGCACTCTCTGGGATTTACGCCATCGTGGACGGTTTTTTTGTGGGCAATTCCATCGGGGATGCCGGGCTTTCCGCAATCAACATCGCGTATCCGATTACGGCGGTGCTGATTGCCACCGGAACCGGAATCGGCATGGGCGGTGCTGTCAAATACTCCATACTGAACGCCGGCGGGCACGAAGAAAGGGCGCGGGATTACGCCGCCGAAGCGATATGGATGATGCTGTTGTTCAGCGTGCTCCTTACCGGATCTTTCTATGTGATGTCGGAACGGCTTCTTTCCGCGCTGGGGGCATACGGCGAGCTGCTGGTCCTGGGAAAAGAGTACACGACGGTAATCATCCTAGGAACCGTGCTGCAAGTATTCGGCACCGGAATGGTTCCATTTATGAGAAACTACGGCGGCGCGATGTGGGCCATGATCGCCATGATATGCGGTTTTGCCACCAATGTGATATTGGATTACATCCTCGTATGGGTGTTGAACCGGGGAATGACCGGTGCGGCCCTTGCGACGGTGATGGGACAGGGAGTCACCATGGCGGTGGCGCTGGTCTATTGTGCTGCCAAAAAGAAATTGTTTTTGAAGATGACTTCCGGCGATATGGGGGTACGAGCGCTGCAAATCGTGAAAATTGGGTTGGCGCCCTTCGGATTGACGCTCGCTCCGGAAATTTCCCTTGTGATTATCAATCGCTTTTCCGCTTCCTACGGCGGACAGCGGGCAATCGCAACTTATGCCTGCATTTCCTATGTCATCTGCATTATCTATCTTCTCTTGCAAGGCGTAGGCGACGGTAGCCAGCCCCTTATGAGCCAATTCTACGGAGCGGGGCAGGGGAAAAATCTGAAGGAAACCAAGAAGCTGGCGTACAAATCATCGATGGCCATCGCGGTAATCGGCGGGATTCTGATGTATCTGCTTCGCGGTCAAATCGGTGTGCTGTTCGGCTCGTCGCCGGAAGTCAATGCGGAAATCATAATGGTCATGCCGATTTTCCTGCTTTCCCTTCCGGCCGATGCCATTACAAGAGTAACATCTGCAGCCTTCTATGCAACGGAGAAAAGCGTGTGGTCCTATGTGCTGATCCTGTCGGAGCCGGTGATTACGCTGGTACTGGTGATGATTCTGCCGCCGCTGTTCGGAGGTCAGATCATGATCTGGTGGAGTTCCGTCGCGGCAAAAATCGCTACGGCAGTGGTAGGCATTGCGCTGTCTGTTTTTGTGAGAACGCAGAAAGGACATGAAATGAAGTTATCGAAAGAATTGTATTGAGGTGGAAATCAATGGGACTTGTTGGGTTGAAATTCGAATATATTGGGTATGGCTCGGAACACATGATATTGCTGCTGCATGTCAAAAATGAAGAGTACTGTTTGGAGTGCATGAAAGGCGATGAAATATACGAGGCAGACGTGACAAAGAACCTCGATGTTTTCTGTCAAGGCCTGCAGGAAATGAATATTAATGAATGGAACTGCAGGCATTTCGAAAGCATGGTAAGTCTTTTTCCAGGTTTTTCGTGGAATTTAAGTGTTACAACAAGTGAGATTCACGTTGCGTGTGATGGGAGAGATGCTTTTCCTCCGAACTGGAGTGAATTCTGCGATTTGCTCCATCGGCTCGGATTGCCGGAGTGGGAGGATTCTTTTTTTTGAGGATGGAAGTTGGATGTGCTGCTTCGGCATATCCAACTTCTGTTTTTGATTGTCGCTTTTTTTTCTTCACTTTTTTCGGGGATTTTAACAAAAGAGCAAACCTGCAGGTCGGGAAAAGCCTGAGCATGTTGGCGTGCCCCGACGGAACTTCAAGGGTTTGCGGGCATGCAACGCCAACATTTGCGCCGGATACCTGCTAATGAGATTCAATTGTTGGCGTGTCTCGACGGAGGACAAAGGCATTGCGGTGAGGAAGGCGCCAACAAAGATGCCGGCAGGTCGGGAAAAGCCTGAGCATGTTGGCGTGCTTCGACGGAACTTCAAGGGTTTGCGGGCATGCCAACGCCAACATTTGCGCCGGATACCTGCTAATGAGATTCAATTGTTGGCGTGTCTCGACGGAGGACAAAGGCATTGCGGTGAGGAAGGCGCCAACAAAGATGCCGGCAGGTCGGGAAAAGCCTGAGCATGTTGGCGTGCTTCGACGGAACTTCAAGGGTTTGCGGGCATGCCAACGCCAACATTTACGCCGGATACCTGCTAATGAGACCCAATTGTTGGCGTGTCTCGACGGAAGACAAAGGCATTGCGGTGAGGAAGGCGCCAACAAGCTCATGTCCATCATTAAGAAAAGAATGTTTACCTTATACAAAAAAGGCAATCCCCGAGGAAAAAGTGAAGAGCCTATAGCGGTGAACGTGAACCTTAAAGATAGTGTAATACAGGGAATTGAAAGGGATTTCACGCAAGGTAACCGAAGCATTGTCGTAGACATGCATTCTTGAACTGCAATGAGGACAGGTGATAGATTCCGAAGTTTGATTACTGTAGAGTTCAAATATTCTGGTACCGGAATCCACATTCGTGAAAAAAGAATTGCAAAAGAAGTTTCCGATTGTGAAATTAAATGTTATACTGTCAAACATAGAGCGTTGTATGTTCCTTTCTGGTTTTTGTAGCTATTAATTATGATGGGGCATACGCCGCTCTATTTCAATATGTAAATTTAAAAACCTGCATCCGAAAAGCAATCTCAGCTTGACGATGAGCAAGAGCATGCTAGGCTGGGCCAGCCAGGCTGGCACGAGCGGAGGATCCGCGACGTGTCACCTGGCGGCAGCCTAATGGCATGCTCTTCGAGGCTCATAGTCAAGCTGTTGCTGAACGGTGCAGGTTTGTTCTTTTATTAAAATCCCCGAGGAAAAAGAGAAGAACCACTTTTTTGAGGACGAATGGTCGCTGGACGTCTGTGCCCACCGTGCCCTGAAGGATGGATTCTTTACCCGGGAACAGATCGTCTGCACGAAAACACTTTACAATATGCAGACCTCGGGCTCCTAAGGATCAAGAACATCGATCTTCCGGAAAAGCTGCGGCGCGCTCCAAAAATGACACGGGTCCGCGAGGACAAACGGGTCCTTGGCAGAAGTATCGAAGAGCGGCCGTCCAGCATCGATAATCGTACGGAATTCGGACACTGGGAAGCAGATTTGGTTATCGGTTCAAAGAGCGATAACGATGACGCCCTGCTTACGATGATCGAGAGAAAGACCCGGGAATACTGGATGATCCGGGTACCTGGCCGTGACCCAAACGGCGTCATGACAGCGCTCTGTGAAATCAGGACCCGGTATAGTGAGCATTGGGATGACGTCTTCAAGACGATCACCACGGATAACGGTTCTGAGTTCTCACTATTGTCAGGACTAGAAAATCTGAGTAAAATGCTGGTCTACTTTGCTCATCCCTACACCTCTTGTGAAAAGGGATCCGTAGAGCGCCATAATGGCCTGATACGTAGATTTATCCCAAAGGACCGTAGGATTGACAGCTACTCAGATGAGCAGATCTGTCAAATCGAGGTCTGGTGCAACAGCCTTCCGAGGAAGATACTCGGATACAGTACTCCGGATGAACTCTTTGAGACCGAACTGGACAGGATCTACGCCATCGCAGTATAACGTTCTGGGTAGCACAGGCTCACAGTCTGTCAAGGCAACCTCTGACGAGGCGCCTTCGGCGGCCTTGACTGCCTGTTCGCCATGTGCAATTGGGCACCTAAGAGGAATGTAACCATTCCTCCAGGATAACCATCCTGTGTGCTTAGGACTATTCAACTCTCAATGTTCAACTTGTTATTGCAATTTGGGCAATCAAATGCGGAGGTTCTTTTCTACTTTCTATTGAACACAATGAACTCGTTCCGGGTCGAACCGATCTTCCTGAGGGCAGGCGTTTTCCGGCTTTGCCCCGATAATATCACAGATGACAAATTTTTGAAATATACGTGCGAATAGGCTATAATGATAAAGTTCGAGAAAAAATGAGCAGAGAGAAGATCGCATTATGGATGAAAGAAATATTGTTATTGTAAATGGAAGTTTGTGTGACGCTTCGGAGTATGATGCACTGATTAACTCGCAGGAGGCATATGCGTATGAAGTGATTCGGGTGATTGAAGGAAAACCGCTTTTTCTGGAGGATCACCTGGAGCGGCTGAAGAACACCCTTGCGGGGATTGGAATGCGCTGTGATTTCACGGCGGAGTCGCTTCGGGCGGATTTCGGGCGTCTTTGCACGGCGAACGGTGTTTTGTCGGATAACGTGAAAATCATCATTTGGGAGGACACGGTGTGCATGATGTTCACCGGGGCCACCTATCCCAGCGAAGAGATGTATCGTGACGGCGTGGGCGTAGGGGTTCTGGCGGCGGTTCGGGAGAACCCACAGGTGAAGATTAGCAACTTCTGGCTGCGGGAATTCGCCAATCGCATGATTGCGGAGAACGGTTTTTTCGAGGTGATGCTGGACAATCGGAAGGATTGCATCACGGAAGGCAGCCGATCCAATATGTTCTTCATTAAAGACGGCGTTGTGGTGACCAGTCCGGCCGAGGGTGTTCTTCTTGGAATTACTCGTAAAAGAATCATTTCGGTGTGCGAGGAGAACCGGGTGCCCATCGAATATCGGGAGATTCCGCGGAAGGAACTGGGGGATTTCGATGCGGCGTTTATCAGCGGAACATCGCCGAATGTACTGCCGATTCGCTTTGTGAAAGACGGTAATCGGATGCTGGAGTACGATGTAAATGACCGGACGCTGAGACACGTGATGAAACTGTACGATTCGGAGATTGCCGGGTACCTTGGATGTTAATAGAATTGTTTTAAAGAAACACAGGAGGAAGTTATGAATAAGGCAGACCGTGCGGAAGAGCTGTTCCGCAAAGGATACAACTGCAGCCAGTCGGTATTTGTGGCTTTTGCAGAGGAACTTGGAATGAGTGAGGAAGAGGCGGCGAGAATGGCCGCTCCCTTCGGTGCGGGTTTCGGCAAGCTCCGGGAAGTGTGCGGGGCCGTCTCCGGAATGACGATGGCAGCCGGTGTTCTTCAGGGATACTCCGACCCGGCGGATGCGCAAGGGAAGAAAGAGCTGTATGCACTGGTGCAGAAGATATGCCGGGAGTTTGAGGAGAAAGAGGGATCCCTCATCTGCCGCGAATTGCTGGGGCTGAAGAAGGGACAAGATCTGGAGGAGCCGGCGGTGAGAACCGAGGAGTATTACCGGAGTCGCCCTTGCGTGGGTGCCTGCCGCACCGCGGCGGAAATCGCAGAGAAATATTTACAGAGAGAGAATGGCTAAGATACAAAAAAATAATATAAGCGCACATCTATATTGAAATCGTGAATTTGACTTCACTTTTTTCGGCGATTACAATATTCAGGTACATTAATTGGGAGATTTGTATCATCTGAGAAAGGGTTGAATAATATGCCTAATTTAGAATTGCCAAAGTCATTTGACGAATTTGTCGATGCGAGAAAAGCCGGCTTCATTCACGTAAAGGATTACGTGGAAAACGGCGGACATTTAGTCGGAATCTTCTGCTCCTACACTCCGCTGGAGCTGTTCGATGCGGCCGGCGTATGTGCGATTGGCCTGTGCGGAACCAGCAATGAGCCGATTGCGGATGCTGAGAAGGTGCTTCCGAAGAATCTATGTCCGCTGATTAAAGCAAGCTACGGTTTTGCATATACGGACAAGTGCCCGTACACCTACTTCTGCGACTTTATCGTTGGCGAAACCACCTGCGACGGAAAAAAGAAGATGTTTGAACTGCTCAACGACATCAAAGAAACCTACGTAATGCAGCTTCCGCAGGGTCAGAAGAGAGCGTATGCGAAGGATATCTGGTACGAAGAAGTCAAGCTTCTGAAAGAAAAGCTGGAAGAAAAATACGGTGTGAAAATCACGGACGAAAAGCTGAGAGAGGCAGCCAGAAAGAGAAATGCCCTGAGAAGAACGCAGCTGGAGCTGTATGCACTTCAGGGGATGAACCCTCCGGCACTGAAATCCACCGAGGTGATGTCCACTCTCGCTCAGGGACTCTTTCACTTCGGCGTGGATGCACAGCATGCAACGTACCGGGCAAGGGTCGATGCGGCAAAAGCAGCATATGAAGCGGGAGAAAGACCGGTTTCTGAGAAGGCGAAGAGAATTCTCCTGACCGGCTGTCCATCCACCGGTGTTATTCAAAAGGTAGGCGTTACCATTGAGAACAACGGCGGCGTAATCGTCTGTCTGGACGACTGCGGCGGTGAACGTACCACAAAGATGATGGTAGACGAGGATGCGGACGATATTCTGAGAGCGATTTCGGACCGTTATCTGGAAATCCATTGTTCCGTTATGACCACCAATGAAGGCCGTATCGAGAACACAAAGGAAATGTGCAAGAAGTATAACGTGGACGGCGTGGTAGAACTGGTACTTCAGGCGTGCCACACCTTCAACGTGGAAGCAACCCGCATGCAGGAGATGTGCGATGAGGAAGGCATTCCGTACATGAAGCTGGAAACGGATTACTCCACAACCGACAGCGGTCAGATTGAAACAAGACTTGCAGCGTTCCTGGAAATGTTATAGACTTTAATAGCATCACAAAGAGCAAGAGTTCTCTTGCTCTTTTCTATAGGAGAAAAATATGTATCAAGTAGGAATAGACATCGGCTCCAGTGCCGCCAAGGTGGCTGTAATCAAGGGTGACGAAGTGGTAAAAACAATGCTGCTGGATACCGGGTTCAGCAGTCGGAAAGTGGCAGACGAAATCTATGCGGCGTTGGTGTCCGATGGAATCACCAAAGACAATGCGAAATACGTGGCCACCGGATACGGCCGGGTTTCCGTTCCGTATGCGGACAATGTGGTAACGGAAATCACCTGTCACGGAAAAGGTGCAGATTACCTGTTCAAGGAAAACGGAACGGTAATCGATATCGGCGGGCAGGATACCAAGGGAATTTCTCTTAAGAAAGGGCGCGTCATGAAATTTATCATGAACGACAAGTGCTCCGCGGGCACCGGCAAATTTCTGGAGGTTATGACCGGTCGACTGGGATTGACATTGGAAGAGTTGTCGGACTTGGCAAGAGAAGGAAACGAGATTTCTATCAGCTCCATGTGTACTGTTTTTGCGGAATCGGAAGTCATTAGCTTGATTGGAAAGGGGACGCCGAGAGCGGACATTGCGTTTGGCGTAATCGAATCCGTCATCAACAAGGTGGTGGCTTTGATTGCTCAAGTACCGGCGAATAAATACTTCCTCACCGGCGGACTGTGCGAGGATGACTATGTGCGGGAGCGCTTGGAGCTGGCATTAAATGCACCGGTGGAGAGCACACCGCTGGCAAGATATGCCGGGGCCATCGGTGCCGCAATTCTGGCGGCGGAGGAATAACTGATTTAAATGGGAAAATGAAACCGGCATCTGAGGAGGATGCCGGTTTTACATGAGAAAAAGCGCAAATTTATCTTTTTAAATTAGCCTTTTTCTCTGTACAATAGCAAAAAAATAACAAATAAACTAAAGGTAGAATCCTTTGATACCATAGGTGCATTGACATCATAAAGAATAGCGTGTAAAATAAAAATACGAAAATGCATATGCATTTTCTTTGCAAAAAGGAGAGGGATATGATTGATTTTCATTGTCATGTTTTGATGGGCATTGATGATGGAAGCCGAAATTTGGAAACCTCCGCATCTATGCTGGAGGCATCGAAAACGCAAGGGGTGCAGCAGATTGTGTGTACACCCCATTTTGATGCGGCCAAAGATCGGATGGAAGAATTCCTGATAAACCGGGATCACGCATTTCAAGTACTTCAGAAATGGATCGATGCGTCGGACGCAGTTGACATTCGGCTATATCCGGCTGCAGAGGTCTTTTTTTTCCGCCACATGAGCGAAGTGAAGGATCTGAAGAAGCTGACCATCCGGGGTACAAACGTGTTGCTTTTGGAAATGCCCTTTGATGTCTGGGAGGATTCCTACATAAGCGAGATTGAAGACCTGTGCTGCGAATATCGAGTGGTGCTGGTCCATTTAGAGCGGTATATGAACTTCAAGAATCGAAAGTATATTCGGAAGGTAATTGAAATGACGCATCGGCTGCCGCTGTATGTTCAGATTAATTGTCGATCGGTTGCGGAAGGATCTATGCGAAAAAAACTCATCAAGATGTTCCGGAACGGAGAGGCTCATTTTCTGGGGAGTGATTCTCACAACATGACTCGCCGGCCGCCGAATATGGAAAGCGGTATGAAGGCGTTGGAACACAGCCTGGGAACGGCTTTTGTGAAACAGCTGAAAGCGCAGAATCGGAAGTTTCTTCAGGATGCCCTTCTTCAGGATGCTCGGGACGAAGAGCACGATAATTAAGAAATAGAATAGAACAAACAGATATACAGGTATGGAGTGAGTGGATGAACGATAGGAACCGAAAGGCAAAATTAAACAAAAAATCCATGGTGATGATCGGCGCAGCATTTGTGATCGTTTTGGCGGTGGCTGCCCTTATGTACTATATGGATCACCGGTCCACCGGCACAAGCGAGGGCTCCGGCAAAAAGGTCTACACCATTGACGGTGAGGAATGTTACAAAAAACAGAATATTGAGACGTATCTGTTCCTCGGTGTAGACGCTGCCGGTGACAGTAGAAATACGAAGCAGAAAAAGAATCAATCCGTTCAGTGCGATTCCGTGATTCTTCTGGTAATCGATCGGGTGAACAAAAACTTTGCCATTCTGCCGTTAGATCGGGACGCGATGGTATCGTTGGAGATTCCGGACGAAGATGGAAACATACTGGGCGAGAATACCATGCAGCTGGCGTTAGCCTATGCCTACGGAGACGGCAAAGAACAGAGCTGTAAGCTGGCCGAGGATGCGGTTTCCGGGCTGCTGCACGACCAGCGTATAGATGGATACGTGTCTTTGAGCATGGACGCCATCGGCACGGTGAACCACCTGGTGGGCGGTGTGGACGTTACGGTAACGGATGATTTTGCCGGAGAGAGCGGCCTGGCAAGCGGTCAGACCGTACACCTGTCGGACGCTCAGGCGGAAACCTTTGTGCGCGGACGAAAGTCTGTCGGGGACGGCACCAACGAGAATCGAATGAACCGGCAGCAGACCTACATCGAGGCGCTGTATCCGGCAGTTATTGACCATGCAAAGCAGGACAATAACTTTGTTTCAAACGCCCGCAAAAAGTTGGACAAGTACATGGTCACGAATATGACGGATTCGGATTTCAGCAAGATTATCGAAGCACTTTCCTCCGATAAAAAAATAAACGTATCGGATATCAAGTATTCCCGTACGGTCAACAAGGATACCGGTTATGCGGAAGTGGAATACGACGAAGATAGTCTGGAGAGCGTGATTAAAAAACTTTTCTACGAACCGGTGGAAGAGTGGCCGGATGATTCGGACGAGGAATAATTTCAAAAGATACGGAAAGAAAGATATTGAGAGAGAGCAGTTACGGAAGGAGTACACAGACAGATGACAGAGAAAACGATTGCGGAATCGTCGAGAAGGGGGAATGAGGTACGAGAAGATGAAATCGATCTTCTGATGTTGGCATCTCATTTCCTGGAACATGCGAAATTTATCATTGTAAGTTTATTTATCGGGGCATTTCTTTTCGGTGCCGTATCGATGTTTTTAATTCATCCGAAGTATGAATCCACGGCGAAGTTGTATATCATTTCCGCGTCCAAGGGTTCTATTGTGGATTTAACAGACTTGAATGTAGGTACTACTTTAACAGCGGATTACGAAGAACTGATTATTAGTGAACCGGTGGCGGAACAGGTTATTAAGAATCTGAAGCTGAAGGAAACTCCGGAAAAACTATTAAAGAAGATTTCCATCTCCAATCCGCAGGATACTCGTGTACTGTACATTACCGCTACAACGGAATCTCCGTCCGAGAGTATGAAGGTGGCCAATGAATTCATGGACGTCTCCTTGAAATACCTTCCGGATACCATGAGCACGAATCCGCCGAATGTGGCACAGCGTGCGAAGATGCCGGATAAGAAATCCGGACCGAGCAACAGCCGGAATACGCTGATTGGCGCGCTCCTTGGTTTTATCCTGGCATGTGGAATTCTGACCGTACAGTATCTGAAGGATGATACCATTCACTCGGCAGAGGAATTCGAAAACTACTTCGGAATTATGCCGATTGCATCCATTCCGGAAGGAAGCGGAGACCTGTTTGACAAGGAAGAAGAAGGCAAAAAGCGAGAAAAACGAAAGGGTCGGAAACGCCGTTCGAAGAAAAATGGAGGTGCAAGATAAATGAAAAATTTAAATATAAAATTACCGGCACTTCCGTACATGATGGAAGAAGCGTTTAAGAAGCTGAAAATCAATTTCCAGTTTGTGGGAAATGATACGAAGAAAATTCTGATTACCAGTAGCATTCCAAACGAGGGAAAAAGTTTTGTGGCGGTGCAGCTGTGGCAGATGCTGGCAGAATCCGGAAGCAAAACCCTGTTCCTGGATCTGGATATGAGAAATTCGGTGCTGATTAAACGGCTGAATATGGAGTTTGAGGACGAGAATCCGGTGGGCATCGATTACTACCTTTCCGGACAGTGTGAATACGAGGACGTTATCTACAAGACCAACGTGGAGCACGGCGATTTCATTCCTTGCATCAATCTGTTGGAAAACCCGACATCGTTGATTGAGGATCATCGATTTGAAGAGCTGTTGGAGCGGCTCAGCAAGGAATATCGCTATATTATCATCGATTCTGCTCCTTTGGCGGCGGCAGCGGATGCCAATGTTATTGCGACAATGAGCGATGGGGCGGTATTCGTGGTACGAAACGAATACACATCTCGGAAGTTAATTCGAACATCCATTCAGCAGCTGGAGCAGATTCACTGCAAACTGCTGGGGGTCGTATTGAATCGGGAATCCGTTTCTTCCAAGTCCTACGGAAAATATGGCTATTACGGTTACGATGGCTATTATGGGGGAGAACGAGAAGATAAATAGTGAATACGGTTATCAGATTACGTGGCGAATCGTTAATGATAATAATATAAAGAAAGGAGATTTTAGCTTGAAGAGACTTAAGTTTATTCTGTTAACGGCTATTCTTGCATTTACCATGGTAATGCCTTCGTTCGCTTTTGCGGCAGTGGACAGTCCGGCGAAGAACCCGACTTACACCGCAGTTGTAAAGGGTGCGAATTCCAAGACCTACGATGGAAAGTCTGCTGTAGTAAAGGTATACGTAATTACCGATGATGGCAATGGCAACATTAAGACGGAAGTAAAATCTTTCACAACTGCTGCAAATGCCGGAAAATATAGCGCAAACTTTAACGGCCAGAAGGTGTATTACACCATCAAGCAGGCTAAGAACGTAGTATCTGTTACAAAGAACAAGACCTATACCAAGAAGCAGCTCAAGAAGAAGGGCAAGAGCTTCCAGATTAAGACAAAGAGCAAGAACAAGGGTAAGGTAACTTACAAGAGTTCTTCCAAGTATGTCAAGGTAAGCAAGAAGGGCAAAGTTACTATTTCCAAGAAGGCAAAGAAGGGTACTTACAAGATCAAGGTTACCGTTGCGGCAAAGGGCAACTACGGCAAGTGCGTAAAGTACATCACAATCAAGGTAAAGTAATTATAAATAACCTTTTTACTTAAATACAGTTGCGAAATCTCCCCTCACTATTCTGGCCACGAAGAATAATCCGGGGGAGGTTTCGGCGGTTGTAATGATATTTAAAAACAATAAAAATAGGAAGCAACACATTACACTTTTACAATAGACATATTTTTGCTGGGGAAGCGAAAATGCAGCAGAAAAAAGAAACAAGAAGACCATTCATCGAACATTGGCAAGTAATTAAAGCCGTGTTGGTTCTATACGACGTTATTTCAATTGCGGCAGCTTATTTCATCGCATTGCTGTTGCGGTTTGATTTTCATTATTCCGAAATTCCGTACGAATATCTTTCTCCGTACAAGAAGTATATCCCATTCTACATTTTAATATGCGTCATAATCTATGCCGGAATGCGGCTCTATCGAAGCATTTGGCGATTCGCCAGCTACGATGAACTGTTGCGGGTGGTGAAATCTACCGGATTATGCGTACTGGTTCACGTAGCATTTGCGATTACTGCTCGCATGCCGATTTCTTACTATTTAATGGGAATAACGCTTCAGTTCGGGTTTACAATCGGTATTCGTTTTGCATATAGATTCATTCTTCTTTTACGATCTGATAAATACAAGAAGAGTCATAAGGTGAAGAACGTATTGGTAATCGGTGCCGGGAAAAGCGGATCCATGGTTATCCGAGAACTGAATACCACCAAACACCTGAACGACGAACCGCGATGCGTAATCGATGATAATCCAAATAAATGGGGACGATTCATCGACGGGGTTCTGGTGTTCGGCGGCAGAGACCGCATTCTGGAAGCGGTGGATCAATTTAACATCGACAAAATCTATCTGGCAATTCCGTCCGTATCGCCGCAGATTCGGAGAGACATTCTGAACATTTGCAAGGAGACGGACTGCGAGTTGAAGAGCCTTCCGGGAATCTACCAAATTGCCAACGGAGAAGTATCTCTGTCGAAGATGCGTAAGGTGGAAATTGAGGACTTGCTGGGCAGAGATCCCATTAAAGTCAACTTAGATGAAATTTGCAGCTATATTGAAAAGAACGTAGTTCTGATCACCGGCGGCGGCGGATCCATCGGATCGGAGCTGTGCCGGCAGGTTGCCGCACACAACCCGAAACAATTGATTATTTTCGATATATACGAGAACAACGCATATGATATTCAGCAGGAATTGATTAAGAAATATCCGGATTTGAACCTGGTAACGCTAATCGGTTCGGTTCGAGATAACAGAAGAATTTTCCAGGTGTTCGAGCAGTATCACCCGAATATCGTATTCCATGCGGCGGCCCACAAACACGTACCGTTGATGGAGGGCAGTCCGTGCGAAGCGATTAAAAACAATGTCATCGGTACCTACAATACCGCATTTGCGGCAATGATTCATAACGTCGATAAATTTGTGCTGATTAGTACGGACAAAGCGGTAAACCCGTGCAACATCATGGGCGCCACCAAGCGATTGTGCGAGATGATTGTGCAGGCCTTCGACCATTTGGTGAAGACGGGCAAAGCGGATGAAGCACCGCAGATGTTCTGCAATCCGGTTCTCAAAAAATGGGCGTCTACGCCGGAGAAGGATGAACAGCTTCGCCAAAGCAAGACGGAATTCGTTGCAGTACGGTTCGGCAATGTACTGGGCAGTAACGGGTCCGTGATTCCGCTGTTCAAGAAGCAAATTCTTGCCGGTGGTCCGGTTACCGTCACCCATCC
>ERZ1035027.531-NODE-531-length-21309-cov-15.449798_pt1 | contig 21309 bp, 10 predicted proteins | sample MGYA00520604_ERZ1035027 | MGnify/ENA primary metagenome ERZ1035027 (study PRJEB33766, sample SAMN09781743) | gut metagenome | biome: gut microbiome | host: Homo sapiens | place: Madagascar | study: EMG produced TPA metagenomics assembly of the PRJNA485056 data...
GGCGATGCCAGCCACGTACAGCAGCACAGTGCCCATGCCGCCGGTGGACGGGAGGTTGGAGCCCGCGTTGTTCACGACGCTAGCGGTAACGGTACCAGTGGCGGTGTCACCCTTAGTCTCCACATTCTTGACAGTGATAGTCAGGTTCTTCAGAGCCGGGCTCTCAGCCGTCTCATCATGGGTAGCCTTGATTTCAAGGTAGGTATCGTCTGCCTTGTTGAAGCCGTCCGGCACCTTGGTCTCGACGAGCTTGTACAGGCCGTCGTCCACGCGCGGGAAGGAAGCGACGTACTTGCCATCAGAGTTCTTGACAACCTTGACCTTAGCGACTTTCTTGGTGTAGTCGTCAGAAGCGCCAACCTTCTTGTAGAGGGTGAACTCAGGCAGATCGTTGTCGTTGACAGTAGCGTTGAAGTTCTTGTTGACATCCAGCTGGTAGGTGAAAACGATGACGGTATCTTCCGGAGTCTTACCGGTTTCGCCTTCGCCACCCACGTTCGGGTTGTTGGAGTATTCCAGCGAGACCTTGTTCGGGTTGCCCTGAGCGCCGATAATGGACTTTTCGTTCAGAGTGGAAGAATATGCAACAGTGAACTTGCCGCCTGCAATAACAGCAATCGGCTGATCATCCGTATCCTTGACGGTCTTCACATCGTTGATGGTGACGCGGAAGGTTTCACCTTCGTTAAGACCAGTGGTATCAACAGTGTAGGAATCGGAGGAAACGACCTTATCGCCGTACTTGACAGTGATGTCATTGTTGAAAGTCAGACCTTCGGACTGGCTATCGTGGAACACCAGCTTGTAGGTCTTATATGCCGCAAAATCAGCGGCGTCGGTCGGCAGAGTGGCGGTCAGCTGGAACGGAACCTCGTCGGTCACATCATAGTCGGCGGAATCCTGCCAACCGGAAGTGGTTCCATCGGAATCGTTGGTATCCTGGACCTTCTTTTCGACAGAAGGCTGATCGGCCTTACGCTCGATTTCCTGATTACCAACAACCTTGACGATGAACAGCGTGGCTGCATCATTCTTGTCTGCAGTGGAATCCTTGTCCTTGAACAGGTAGTAGCCCGGTACGGCAGACAGCGGGCTGTCCTTAGAAACGGAGCCATACACAGTGGACAGCTTGGCGAAAGCCTGAATTGCCGCCAGCCTGGCAGTGTCATCCGCATATGTACCAGTAGCAATCTGTTCGGCAGCCTGAGCAGCAGTCAGATTAGCACCGTCAGTGCCGGCCGCATTCTTTTCCTTGAAGTCGGAACCAGCAGTGATATTGCTGAGCACTGTTCCATCATCATTCAGATCGCCCTTGAAGATCTGGTATGCATCATAGGTGTGAGTATCAGTCTCGGGGACAGTGATCTGATACTTCGCAGAGGTAGACTCCTCGGCGGTTGCGGTGGAGGCACCGGCGAAACCGGCGACGGCCATTGCCGCGGTGGCTGCCACGGCTACGAGGCCTTTGAGAACCTTGTTCATTGTTCTCCCTTTCTTTCTTGTTTGAAATTTTTGGAATCTTGAGTTATTCGTATTCAGTTATTGCCTAGAGGGCAGCGAGTTCGCTACGCTACGGACCACTCCCCCTTCTCCTAGACGCTTCCATCATTGCCGCCTCCTGAGGCTCAAGGCCAGACCGGCCACGGCAATCGCCACTGCGAGGAATCCCGCAGCGTACATCTTGTTTACTCCCTCGCCGCCTGTACCAGGCAGAACGACGCCGGGGGTGTTGGTAATGGAACCACCGTCAACGGTGAATGCGGCAGACTTCTGATAGCCGGCGGTAGTCTCCGGCTTGAAACCGGAAGACGTATACCACTCGCCCTTCACGTTCGCGCCTTCGGCCGGCCCGATGCGGAACACGTGCGGAGTCGTATCGATGTTGTACCCGTCAGGAGCCTTGGACTCGACCAACTGGTATTCGCCCCACTCAAGGCCGACGATGGAGAACTTGCCGGCTTCGCCGTCACGATCCGTGTACTGTCCCGTCTGCGCGGAGCAGGTCTTCTCGCTGCTGTTCACGCAATCCTTGATGGTTGCGACCGGATCAGTACTGCCGGTCTCGGTATAAACCGCGTTGCCGTTATCCCACGAGAAGTTCCTAGTCTTGTACAGCTTCCATTCGGAACCGGCCAGCAGCTTGCTGGTGTCAGTCTCGTCGGTTTTCTTCCAGTTCACCGTACCGGTAAGACGCGAGTTCTCAATGTTGCCCGCGCTAGGAAGACCGGAACTCGTGACTTGCCCATTCTCAATAACGATGGTGTAAGTCTTCGTCTTACTGACATCGAAACCGTTCGGGGCGCTGGTTTCCTTCAGCGTGTAGGTGCCATCCGTAAGGTCGGACACCTTGAACTGGCCGCCCTTCGGATCCTCATCCTGCCGCGTGTCAGCTGCCTTGGCAGTCGTATTGGTAATAGCGCGGACCACCGGCTGGTCATAGAACACTGCATTCTTCACCGCGGAACGACGGGAACGATTCTCCACGTATGCCCTGGTCACCGTGCAGCCGGAGGGGACTGTTTCTTTTTGGAAATCATTCCACGCCTCCACAACCTGAACATCCTTACCCGTAAAGGTAAACATATCGTGATTCGCGGCGGTGTACTTATCCTCATTGGACAGATCGAACCCTTTAGCATTGCCAAGATAGAACTGGTAATTTGTTGTAACAGAACTCTTCGGCAGCTGGAAACGCACATAGTCACCGCACGCGCTGGAACTTTGTACATCACCGCTCCAGTTATTGCTGTCCGTGCTCTTCTTATATTTCAGCCAGTATTCGTTCCAAGACACATTCGACTTCTTGAAGTACACAGAGACCATTGGCTCCGTCACCTTGATCTTCACAGTGGCTGTGTTCTGGTTACACTGTTCGGTGGCGGTGATGATCACATGGTCTGAAGTCACGTTCTTAGCAGTTACGGTGACTGCGGTACCGCTTGTGGGATTTACGGACACCTCATCCGTATTGCTCGAAGTCCAGTTCACCTTATTGCCTCCTGGCGCCACGATAGCCTTCAGCGACAAGGTCTTGCCCTGTTCCAAGCTGATTTCCTGACCTTCGGTGTATTTGTCAATGCTGACCGAGCCCACCACGGTTACGCCGCTTACCGTAACCGGGAACGTCACAGTCTTGTCGCCGGCCGTGAACACGATGTTCGTAGTGCCGTTGCTATACGGCTGCAACTGCGTGCCATCGCTGGCAATGCCTGCAACGGCAGGGCTTTCGGACTTCCACTGCACCTTCGTGGCGAGCTCCTTGCCATCCTTATCCACGGCAACATAAGAAATGCTTACCGGAGTGGAATTCGTGAAGTTCCACGAACTAGCTTCAGTTCCATTGATCTTGACCACGATCTTTGCGATTTCGCTGTCGGAATCATCATCCGTAATGGTCCACGACTGGTCGGGATCGCCCTTCTTGGTCAATTCCCAAGTGGAACCCGCAAGCAACGTGTTCTGATCGCTGCCATCGACCTTCGACCATGCGATGGACGTACCTGAATTCTTGTTGACAATAGCGCCATTGTTCAGCTGCTTGGCGGTGTCATCGGTGATTTCAGTGCCGGCGGCATCATACACCTTGTCGATGGTTGAAACAGTATCCGTACTGTCGTGCGTGATAATGCGGTAGATATTCGTATTCAGCGCATACTGGCTGCTGCCAGTGCCGCTTTCCCTCACATAATATGTGGCGTTCTTCGCCAAGCTACCCAGGGTGACGCTACCGTTATCCGCATCATCCGCATCATTCCAGCCGCCATCGGCAACCGTGGTGATGGGGTTCGTGCCGATTACAGCGTTATCCTTCGTGCCGTATACGGTCCACGAAGTGCCTTTCAGCGCGGTGCCCTCAGCATCGACCTTATCCCATTTGATCGCGGCGCAGGAGGTGGAATACGAACCATTCCAAGGCAGATTGTGGCGCTCCTGATCCATATCCAATGCGGAAGCGGAATGGCTACGTTCGTAGTTGATGAACGGATAGAATTTGCCGTCCTGACCGGTATTGCCTACCGCGTCAGGGTTGTACATGGCGAACGATCCACCGACCCATACGCGACCGTTGGTACTCACATGCGATTCAAAGCTGCCGTTCGGTACGAGAATGCTACCGAGCATGCCCGCAGCCGGGTCATCGTTGGTTTTCATGGGGAACAAGCCATCCCATACGTCATCATTCTTCTCAGCTGCAGAATTCTTGGCACTACGAGTCGTAGTACCCGAACCCTGACCACCTCGGATGACCACGTTGCTCGCATCCGCGAAGTTCCACATGATCTGCTGAGCACGCTTGGCGTAGGCAGGGTCCATATAGAGACCGCCCAACTCCACGGTCTGATTATTCATATCGGTCCACCAGAACCGCCAACCATTGTGGAAGTCCACATTCTCACCGGTCACATTAATGACCACGGAAGAAGTGTCCGGAATATTCGAGAAGCTAAAGCTCACGCCGGTATACGACGAGGACTCGTTAAGCATGCTTGCCGGCAGATTGAACACCTGCATGGAGGACGTGCCATTGCCTACAAACTTGATGATCTTCTCATGCACGTTGTTGATGGTGAAGGTATAGCTTCCATCGAACTTCGTGCGAACAAGGCCGTTTTGATTTTCGTTATCTGACGAGATTGTCGCATCAGCCACGTAGACGCTGCTTGACTGCTGCTTGCTGAGGCCGCTCAGATTCCCCGACAGCGTCTTGATATAGGAGCCGAACTCGGTGAATGTCTGACCGGTGGAACCTATCTGATCATCATTCTGATTCCAGTTGACAGTACCGCTTGTATCGCTCGGCACGTAAACGGAGTTGCGATTGTCGTACTTGTTCTTATCGGTATTCTGCGAGCCGTAAGACGCACCGAGAATGTCGTTGGACGAACCGCCGTACACGTTGGTTGAAGCGCCAGCAATGTTAGCCGTGTAATTCGGCTCCGAAGTCTTGGTCTGGCCGACCCATCCGGCATTACCCCAAGCCTGCGCACCGCCGACCCAACTGATGTCGCTATCGGAGCTATTACCCCTCACCTCAAGCGTGGAGGAACCTGTTGCCGGACGATACTGACCACCAAAGCCCACAATGCCAAAACGGAAGCCCTTGTAGTCTTTTATATAACCATTCTTCACGCCATCTTTATCCGTGTAATACGAAGTCCATAGCCCCTTAAGCGGATGCATAAGCAGCTTGCCGTTCACCGCGGTCAAGCCCTCGGCTTCGGCAGCGTATGAACCAGACGGCCCATTGACGTTATTCATATTGCCGGATGAGGCTTTCTGGCCTACATACATATCACCGCCAACATATGTGGCGATTCCGGAATCCACAGTTCCGCTACCGGTATCGGTGCCAAGGGAAATGCTGGTAGGCGTGCAGATTGCGCCGTCATTGTGACTTTCGTCAGCTTTGGCATTGTAGGTGGGGAGGAGGGAAGTTACTGCGACGGTGGCCATCATGGCTACCGCTATGGCGGCGGCGGTCAGGGAGCGGGTACGCGAAAGCGCGCGACCGGATGCCGATCGCGTTCCTGCATAGTGTCGTGGTGCGTTGCCGACACCATTACGCCATTGCCTCATCTTGTCCCCTATCCGCAAAGTGTTCACCCTTCTGAGCCCCTCAACTCGAGGGTTGATATCCTTTGCATAATGCCGTTATCACTTCTGTTTTACGTATAGCTTCTACGCTGTTCCCATCTCCGGCAACACAGCCGGAAACCTCTGTTTTCCCTTTTTCTCTGACCTACGGTTTACTATGATAACCTTTGCAGTTATGAAAACAAAATGAAACAGAAAGAACCCATACCCCCTCCCCTGATACGTTTTTTTATCCCCTCTCACGGGGACAACGCTTTAAAGCCTGATATTCAACGGTTTGTCAACGATTGCAAAATCAAAAAACACATGCTGATCATTGAATGAAATTCATCATTCATCAGCCCCCGATGGTCGTGTCATGAAACACATCACTGCAAATTGTTTCATTTTTTCATGAAAACGTATGCCACACCGTGACTACAGTGGGGGTATCCCCTACCAATCCACCCCAGGCCATCACAATCAGCCCGTCGGCATTGACGGGCTGCGGAAGGGCAATGAGACTCGGCTCTCAGCGGCCAGTGCCATACACGGAATCGGTGCCGCGCAGCACGAGCTGGGCGCGCACAATCTCATGCGCGTTCTCAAGCGGCTCGCCTTCGATAAGCTTCATGGCCTTTTGTGCGGCCGCGCGACCCATCGCATACGGATCCTGGCGCATGGTGGTCAGGTTCACAGTGTCGGCGTACGGCGAATCGTCGAAGCCGATAATCGAATAGTCACTCGGCGTGTGGTGGCCGTAACGCTCCAAACGCAACACCAGCGGAATCGCCATCATATCCATCTGGCAGCAGATCGCGTCCGGGAACTCGTCCAACGCAAGCAGCGCGGTCAACGCCGAGTCGGCGAAGGTCTTGCCACGCGGCACAGAGACGACGCGCCACTTGAAGTCATGGGAGGCCCCCATCGTCTTGCAGGCGCGGATGAAACCCTGCCCTCGCGCATCGATGGAGGAATTAATGGAATCGACCGCATCGGAGCACACGTACACGATATTCTTGTGCCCCAGATTGATCAGATGCTGGGCGGCGGTGAACATGCCGTCCTCATCGTCGATGGAGATGGTGGCGTCGAAGCCGTTTTGCGTCGGCGTATTGATGCCAATAATCGGTACGTGGATGCGCTTGAGCTGCTGGATTTCCTTCGGATCCACGCCGAACGATGTCACGAATACTGCGTCCACGTTGCGGCGGACCGGCAGATTCGTGAAGAAGTCGCGGCGATTTTCGGCGGTGTCGACGTGCTGGAACAGCGATACGTCATACCCGGCATTATGCATGACGGATTCGATTCCAGCGAACACTTCCGTATTGAACCAGCTGGTGATCTCTTCATTCATCAGCATCGCCACACGGTACGATTGGCCGGATTTCAATGACGTCGCGGAACGTGAGATGTTGAAATCAAGCTTGTCGGCAGTTTCCAGCACCTTGCGACGTGTACGCTCGGACACCAGTTCCGGACGCGTGAACGCGCGCGATACCGTGGAAATCGACACACCCGCGGCCTTGGCCACCTCGCGAATGCCTGCTCTATCCATCTCTCAACCCCTTTGCGGTTTCTGCATCATAATCACAAACGTTCCCAGCCTTGGAAACACTTGCCCGAGCGGCAATGCTCTCCCATATTGCTACTATTATACTGCGAACGTTGTCAAAAATCACGCTAATGTTGCACCAATAGCACAAAATATCAAAATAACTGGATAAGCCGCGTAAAAAGCCCACTTCGTCCACTGCCGCTTATAACCCAACTCGCCGTTGTAATAATGCACGAATGCAACGCCAATGCCAGGCATAATCATCATCACCGCGCCAAACAGGCCGGCAGTGAACATCATCGAATTCTCATGCTGGCGCATCAACGTGAAAATCAGCACGAAACCAAGCGTCACCGCGCCGACGCTCATCATATGCTGGCGCAGGCCGACGCGCAGCAGCAGATCCCACAACAGTCCGATCAACACCAGACCGACCGACAACACAATCTTCATTGACTTCTGGTAGCGCGCCGCCACCCAATCCAACACGACAAGCACAACGAACGCGATGAACAGACCGAAAACAGGGTTCTGCGAGCCAAAATCGAAAGCCTTATGCGACGTGCAGAGGTCGTACGGCACCTCACACACCACGGCGAGGATGAACAGCCGTAGACCATACGCGACGCGACTATGTGTTTCACGGAAACCCTGCACCAGCAGCCACGCGTAGATCGGAATGGCGAACCAAGATATGACCTCGCTTAAGACCATCGCCGTGAGCGACGTCATATTATTGACGTCGGAACCGAAAAACAGCGGCACAATGGTGGTGCTACCAGCTGACAGAGCCAACGCCACAGCGCCGATGACCTTGAGCTGGAACACCGTCAGTCCGCGGTGCTTCTTCTTGGTACGGCGAGCGCCGCCGAATCCGATCTGTTCAATCGAATCAGCTCCAGCACCCTGCTCGGCATAGCTTTCCATATGTCCTCCTCAGTTCCGCATACGGCCTTTCGTGCGCCCAAGACGCCCAGTACGCCCAAGACGCAACCTACGCGCGTTTCACGCGTTCAGCACGAATTTCAGCAGACCGTCGTAGTCGGCACCGGTAAACGAACATACCGCATGCTCCGACTTGGGCGGGTCGCTCATCGGCGAAATTTCCGTACGGAAGTATGCTGCGTCGAGACCGGCGGAATTGGCTCCGATAATATCGTTTGCTTCATCGTTGCCCACCATGAGCGCGTTTTTTGCGATTACGAACTCGCGGTCGAGAGCCAGCATGTACAAGTCGCGGGCAGGCTTGCGGATTTTCTCTTCGCTGGAGATAATCACGTCGTCCAGTACGTTCGCCAAGCCGGTCATTTCCAGTTCGGGGCGAGTATAGCAGGCTTGTGCGTTGCTTAGCAGCGCCACGACGACGCCGGCCTCCTGCAATGCTTCGATCATGTCGAGTGCGCCCGGATACAGGCGGATCATGCTGGTGCTGCCCTGCCGGAACGCCCATGCGGCTTTCAGCGCGGCTTGCGGCAGTGCCAGTTTCTTTTCAGCCTCCTCACTACGGTTCATCAGCAGCGACCGGTAGACCGGCAGGATATCGAATTCATCCCATCCGTTACGGACGATTGCACGATCGGCTTGATGGACCATTTCGCGGGCCTCAAGTTTTTCGAAGCGTTCGCGCATTTCGTCGACCGATTCGTAGTCGGCACCCAGTTCGCAAACGCAGTCATATAGCGCCTGCCAGGCGGTTTCGCTCTGTTCGTCTGTACGAATGTCGATCAACGTCCCGTAGAGGTCGAAAAATACCACTTCATATCGTGGATTATGAGCTCCGGCTCCCACTTCTCGTATCCTTTCTGGTTTTCCGGCCCCATTGCCGTATCGGTTACGGCGACCGCAGCTTTGCGGTCGCCGTTTTGTAGCTTCCCTACTGAGAGTATTACTGCAACCGCCAGATTGCAAACGTATGCGGTGGAACAATCAAATAATCGCCATCACCTGCGCTCACATTGCCTTCCACCGGACTGACGGACGAGCCGAGACCACACCAGTATCTCCGTATTCCGCCAATCGGTTCCAAACCCGTTACGGCCACGTCAATAACGCCGACGTGTCTGCCTGGATTGGCGGCCATCAGATAATCGCCGACGCGGAACACGAGTTCGTCGCCTTCCGTATCGACGATATTGCGATTGCCGTCGAACCACTGTGGATCAGACTTGCGCAATGCAATCAACTTCGCGTAATACTCAATCAAATCGCGCTTCTGCCATGCACGGTTCCAATCGAGCCAGTTAAGCTCTTTGGCGGAATCGTAAGAATCAGAGCTGCCGAATTTGGTACGTGCGAACTCCTCGCCGGACAGCATGAACGGGATGCCAGCGGAGGTAAGCGTGATACCCACAGCCAGCTTGTTGGCGTCCATCACGTCGGTCAGCGCGGCCGCAATCTGCGGACCGACACCGGCCAGCCCTTCCGCCGAGAAATCGGCGTCATACATGACTTTTGGCACATCCACGGTATTTTCGTTAACACCTTCGGCCACGGTGCTGCCCAACGAACCAGCCGCAAAGCTCGCGCACAACTTGTCCCACAGCGTGAGGTCGTCGTGCGCGGACACGTATTGAATGACCTGGCCTGCCACTCCTTCCGAATGTTTGCCGCGACGCCACGCGTCCACGGCCTCACGCGCAGCCGCTACGTTCTCGTGCATGCCACCGTTCACATAACCCGGGCGGTCCGAGAAGAACACATGGCCCTTGATGGTGTCTCGCGTGGTGTCGCAGAAGTGGCCGATGCGACTGTCAAGCTTCGACAGGCCTGACTTGTCAGCCAGCACGGTGTCGCTGGGCAGCGGCGCGGTGGCGCCCGCGGACCACGGTTCGCCGTACATGAGAATGTCGCGTCCACGGCCGGGAATCTCATCCAGAGCAGCACGCACGGCATTCATGGTGTCCACGTCGATCAGACCCATCAGGTCGAAACGGAAGCCGTCCATGTGGTATTCGCGCGCCCAGAACGTCACGGATTCCACGATGAACCGGCGGAACATCTTGCGTTCGGTGGCCATATCGCAGCCGCAGCCGGATCCGTTGGCCAGCGCGCCGTTGGGCTTACGGCGCAGGAAATAGTCCGGCACCGACCGCTCAAACCAATTATCGGGCGAGAACATGTGGTTGTAGACCACGTCCATGATCACTTTGATGCCGGCGTTGTGCAGCGCCTGCACCATCTGCTTCACTTCGCGGATGCGCACCGACCCGTCGAACGGATTGGTGGAATACGAGCCTTCCGGCACGTTGTAATTGACCGGATCGTACCCCCAGTTGTAGCGATCGCAGGTCTCTTCGTCCACGGAACCGAAATCGTAAATCGGCATGAGCTGCACCGCGGTGACGCCAAGTTTCTTGAGATATGCGATGCCCGTGGGAAAGTCGGGATGCCCGTCCAGAGACGTACCGTCGTCGGTGAACGCCAGATACTTGCCCCGATGCGATTCGGGGAAACCGCCGGCGGGATCATTGCTGAAATCGCCCACATGGGTTTCCCAGACCACCGTCTGCGCAAGCGGCACGTCCGGCATATGGTCGCGGTACCAACCATCCGGATTGGTGCGGCTGAAGTCCACGACCATGCTGCGCCGGCCGTTCACACCGGCCCCGCGCGCCCACGGGTCGGCGATGCGGTCGACGGAACCGCAATCGCGTTCGATCAAAAAGTCGTAATACACGCCGTGCATGTTGTCGGCGAAATCGTACGTCCAGGAACCATCGGATTCCGGACGCATCGTGTACTGTCCAATCAGAGCGTCGCCGCTTTCCCCCATGGAGCCACGCGAGAACAGTCTCAGGGTCACCTTCTGTGCGGAAGGAGCCCAGAGAGCGAACTGGGTGCCGGTTTCAGTAACAACGGCACCCAGCGGCCGTTCCAGACACAGCGGGAACGGTTCGGCGACGCTCGTGTTCGGCTGTGCGAAGCTGTCTACGAGCGTCATATCCTTTGCCTTTCTTTAGCCCTTCACGGAGCCCGACATGGACTCCTGATAGAAGCGCTGCATCACAATGAACAGGATGGCGATCGGAACGGAGATCACGACCGCGGCCGCGGCGAAGCGGGCAAACCAGTTCTGGATATATTCCTTCTGCAGCATGAGCCACAGGCCCAATGCCACGGTGTAGTTGGATTGCGTACGGCAGATCACCTTGGCCATGACAAAGTCGAGCCACGGGGTCAGGAAGCCGATGATGGCCTGGTAGACGATCATGGGCTTGCAGATCGGGATGATGATCTTATGGAACACCTGGAAACGGGTGCAACCGTCGAGCAGGGCGGCTTCGTCCAGCGAGGTCGGAATGGTGTCCATATAGCCCTTCATCACGTAGAAGCCAGCGCCGGAACCGGCGGAGTACACGAGAATCAACGCCACGGTAGTCATGGTGCCGCTTGACAGGCCCAAGGCCTTCAAGATGAAGTAGATGGCGGTGACGGCCATGATACCCGGGAACATGCCAAGAATCAGCACAACGTTCATGAAAGTCTTGCGCACACGGAAACGCATACGGCTCATGCAGTATGCCACAGAGAGCACGAAGATCAGAGAAATCGCACAGGTGAAGCAGGCGATGATGAACGTGGTGCCGAACATCTTCGGGAAGTCCAACACGTTGCGGTCGGTGAACAGCACCCTATAGTTGTCCAGAGTCCACTCCTTCGGGAAGAAGGAGCTGGTGTACGGGGCGGTGTTCTTATTGAACGACTCCGCGAACACCCATACGATTGGGACGAGCCAGATGACGGCCAGAATGGCCAGGAACAAGTGGGCGAACACGTCGCCGGTGATACGGCGGATCTTCTGGTCGTGCAGAAGGCCGTGGCTTTCCACTTTGGTTGCGGAATGCTTGTTGCTCATCGGAATGCCTCCTCATTCTTATAGGAGCCGGAATTGCGGTAGGTGATCAGCGAAACGATGGCCAACACGACGAAGGTCATGATGCCGATCACGGCACCGAGATTGTAATCCTGCTTGTCCACGGTCAGCTTGTACAGCCAGGTGATAAGCAAATCAGTGGAGCCTGCGGAATCGCCCAATGGCGTAGGATCGCCGCCGGACAGCAGGTAAATGACGTTGAAGTTGTTCACATTGCCCGTGAAGGTGGTGATCAGATACGGGGTGAGCACGAAGATAATGTACGGCATGGTGATCTTAGTAAAGATCTGCCACCAGTTGGCACCGTCGATCTTCGCCGCCTCATACTGATCGGCCGGAATGTTCTGCAGAATACCGGTGATCTGCATGATGGTGTACGGGATACCGACCCACAGGTTGATGATGATCACGGTGATGCGGGCCCAAGTGGCGTTGGTGAAGAACGGCAACGGGCCGTCAATCCAACCCCACGTCTGCAGCATGCGGTTCACCGCACCCTGCGGCTGGAGCATGGTGTGCATGACCAGCAGAGACACGAACTGCGGAACGGCGATGGACATGGAGAAGCAGGCACGCCAGAAACCCTTGAAGTGGGTGGTCTTGCGATTGATGATCATAGCCACGAACATGCCGAGGAAGAAGTTCAGGAAGGTGGCGAAGAAGGCCCAGACCAATGTCCACACCAGCACACGTCCGAACAGTACGGCGTTAACGGTGCCGCCGCTGTTGGAGAAAACCTTGGCGAAGTTCTCAAAGCCGACCCAGTGGAACAGCACGAGGTGCTTGTGGTCATAGCTGGTGAATGCCATTGAAATCATGAAGATCAACGGCAGCACGGTGAACACGACGATGCCCAGCGTGGGCAGGAACATCAGCAGAACGTGCGCCTTGGCATCGAGCAGCTCGCGGACATCGTCCATGAAGCTCGGAGCCTTGCCGTTCTCCTCGAGCAGCACCTGGGACTTGTATGCAGAGCGCACGGACATGACCCACAGGCCGATGAAGGCAGCGGTGATAACCAGAGTGGCGACACCATACAACAGGATGACCACGGAACGGTCAGGTTCGGTGTAGACCCAGAAGCCGTCGACCAGCTTCTTGCCGCCTGCATTGGTGCCCAAGGTCGGCAACTTGGAAAGATAGTCCACACCATTGATTGCCATGAACACGAAGTATGCGATTTCCAGCGCCAGCATGGCAATGCCCTTGACATACTGCTTGCGCACGATATCGCCAAGACCAAACACCACTGCGGAAAGCTTAGTGAACAGGTCACCACGCCGGAACGCCGCCCTTACCGTGTAAGGCGACGGAGAAACATAATCAGCACCCTGCTTCCGAAGGCGCTTCATCTCCCGTGGGGAAAGAGTTGTTGCTGTCATTTCGACTGCCCTCTCATATGGATATTGAAAGATAAAAAAAGCTTTGCTCCCGGACAAGGGGAAGGAGAATTTAAAAACCTTGCCCGGGAATGCAAAGCTCGGAGGAGGAGTGAGCCACTATGCAAAGTGGAGAGAGACACCGCGACTCGAAGCGTCTCTCAAAGCTGCAGGATGGCTGGGGGGATTTGGCAGTGCCAACCACCTGCATTCTTCAGTTATTGGATTTTTAGGATTACTGATTTCACTCAGCGATCTTGCCACCGGCCTGCTTGACCCAATCCTGGTACTTGGCGGCAGCGTTGTCCTTGGTGATTTCCTTGTTGACCAGGGCCTTGCCGAAGGTTTCGGCCGGAGTCCACCAATCGTTCATGCCGGACAGACCGGACTGCAGGAGGGCGGTGTTGGCCATGGTGTCGGCCTGGGCCTTGGCTGCGATGTCGTCGGTGGTCAGGTCGGACAGGGACTTGTCGGTCGGCGGGATGGCGCGCATCTCGTAGTGCAGCTTCTGAGCTTCGGTGGAGCCGAGGTAAGCCGCGAACTGAGCGGCGGCCTTCGGGTTCTTGGCGTTCGGGTTGTAAGCAGCGGCCTTGGTGGCGGCGAAGGACTTCATCTGCTTCTTCTGGCCGTTCACGGTGAAGGTCGGCAGAGAGGTGGCGGCGTAGTTGTCACCCAGGGCCTCCTTCACGTCCTTAGCGGACCAGGTACCGGAGAACAGCACGTCGGCGGAGCCATCCTTGATGGCTGCGAGGCCGGAAGCGCCATCGTCGTTGGAGAAGTTCGGGTTGGCGACCACATCAACCAGATAAGAGGTGATATCGGCGCCGTCCTTCGGGAAGACCATGCCTGCGTCAGCATCATTGCCCTTCTCGCCGAACAGGCTCAGGCCATCATAGAAGCCGTTGATGTACCAAGAATTCTGCAGGGAGAACGCGACCTTGGCCTTGGAAAGGATGGTATCGAAGTCCTTGGCCTCATCCTCGGTGATCTTGGACTTGTTGTAGTACATGAACCACGTGTTGTCGGTGTACGGCACGCCATAGAGCTTGCCATCGGTGCCGGTGACGGAGTTGACTTCGAGGTCACCGTTCTGTTCCTTCACCTGCTTCTCAGCGTCGGTGCCCAGCTGGCCAATGGCCTTGGCGTCCATTAGAACACCCAACTGATCGGAAGCGAACATATAGACATCGGCCGCCGCGGACGGATCAGTGCTGACCTGCTTGGAAGCATCGCCTTCAGAGACCACGTCATTCTTCCACGTGATATTGTATTCCGGATGCGCCTTGGCGAAGTTCTCTTCGACCTTGCCCAGCCAGTTGGTGTCCTTGGCCTGGTCTTCCTGCGGGGCCCACACGCTCAGCGTGACGGCCTCGGTGGAGCCGGAAGCGTTCTTATCGCCACCGTCGGAGGAGCCACCGCACGCAGCGAGCGGAACCAGCATAGAAACGGCAGCAGTAAGTCCGATTGCCTTCTTCCAATCGATCTTCATTGATCTTCCTTTCCTCACATAACCTTGTGTTCCTCAACATCTCCGGTTAAATGGTACGGACCAAAACCCTGCATACGTTCACATCATCGTTCTTGGATGATTACCAACAACACTGGGGCCACCAAAAATGTATCAGTGATTGTTAGTGTAGCACGTTTCTGCCAACGTTTGCAATTCAGCGTTATGATTGTTTCAAAGAAACACCGCAAACCGCGAAATATCAAGGAGACACACCCTCATGCTTCCCCCCGCGAAACACCCCCACCCCAAATGGCTTGCCGACGCAATTTTTTATGAAATCTATCCACAGTCCTTCGTCGACTCCAATGGCGACGGCATCGGAGACATCCCCGGAATCACTTTAAAACTGGACTACATCAAGGATCTCGGATGCAACGCGATCTGGCTCAACCCCTGTTTCGACTCGCCATTCAAAGACGCCGGCTACGACGTGCGCGACTACAAAAAGGTGGCATCACGCTACGGCACCAACGACGATCTCATTGCGTTGTTCGACGCCGCCCACCGGCGCGACATGCACGTGATCCTCGATCTCGTGCCAGGCCACACCAGCGAGGAACACGAGTGGTTCCACCGCAGTTGCAAGGTCGAGCGAAACAATTATTCCGACCGCTACATCTGGACAGACTCATGGATCTCCGGTGGCGACGGACTGCCATTCATCGGCGGCGAATCGCCCCGCAACGGTACCTACATCTTGAACTTCTTCAAATGCCAGCCGGCGCTCAACTACGGTTTCGCGCACCCCGAACGTAGCTGGCAGAAGCCAGCCCTTGGTCCGGACGCGAAGGCCACTTGCGACGCGATGGTGGACGTCATGCGGTTCTGGCTTTCCCGTGGCGCAGACGGCTTCCGCGTGGATATGGCCGACAGCCTCGTCAAAAAGGACGATGAGGGCAAGCCTTACACCATCCGCACCTGGCAGTACATGTTCGCCCGGATCCGCCCGGCCTTCCCCGAAGCCGCGTTCGTTTCGGAATGGGGACGGCCAGAGGAGTCGATGGCCGCCGGCTTCGACATGGATTTCTATCTCGATTGGCGTTGGGACGGCGTTCCCAACGGCTACAACATGCTGTTGCGCAACGTGGACGACCCGTTGAGCCGCAAGGGCGACAAGAGCTATTTCAACGCCGATTCCGGCACGCCGATCAGCGAATTCCTGGACGAGTACGAGCCGCGTCTGCGCGAAGCGGAAACGGCCGACGGAAATTTTAATTTCATCACCTGCAACCACGACACCGCACGCGTGGCGCCGCGACTGTCGCAGCGCGAAATCGCCCTGGCATACTGCACGCTGTTCGCGATGCCGGGCGTGCCGTTCCTGTATTACGGCGACGAAATCGGCATGCGATACCGCGCACTGCCCGGCAAAGAAGGCGGCTACGTGCGCACCGGTTCGCGCACACCGATGCAGTGGGATGCGAACGACGCATCCGGAGCACTTCACGTGTCCGATTCTGCAGAATCGGACACTCGGGCTGGCGATGTGACCGGTGGCAGCTACCTGCCCGCCGACCCGTCCGCCGACGCCCCAACCGTCGCCGCACAGCAGGCCGACGCCGAATCACTGTGGCATACGGTGCGCTCCATACTCCACGTCAAGGGGGAATGCGACGCCTTGCGGTCGGGGGCTACGTTCCATGCAATCGAACGCGATAGAGTGTTCGTTTTCGAGCGTTCCACCCACCTGCAGAAGCTGATCATAGCCGTCAATCCAAGCCGCGATTGCAAAGCTTTGCAGCTACCAGATGGTAGTTATCGGACGATTTTCAGCATCGGCGAAAACGAAATTAGCGGCACTTCGCTGCGTCTAGGTCTGCAAAGCTTTGCAATTCTCGAAGCCGAGTAGCAGACGAGCAATGCCCCGTTGGAATAATCGTTTGCAATGCGGAGCGCTGCGCCTTCGTATTGCAAACGATAGTCAATATGGAAAAACAATTCCGGTTATCTATATTCCTGAAATTAGAGCAAAATCGCAATATAGCAACACTCTCTTACCGCAAAACACGCTTTGAAAACGATATCATACCGTGATATAGTTATCTTTGGTGCGAATGCCACCAGCATCGAAGCTGCGACAATCGCAAGCAATGTAGCATGTCAGCCGTCACAAACGGCGCGGAAAGAAGGGACCTATGACACAGACCCAGCAGACCGAAAGCGCAGAGCGCATCGCACGGCCTCTTATCCAGCTCGCCAAGCTCAATGGCATTTCCACGTCGTATATCGACCAGCTCGGCACCTATGTGGAAATCCGCGACGAAGTGCTCGTCTCCGTATTGGCCGCACTCGGCGTGGACGCATCCAGCGACGAAGCGATCACCGCCTCCTATGCGGCGACCCAGCAGCGCATCGCAGACACACTTGTTGAGCCGACCGTCGTGAAGTTCATCGGCAAGGAAGCCGTCACGCCAATCCGCGCGAAAGGAAACGACGTGGCGCTGAAGCTGACGTTGGAAGACGGCACGGAATATGCGGGCGATCTGACCGCGTATCTGACGGGCTCGAACGCAGATGACGGCTCGCTGCAACTGACGCTGCCGGACGATATTCCCGCCGGCTACCACACGCTGGCCGTCGATGCCGGCCCGCTGCACGCCGAAGCCGCGCTGATCTGCGCACCGGCACGCATCGAACTGCCGCCAGCAGTAGCGGAAAAGCAACGTTGGGGCTGGATGGCACAGATGTATTCCATCCGTTCCGCTGAATCCTGGGGCGTGGGCGACTATGGCGATCTGAAGCTGCTGCTGTCCGACGCGGCAACGAAATCGCATGCCGATTTCATGCTTATCAACCCGATTCACGCCACCGCGCCGGTGCCGCCGCTGGAGCCGTCGCCGTATCTTCCCGAATCGCGTCGTTTTCTCAATGTGACGTACATCCGTCCGCAGGATATCGCTGAATATGCGGAACTCAACGAGGCGGACCAGGCCGAAGTGGCGCGTCTGCACGCGGAAGTCTCGCCAGCCAACGACAGTATCGAGCCGCTCGACATCAATTCCGCTTGGTGGCACAAGCGCCAGGCGCTGCAGCTTGTGTACAACGTGCCGCGTTCCGTCGAGCGTCAGGCCGCGTTCGACGCGTTCAAGGAGGCCGCGGGTCCGGATCTGCGCGCGTTCGCCGCATGGTCGGTGGCGTTCCAGGTGTGGGGCGCGCCGTGGGAAGGCACGTGGTTCAAGGACACGAACCGCGATTCGCCTGAAGTGGTGAAGCTCATGCGCGAGCACGCCGATATGGTCGATTTCGAATGCTGGCTGCAGTGGATCGCCGACGAGCAGGTGACAGCCGCGCAGAACGCCGCCCGTGACAGCGGTATGGCACTCGGCCTCATGCAGGATATGGCCGTGGGCGTGCACTCGCTCGGCGCGGACGTGTGGTGGAATCCGGAACGTTTCGCAGTAGGCAGCGTAACCGTGGGCTGCCCACCGGACTTCTACAACCAGCAGGGTCAGGATTGGGGCCAGCCGCCGTTCAATCCGAATTATCTGGCCAAAACTGGTTATGGCGTGTACCGCGAGATGGTGCACAACATGTTCTCGCACGCGGGCGCGGTGCGCATCGACCATGTACTCGGCCTATTCCGTCTGTGGTGGATTCCGCAGGGCGAAGGCGCGCGCGGTGGCGCGTACGTTACGTACGACTATGAGGCGATGATCGCGATCCTGACCATTGAAGCGTCCCGCGTGAACGGTTTGGTGGTCGGCGAGGATCTGGGCACCGTGCCTGATTACGTACGCACGGTACTCGGCGAGCACGGCCTGCTGGGCTGCATGGTGGAATGGTTCGCCCGCGTGGACGACTCCCCCAACGCCGGCGACCCGTACGCCGATCCGTCCACGTACCGCAAGTACGCGCTGGCTTCCGTCACCACGCACGACCTGCCGCCGACCGCCGGCTACCTGCAGTTCGAGCACGTCAAGCTGCGCGAACAGCTGCACCTGCTGTCCGGCCCGGTCGAGGAGTTCCAGGCTTCCGCCACCGCCGAACGCGACGCGATGATGGACCGTCTCGTGGAGTCCGGCCTGATCACGCCGGAAGTGGCGGGCGATGTGGAAGGCCACATCCAGGAAATCGTCGAGGCGATGCACAAGATGCTGCTCAAGTCGCCGTCCGTGCTGCTGCAGGCCGCGCTGGTGGATGGCGTGGGCGAGACGCGCACGCAGAACCAGCCGGGCACGTCCAGTGAATACTCCAACTGGCGTGTGCCGCTGGCAGGCCCGGACCTCAAGGTGGTGCACACCGATGAGGTGTTCGATCTGCCGCGCGTGCAATCGCTTGCCGCCATCATGAACGGCGAGAAGTAGCGTTTAGACTTACCATTCCCCTTTCCTTACAAACCAAAATTCCGGTCCTCCTTGTGGAGGGCCGGAATTTTTCATATACGCAAGGCGATTTGGGAGCGGCCAGGTTCAGCGGTCGATCAGCCCAGCAGCAGCCAGACTGAGGCGTCGCTATCCAGCTTGCCGTCATCCGTCAACGGCACGGAATTTGCGATGGCGACCGCATCGTCCGGCAGGGCGATCGGCTCGTCGCCGAAATTGGTGACGGACAGGAATCGACGGCCTTCCGTGGCCGGACGCGAGTAGGCGACCACCGTATCGCCCATGTCCAGCAGGTCGGCGGACGTGTCTCCGGTTGCCGTCAGCACCGTCTGTCGCAACTGCAACAGCTTGCGGTACAAGTGCAGCATGGAACCGTTGTCATCGGCCTCGACGTCGGCCGCGAAATCCTTGAACCAGGCCGGCTGCGGCAAGTGCGCGTCGGCGGAATCGCCCTGCTCCGGGCCGAAACCGAACGTGCCGCCGGTGATGAAGTCCGGGCTCCACGAAGCCGGTTCGCCGCAATCGGCAGCCTTCCACGGCATCGGTGCACGGCAGCCGTCACGACCCTTGTCGGTGAAGTTGCGACGGGTGTTGAACGGCGTCGGATCCTCAAGACGATCCCACGGAATGTTCGCCACTTCGAACAGGCCCAGTTCCTCGCCCTGATACACGTAGGCGGAACCCGGCAGGCCCAGTTCCATCAGCGCGGCTGCGCGGGCGCGACGGGTGCCGAGCTCACGATTCTCGCGGTAGGTCTCTCCGTCACGCAACAGCCAATCGTGCGCCAGCTGGTGGTACGGAGCGTCCTTCACCTGCGGCAGACCGAAACGCGACGGACTGCGCGGCACATCGTGGTTGTTCATAACCCACGTCGTGGTGGAACCGTGCGTTTCCTCGGCGGCGCGCAAGCCGTCAGCAATGGCCGTACGGAACTCGTCGGCGAACCAGTTGGCTTCGGCGAACTCGAAATTGAACACCTGGCCGAGCTCGTCGGTGGACGCGTACAGATGCTGCGATTCGGCCTTCACCCACGCCTCGCCGACGGCGAAACGCGGCGGATTGTACTCGTTGAACACCTGACGCCATTCGCGGTAGATGTCGTGCACTTCCGGACGGTCCCACAGCGGGCTGAACGCGCCGTCCGCCGGCAGCACATGCTGTACCGCGGCCGGATCCATGTCGGCCAGCGGCACGGAATCGAGGTCCTTGGCCAAGCCGTGCGCCACGTCGATGCGGAAGCCGTCGGTGCCGTGGTCGGACCAGAATCTCAACGTTTTCTTGAATTCCTCGTGCACGTCCGGATTCTTCCAATTCAGATCCGGCTGCTCCTTGGCGAACATGTGCAGGTACCACTGTCCGTCATCGACCTGCTGCCACGCCGGGCCGCCGAACAGCGACTGCCAGTCGTTCGGCGGCAGCTCGCCGTGCTCGCCGCGGCCTTCGCGGAAGATGTAGCGGTCGCGTGCGGCCGAACCTCGGCCGGCGGCGAGCGCCTCGATGAACATCTTGTGCTTGTTGGACGTGTGGTTCGGCACGATGTCGACGATCACCTTGATGCCGGCTTCATGCGCGGCGGCGGCCATCGCGTCGAAATCGGCCATGGTGCCGAGGCGCGGGTCCACGTTGCGGTAGTCGATCACGTCGTAGCCGCCATCGGCCAGGTCGGACGGGTAGAACGGGCTCAGCCAAATCGCGTCGATGCCGAGATTCTTCAGGTAATCCATTTTCTCGGTGACACCGGCGATGTCTCCCAACCCGTCGCCGTTCACGTCTTTGAAGCTGCGCGGGTAGATCTGGTAGACGACGGCTTGCTTCCACCAATCGTCACGCATGTTGTTTGCTGTCACCATAACCCCTTTTGTCGTAGTCCATCGGATGCGGAGCACTGTCTCCGCTACATGAAAACGATAACATCAAGCAAAGCGAAACGCTAATGAAAACTTAATCATTGCAGCACATCAAACGTTTGACGAAAATGTGCATACTCCAGCTGTATCGAGTAGAATCGCAGAAGATTCGACTTGCATACGTTGCTATACGGATGCCATACGAAAGGCGATTATGAAGTTCCTCTCCCCCGATTCCGGCTT
>ERZ1035027.533-NODE-533-length-21288-cov-45.320350_pt1 | contig 21288 bp, 40 predicted proteins | sample MGYA00520604_ERZ1035027 | MGnify/ENA primary metagenome ERZ1035027 (study PRJEB33766, sample SAMN09781743) | gut metagenome | biome: gut microbiome | host: Homo sapiens | place: Madagascar | study: EMG produced TPA metagenomics assembly of the PRJNA485056 data...
TTGGATAAGGCAGAGCGTATATACATCGGTTTTGACAAACCTGTTGTAAAAATCGTGATTGGAAGTACAAGAGCAGGCAATTTAGGAGAATATGGCTCATTTAAAAAGGCCAAAAAAGCATTTGAAATATTAATGCAAAGAGCCAGTATTGGTAGAAGTGAAGTCATATTTATGCCGGACGATTCAGAAGTAGACGCAAGACTTCACGAGATTAAGCAGATCGTGCATCATATTTCTGGAAAGAAAACAAAAGGACATGGTGGTTCATGAAAGAAAAAAGTATAAAAAATATCCGAAAAGAGTTTAAGGATAATGGAATATTTTACACTCCTCCAGAATTGGCATTAAGGCTTAAATCGTATATAGACTTTGAACCGGATAGCGTATACGATCCAACCTGCGGAGCAGGGAATCTGCTAAGGGTATTTCACGAAAACGTGAAAAAATACGGACAAGAATTAGATTCTGAACAGTTGGAGTTGATTGATATCCCAAACTTTACAGGATATGCAGGAGATACGCTTGTAGACGATAAATTTCAAAAATGAAATTTGATTGCATTGTTGCAAATCCACCATTCTCAGTTAAGTGGAATCCTGATGGAGTGCGAAACGATATTCGGTTCAAGGCTTGTCCGGATTTACCGCCACCGTCAAAGGCAGATTGGGCATTTATGTTACACATTCTGTATCATTTGTCAGATAACGGGATAGCGGTGATTCTTGAATTTCCAGGCATTCTATACAGAGGACAGAGGGAAGGAAAGGTGCGAAAATGGTTTATTGAACAAAATGTAATCGACAGGGTTGTAAATATTCCAGGAAACACATTTGAAGATACATCAATAGCTACTTGCATTATTGTACTGAAAAAAAATCGGAAGACAACAGACATTACATTTGAGGACGGAGAAAAGCAGGAAGTAGCTGCCATTGATCGGATAGTTGAAAATGATTATTGCCTTTCGCCAAGCCTGTATATACCAGACGAAATTGAAAAAGAAGAAATTGATCCTGCCGTATTGGAAAAAGAATCCAGAAAACTTTTTCTTATCAGAGTAAGAAAGGAACTTCAATTTGACAAAATGGTATGTGAAATGGAAGGGATAAGCATTCATCCGTTTATTGTTTCGATTAGAGCTGTTTTAAATGAATTTGACGACAATAAAAAGAAGAAACAGTGTGATAACCAATTATCATTATTTTAAGGAGGGCGCAAAATGTTAATCAGAAGTCAGGATAAAACAGCACTGGTAAAGTTTGAAAACATTGTAGTCAATCTAAAACTCCCAGATTCGGTAACTATTATATGTTGGAGTTTGCAGGATGCGCAAAGAAACGGAGGATATTTTATTTTAGGAAAATATTCCACCAAAGCAAAAGCCATGAAAGTACTGGATATGATTCAGGATGCATAAATGGAATACAAATCTGGTAAAATTGTCAGCAACGGGCTGGCAGGATCAGCATACACAGGAAGCTACGATACAAAAGAAAGTGTGGCGCATGGAATTGCTGTATTAAAAGGCTATGGAAATGAGATAAGAAAATCAATCCTGTTTCAGATGCCAGAGGATAGTGAGGTGGAAGTATGAGCAGAGTACGAACCAGATTAGAACAATACAAAGCTGAGATAGAAAAGAAATCACAGTATAAGCATGGGCTTCCAGGGAGTGCGCTGGATATTGTAAATACTCTTCTGAATGATCTGGAACAGGACGAGAAAGAAAACGGTTGGATTCCAGTCAGTGAGAGATTACCGGAGATCAAAATGCCTTATGAGGAATGCTATTTAGTTACAGACGGCATATTTTGTTGGATGGCATACTGGACGTCCAAAAAAGAGTGGGTTTTTGCAGATTGTACGAATTGCAAAAATAAAATTGATTGGACAGGTATTGCAGCATGGCGATCACTTCCAAAACCGTATAAGGAAGATTAAGGAATTTGTAATAAATGGAAGGAGATGGAGTTGATTGAAATATCCAGAAGAAATGTATATTGATAGTCAGATATTCGCATGGGATATGGATGGTTCGGAATCAAATCTGACAGAAAAAATCGTAAAAATAAGGGTTTCTCATTTATGCTGCGTATGTGAAAAACAGATACCTAAAGGCGAAAGAATGTTAAAACAAAAAGCAATAGTAGAAGGACAAGGTTGGTGCAGCTGCTATATTTGCTTACCATGTGTTGAAAATTGGTTAGAAGAATCGGGACAAGTAGAGGAGATGCAGAACGTATGAGAGAAATTCTTTTCAAGGCAAAGCGGATTTGTGATGGTAAATGGGTTGAGGGATATTACCTAAGAGATCAATATCACATAGGAGGGAAGGACATTATTTTTTATCGGAAGGATTCAGATCGGTTTACAGTATATACCAATATAATTGACCCAGAAACCCTCTGCCAGTTCACAGGGCTTTGCGACAAGAACGGCAAGAAAATTTGGGAAAATGACATTTTGATGGCACACTTGGACGAATCGTACCCAGAGGATGCGACATATGAAACTGTTGAATGGGGTGTTGCAGGATGGGTAACGCATGAAGCTAATAGCGCGGATAGACAGTATCTCGATGAGTTTGATTTGGAACATTTTGAAGTAGTTGGCAATATTTTCGACAATAAAGAATTATTACAGGAGAGGAGTACAAATGAGTAGCGCAAGCGTAAGATTCGGAACAAAAGCATACGTGTGCGCAAGATACTTGTCCGGGATACAACACTTTGAGCTTGATGCTGAGAGGAAGTGAAGCATATGAGTAAAGGCAAAGATATTTCTACTATGTTCACAAAAGAAGAGAACAAAAAGAATGGAAGACTTGGATATTGTCAGGCTACCAGAGAAAAAGATACTATCATTAGTCCTGCACAGTATGGAGCGTTCTTGCAGAAAAGAGGGAAGAAGAAATGAGTAAATCAGTGCTGGTAATGAATACACCAGAGAATTGCTATGATTGCCCGTTCGGAACTGCATACTGCGGCGAACTTGAATATGTGGGTTATTGTGAATTAGCTGACTGTTTAGATTATGATGTAATTCTGATGACAGAAGAACATTATGATTGTGAAAGTAAATCAAAGCCTGTTTGGTGTCCACTGAAGCCATTGCCGGAGAAAATGGAAATGATTGGAAAATACAATCAGGAATATTTTCAGAAAGGTGGAAAGATGCCAAGTTACAAAGCAGGCTGGAATGCTTGCATTGACGAGATCATAGGAGAAGTGAAGTAGATGGAGAGATTAACAGAAAGATATGATATTACACCAGACGGAGAATCAGATGTCTGGGTTAAACAGCAAGATTACATTTCAGCGGCGCGAAAGCTTTGCGATTACGAAGACTTAGAAGAACAGGGCTTACTTGTGAGATTGCCAGTTAAACCGGGGACAATTATCTATAAAATTCCAGATAAATTATGTTTTGATTTCAATATTTTGTTTGGAAGAAAAAACAAAAATGTAGTGAACCAAGAAAAAGTATTTAATATTATATTTTCTAAAAATAATTGGTTTATACAATGCGATGAAGATGGTGCTTGCGATCCAGAAAATACATTTTCTGATACAGAATATGGAAAAACATGGTTTACTGATCGTGAGGAAGCAAAAAAGAAGTTGGAGGAGATGAAGAAGAATGATTGAAGCAATAAAAGAAATTTTTATGGCGTTAGGAGCGTGCACAGCTGGTGTTATTATTTATGGATTATTCTGCACAATAATCAATAAATTCAACAGATGGCGAAAGAATGGCTGTAAAATCAAGTGTCTCTGCAAACCGCATAAATACAAATTGGTTTGGTATCAGTTGGATACCGAGAAAGCTATTTTGGAATGTAAGAAATGTAAAAAAGAAAAACAAGTATTCATTGATTATGATTCCATTAAGAAGGAATTTAATTTTGAGGATTAATATGAAACCAGAAGAAGCAAAAGACATCTTATCCGATATGAGAGACCAGCATTTATGTTTCTTGGGAAATTCAGAAATCAAAGAAGAATGGCAGAAAAAATATCTAAAAGAAGCATGGTCGTGTGATTTTGGGGCAAAGGCATTAGAAAAGCAGATTCCAAAGAAAGTTACTAACTTAAAAGAAATTTATATTGGCCTCGGGAACGAACAAAAAACAAAAGTTGGTGCTTATGGAGATTGCCCTATATGCCACAGCTCACTGTTCAGTGGAGCTGATTATTGCAATAAATGTGGGCAGAGATTGGATTGGAGTGAATAAGATGCAACATAACATTAATGAAAAAAATATTGCAGATAGCATTCAGCACTATGGAAAAAATAATCAAAGTACAGTCTGTATGGAAGAATGCGCCGAGCTTATCCAGGCAATCAGTAAGGCAAAGCGCGGAAAAATCGACCGTGATAACATGATAGAAGAAATTGCAGATGTGTTGATCTGCATCGAAATGTTAAAGCAAATGTATATGATATCCGATGAGAAAATTAATGAATGGATTAAGAAAAAACAAGCGAGAGAAGCATAAAGGATGGAAAAGAATGAATGAAAAAGAAGCAATTAAATTCTTGCAGAGCCGTGTCGATCTAATCAAAAACGATTATCCGGCAAATCAAAAAGGAGAAATCCAGAAATACTATCAATCACTAAAAACGGCAATTAGAGCATTAGGAAAGCGGATCCCTAAAATGCCTGTATACGAATGTGGATTCGATTATAGCAAACCTTCTGATGGATTCATACAGTGCAGGTGCGGCGCTATGACGCATATTAATTTATATTATTCCAAAAGAATAACATACTGCTGGCAATGCGGGCAGGCATTTGGTGGTTGGGGTTTGGGAGAAGGTGATACGGATGATTGACATCTTAATAGCATTCACATTAGGTACACTGTTCGGAGCATTCAGTATTCTTCTCTGGGCGGCGTGCGTGGGCGGCAAGCGTAAATAGCAATAAAAAAGGAGTGATGATATGCGAACCAGGCAAAAGTCACTTGTTGATTTTGGCGTATATCCAGAAGACATTAACCGTCTAAAGGATATATGCCAGAAAGCCACACCAGAGCAGAGACATGATATTTTACACTGCTGCATAAGCTCTTGTCCTCCAGGGATTGAACTTCTGGTGTATGAATCTATTGTAACAAACAAATCTTATGATCGTATCATGAAAACGAAATACATACCGGCAAAGCGAGACGATTTTTACGCATACAAGCGCAAGGCAATGGCCATGTTTTATGATACTCTAAGAAAACTAAGAGAAATATAATATTACAATTAATATTAAAATGTGGGGACAAATTTTTCTGCCATGTATGGTAATATAGTATATATCTATGACTATATGCCATATGTGGCAGTTTTTTGTGAGGTGATAATACGGCGAACTTAAAAGCAGTTACTAGAAAACTTCAAAAAACTATATTATCTACTGGATTAATCATAAAAATTGGAACATCACAATTCTACAGCCATGAGCAGGAGCGATTAATAACAGTAACAATTATATCAACACCAGTGTTTAGGCCAACAAAGCGTGGCGAATGGAAAGATTGTGATTATGAAATATTACGAACTGCATCCCAGTATGATGTAGTGATATGCTTGAAAGAAATATGGGAGGCAGTCAGAAAATGAGGATAGATAGAGGTGATTAGATGGATTTGACGCCTAAGCAGAAAGCGTTTGCAGATGAATATATAAAGAATGGCGGGAATGCATCTGATGCCGCAAGGAAAGCCGGATATAAAAATTATGAAGTAGAAGGATATAGGCTGATAAGAAATGATAAGGCTTTATCTTATATAGCCGAAAAGCAGGCTAAAATCGAAAAGCAAAAAGGCACTGACATTATGTCTCTGGCAGAAATTCAGCAACGCCGCTCCATGATCGCAAGAGGTGAGCTAACTGATTCATTCGGATTTGCCCCGGACTTCTCCGATCAGCTGAAATCCATGAATGATCTGGAAAAGGCATTAAAAATTAAGCAAGAGCAGGAAGAAAAGAAAGCAGCGGAGGAAGCTGCCAGAAATGCAAAAGAGTATCACATGGATCTGTATAACATTCCTGATTGCTTTCACCGAACTATTAGAGATATTCGAGACAAGAAACATCTGGAGTATGTGCTTAAGGGCGGACGTGGCTCCACGAAATCAACCACTGTTGGAATGACTATAGTGGAACTAATGAAGAATAATCATGACATCCATGCTGTGGTTTGCCGTAAGGTTGGGAATACTATTAAAGATTCTGTGTATAACAAAATCAAATGGGCTATTGGAAAACAGGAATTTACAGAAGAATTTGATTCTAAACTTTCTCCTATGGAGATTACATTAAAAGCAACCGGACAAAAGATATACTTCCGTGGTGCCGATGACCCTGACAAGATTAAATCCATTAACCCTGAGTTCGGATATATTGGCATTCTCTGGTTTGAGGAGTTGGATCAATTCGCGGGACCTGAGGAAATTCGTAAGATTGAACAGTCCGCCATCCGTGGTGGTAACCTTGCGTGGATATTTAAGAGCTTCAATCCTCCAAAAACTGCTAATAACTGGGCTAATGAGTATGTCCTTGAATCAAAAGAAAATAGAATAGTACATTCATCAACTTATTTAGATGTTCCTCCAGAATGGCTAGGAAAACCATTCCTTGAAGAAGCAGACCACCTAAAAACAGTAAATCCAAACGCTTACGAACATGAGTACATGGGCATTGCAAATGGAAATGGCGGAAATGTGTTTGAATTTATTGAGGATAGAGAAATCACAGATGAAGAGATTGCCAGCTTCGACCGGATTTACCAAGGCGTTGACTGGGGGTGGTACCCAGATCCATTTGCTTTTATACGTATACATTACGATGCGGCAAGGGAAACAATTTACTTTATCGATGAATACGGGGCAAATAAAAAGAAGAATAGCGAAACAGCAGCTGAAATCAAAAAACGTGGCTATGGTGACTATGTGATTACTTGTGATAGCGCAGAAAAGAAATCTACAAGTGATTTCCGTGACGAAGGATTACCAGCAAGGGATGCAATCAAAGGACCTGGAAGTGTTGAATACTCAATGAAGTGGTTACAAGGAAAGAAGCTTGTATTTGATCCACAGAGAACGCCGAAAGCACGGAAAGAGTTTAAAAAATATGAGTATGAGCGTGACAAAGATGGAAATATCATCAGCGGATATCCAGACAAGGACAATCATTTTATAGATGCAACTAGATATGCCACAGAAACATTGTGGAGAAGAAGGGGGAACAGTGCATAATGGTATTATCAGAATATTACAGGGAAAAGCTTGGAGATTTTTTGAAAGATAAAGTAAATGTAAAAGAAGGACATACTTACGAGGAACAGGCAGTGATCGAAGATTCAATCAGGATGTTGATAAAAACTGGAAGATACTCACTTGACGGGCTTAGAAAAGATATCTTAAGAGAGTGCTCGGTGCTTCTTCCCCGGGAATGGATGTTCGACGTAGCAAACAGTTAGCAGGTGATTAAATGGGACTTATAACAACACTAAAAAGGTGGTTTAACATGATATTCAAAAAACAAGCCGAAGAGGACTTCAACATCCAGGCAGCGGAGTTTCCAGAAATGGAATCACTGATTAACCGGTGCGCGAACATTTACAGGGGCGTGCCGGAATGGCTGGATGATAAGAATAATATCAAAACGATCAATTTCGCGAAATCTGTCTGCTCAGAGACAGCACGGCTCGCAACACTGGCGATCGGCATTCAGATAGACGGTTCCGCAAGGGCTACGTGGCTTCAGGAACAGATTGATAAAGTATATTTCCAGATCCGTCACTGGGTAGAGTATGGCTGTGCTTATGGAACAGTTTTTATTAAACCGAATGGGGAGAGCCTTGACATATTTACTCCGGTAGACGTGATGATCGTGGATTACGACAACCAAGAAATCAAAGGGATTATATTTAAGGATTCTTATACTGTTGGACGAAAATACTATACAAGGCTCGAATATCACAGGTTTGTTGAGACCACCGTGGACGGAGTGACAACCTATCCGTACTACGTTTCCAACAGAGCCTATGTATCAAAAACTCCTCAGAGCATCGGCGATAAGATTGACCTTAAACGGACCAAGTGGGCTGACCTCATGGCAGACACACCGCCGATTCTCAAAACAAACGGCGAGAAGCTGGACGGACCATTGTACGGAGTGCTGCGGACACCACAGGCGAATAATGTGGATATCAGTACGCCGCTGGGCTTACCAATATTTGCCGAAGCTATCGAAGAACTGAAAGACCTCGACATTGCATATAGCCGTAATGCCGGAGAAATTTTTGATTCGCAAAAAATTGTCTTGGCGGATGATAGACTGCTGATGCCAAGCGGTACGCCTGTAGCAGCCATGTCACCACAGAGTATGGAGAACAGACGAAAAGAGATGCACTTACCGCATTTTGTCAAGAATGTATTCGGACAGGACGAGAAAGAGTTCTATCAAGAAATCAATCCAGTTCTTAACACAGATACCCGTATAGCCGGAATGAACGCCATTTTAGGCCAGATAGGATATAAAATCGGATTCTCCAATGGGTACTTTGTTTTTAATGAAAAAACCGGCATGGTGACAGCTACGCAGGTAGAAGCAGACGACCGGCGGACAATCCAGCTGATTAAGGATGTTAGAGATAAACTAGAGTGTTGCTTGAATGACACTATATACGCCCTAAACACATTTGCAGATTTATATGGCATCGCGCCAGATTCTAACTGGATTTATGACGAAAAGAAAAAGAAATATGTCCAGTATATAGTTAATTATGATTTTGGCGATTTTACATACAACAGAGAAGAAGACAGGATAGCGTGGTACAGTTATGTAAATTCCGGACATGTAACATTTTGGCGTTATTTGATGAAATTTTATGGATATACCGAAGAGGAAGCAAAAAAAATTTCACAAGAAGCCAAAGAGGAAAACAAAGCAAGTGGATTATTTGGGGATGAGTAGCCTATGAAGATCAATAATCATGTTGGAAATGTACATATCAAATTCGATACAAAGCGGATTGATGGCAATTTGAAAGAAGCGCAAGCGAAACTGAATATGCAGATTGTAGCGGACTGCGAGCCTTATGTACCTTTCCAGCAAGGAGCATTGAGAAGCAGCGTAAGATATCCGCAGGGAATTGATGGCGGAGAGATTGAATACAATACTCCTTATGCTCATTATCTGTACGCGGGAGAAGTATATGGTCCGAACATTCCGCTCAAGGATGCACAGGGTAATATTATCGGATGGACATCTACGCCTAAAAAATCACCCACAGGGAGAAGATTACAATATCATACACCGGGAACGTCCGATCACTGGTTTGATCGTGCTAAGCAGGAACATCTATCTGATTGGGTGCGGCTTGTAAAAGAAACGGCAGGTGGTAAATAATGCTTCAACCAGAGTATTTCTACGGAAAAGAAAAAAAGATCATTTCGATTTACCAGGAACTAGAAAATTTCATTATGACGGACATTTCCCGGCGTATTCTCCAGACTGGAGGAATGACTGCCACAGCTGATCGGCTTATCTGGAAGCTCACGCAAATGGGAGAAAGCAGAGCTGCCATTGAACAGAAATTGCAGAAGCTTACCAAAATGACACAGCCAGAGCTTAGACGGATCCTACAAAATTCCGTGATGACATCTTGGGATAATGATAAAGATATCCTTTTAGGGATTAATGAGAATATAAGTCCGCCATTGGAAAATCCAGAAGTAATAGCGGTGATGGATGCAGAATTTAAAAAGACATTGAGAGAGCTTAGTAACCTGAGTAGGACTACCATAAATCAATCTCAGCGTGATCTAATTAATCTGCTGGATGAAGCCGAAATCCGTGTTGCTTCTGGCGTGCAATCTTACATCTCTGCAATTTGTGATGTGTTGGACAATTATGCCAAAAAAGGAATTATGGTGGATTATCCGACAAGCGGTGCAAAAAGAACCCTTGAAGCAGCTGTGAGGTGCTGTGTGGTAACGTCAATGAACCAGACAACATCTAAGGTATCATTGGAATATGTTCGACAGGCAAAGACAAACCTTGTGTTAGTATCAGCGCACATTGGAGCAAGATTCACAGATGAAGAAGAACCTGCCAACCACATGAGCTGGCAGGGGAAAGTTTATCATATTAAAGATGAAGATTTGAAAAAACTTACTACTTTTTCTTAACAGATTTCAGATAGGATTCGAGTGCTTTATCAAGGATTTTGCTTATAGGTATTCCAGTTTCTTCTGAATATGATTTTAGTTCAGAATGTATATTTTTGTCGATTGCATTTGAAATGGCAACCCTGTTTTTTAAACCACGATTATCCATGAATATTACCTCCTTTTGAGATAGTATATCATATATTTCAACTGCTTGCAATTTATATTGAAATATGATAAACTACAAGTAGTTGAATGTATATGAAAGGAGAGGGAAAACATGGGGTGTGTTTATAAAATTGAAAATAAAATAACAGGAAAAATATATATTGGAAGTACGAATAATTTTTCAAGAAGAAAACAGGAGCATTTCAGAGATTTAAGACTTGGAGAGCATTATTCAAAAGAGATGCAAGCAGATTATAACAAATATGGAGAAAATCGTCTTGAAATGTCTATCATCGAAAAGTGCGATGATGAGGTAAGACTGGATAGAGAACAGTATTATATCAATTTATATAACGCATCTGTAGATGGATATAATTTCAGTGATAGTGCTTATGCCAGTAAGGCAGGATTCTGCGTAATGGATAAAAATGGCGAGAATAATCCGTTTTACGGAAAACGCCATAGTGATTCAACCAGAGAACATTTAAAAGAAAAATGGAAAGAAACAAAGGTAGAAAGAAGCGGATGGAAACATAAAAGTGAAACCATTAAAAAGATGCAAGAAAAATCCGCTAAATCTAAAAATGCAAATGCTACTCATGTTTTTCAATATGATTTAGATGGAAACTTTCTAAAAGAATGGGATTGCATTCAAGATGCCGCAGATTTTTATAATATGAAAAGTAAATCTTCAATTTCAAATTGTTGCAAAGCAAATGTTGAAAAAGATAGTAATTTTTCTATTGCAAAGGGGTTTATTTGGAAATATGCAGGGAAGCCAAAACATCAAAAACGAATATCCTGATTTTATTGGAACGACAGGTTATGGAACTGGCGAGGGACTTTGCGGTTGGAATTGCAGGCATAGCTTCCAACCATGGGCAAAAGGATTGCGGAATCCCTGGGAGGACGAACACAAGATTGACTCTGAAGAGAATAAGAAGATCTACGAAGATACCCAGAAGCAGCGAGCAATGGAGCGTTCTATTAGAGCAACCAAGCGTCAGCTGATAATGAAGAATGAAGAAATCAACTCAGACGATATACCGGATTCCGAAAAAGAAAAACTAAGATCAGAATATGATCGAATGGCGTTTAAACTGACTGAACAGAATAAGGAGTATAATAAATTCTGTGAGGAAAATAATCTTGCAGCACAATATTACCGCAACAAGGTAGCAGATTTTGGATATAAGCAGCAGTCCAGAGCAAATGCCGGGGCAAAAAGATTTATGAGGGCAAAGTGAGGTAGATATGGACAGATGGGTATATTTTAATCCAAATCCGGCCGGGAATCGTGTAGGTGACTGTGCTATCCGGGCAATATGCAAGGCAACTGGTCTTGACTGGGAAACGGTATTCGCTGGATTAATGGTGCAGGCATGTGCTCTATCAGATATGCCATCGGCTAATTATGTCTGGGGTGCGTATCTCTATAAACGTGGGTACAGACGTAAACTGATTGAACAGTCAGAACGGTATATCTATACAGTCAACGACTTTTGTGCAGACCATCCGACAGGCACGTATATTCTCTGTATAGATGGTCACGTGGTGACAGTACAAGACGGCAAATATTTCGATACATGGGATAGCGGTAATGAGATCCCGGTATATTACTGGGAAAAGGAGTAGTTAAATGAGCATACAGGAATTTATTCAATTTTTTCTTTCAATTTGTGGAGGGATATCAATTGTTGGAGGGGCAGCAGCTGCTATTTTTAAATGGATCGCTCCGGCGTTTCGACTTAATAAGCGAGTAGAGACGCTAGAAGAACATGACAAGCGAGATTATGAAAGTCTTCAGAGAATTGCAGAACGTGACTCATTAATCCTGGAAGTGTTATCGACTATGCTGGATAGCCAAATCAGTGGGAACAATGTCGAGGAGTTAAAAAAAACAAAACAGAAGCTCACGGAGTATCTTGCAAAGAATCAACGTTAATTGCATTAGTAAGGGGTATGCTCATGAAATTATATGTGTTCACAAAGAAAGATATAGACAGGTTCTTGACAGAGTGTAATTTTACGCCGGACGAGGAAAGATTGTTTCTGTTGAGATGTAAAGAATACACGCTTGAATACTGCGCTGAACAAATGAATGTGAGTATATCCACGGCGAAACGATTGAGCCGGAGGGTAAATAATAAAATAATCAAAGTATGCTGATACGATAAAAGCCCCAGGATTAACTTCCAGGGACTTTACTTTTTTATTGATAAATATAGCAATCTGTGATATTATAAATTTAGTCGCTACAGATGGACGCTTCTGCTAGTGGTCTCCGGCAGCTATCCGCCGGGGCAAGGATTGAAATATTAGATTTATTTTTAAAAAAAGCTATTAAAAGCTTTTTAGTCACTCCGGGTGGTTGCTCCCGAGAGTGGTTCTCAGTAGCGATCCACTGAGACAGGGATTGAAACATTAGTATTTTTTTTAACTCCCAAAAAAGAAAGCCACATTTTATTATTCGAGTGTGACTTTCTTTTTATTTTTATCTACTGTTTTTTCCGTCCCCATAACATTTATAAAAAGCCTCTACCAGATCCGCCAGTTCCTGAGTGCTTAGCTTTTCTTTTAAGTTTTCCGGGATGCGGCTATAATTTGATCGGAACGTATCAGAGCATCTACCGATACTACAAGCCTTCTTGACTTGTTCGAGCTTGTACATCGCTCCAAGTTCTTCCATGCTGATTTCTCCAGCATTAACGGCTTCCCGTCCTTCTTTTGTTAAAATAGACATTGCCTCTTTCTTATTGATAACTCCGATTCCATTAATTTTCATGATATTTTCCTCTCTCTTCTTCATTTTTTTAATATCTTCTTTTACAGCTCTCTCAAGCAAACTAATAACATATTCTGGCGGATTACGTTTACCGCTTTCCCAGTTTTCGATACTCCTTTTAGGAATACCATATTTTTCAGAAAAAGCTTGCTGACTTAATCCGGAAAGCATTCTTAATTCTTTTATTTCCATTCGCTCCTCCTTTTTATAAAACACGATATCTTACAATATCCTCAACATCTTCTGGTTTTCCAAACCAGTACTTTTCATATGGATTCCATTTAAGACCAAAATCTTTCAATGTTTTTCTGCAATGGAATGTATCGCCGGAAACAATTCCGTCTCCAAGGTTAAAAAGGACTTCGCATCCATCAAGGAAAGCATTGAAATATTTGCCAAGCTTTGCGAGCTTGAGATCTTCTTTAGCTTTTTCCCATGCTCGTTTAAGTGCAACAGAAATAGTGCATTTACACTGTCTTACGATTCTCCATGCGTTTTTCATGATTTCTGACTTGTTATACTTCATAGTGCTTACCTCCTAAATGCTTTCATTTCCTCTTTCTGATATTATAATATCACTCATTGGGTGATATGTCAATACTTTTTTGACACTTTTTTGAACTTTTTAGATTGGTACATCTATGCAAAAATATAGCTATAGAAAGTCATAGAATAAGTCATAGAATAAGTCATAGGAGGTGTACGAGATGGCATTATATAACAATCCTTATCAATATAGTTTTGGCGTTCCGGGGCAAATGAATCAGTTCCAGCAACAACCTGTCCAGATGCCTGCTCAAACAGTACAGCAACCCCAACAGAATAATAATGGCATCCTGTGGGTATCTGGAGAAGTCGGTGCAAAATCCTATCTGGTAGCGCCCGGGACAAGTGTTTTACTGATGGACAGTGAAAGCGAAAAGTTCTACATAAAATCCACAGACGTTTCCGGTATGCCACAGCCACTACGAACATTTGAATATCACGAGGTAGGCTCTCAGATGCCACCTAAACAGTCTGTTCAGAGCATGGACAGTAAATACGTCACCAGACAGGAATACGACGATTTAAAAGCCAAATTCGACGCTATAGCAAGTAGATTAAATTCTTTTTCTGAACCTGTTAGAGCTAATGCCGTGCAGGAGTCAGCAAACAAGGGAGGAAATGCAGATGAGTAATCCATTATTTAATGCGCTTGGCAGTGGTATGCCGCAGGGAAATGGCCCAATGCAAATGATACAGCAGTTTATGCAGTTTAAACAGAATTTTAAAGGAGATCCGAAAGCAGAAGTTGAGAAAATGCTACAGTCTGGACGGATTTCCCAACAGCAACTTAATCAGGTTCAGCAAATGGCAGGGCAATTCCAACACATGCTGAAAGGAATGAAATAGTACACTACAATCTGGCCAGATTGATGTAAATACACAAAAAGGAGATTATATTATGGATGGAAATTATAGCTTAGCAGATATTGCCGCTGCTACTGGAAATGGCAGAAATAATGACGGCATGTTTGGCGGAGATGGTAGCTGGTGGATTATTGTTTTATTCATTTTTGCTTTCTTCGGATGGGGAAACAACGGATGGGGCAATAATGGCAGCGGCGGCGGATATGCAGCCACAGCAGCCACTCAGGCAGATATCCAGAGAGGATTCGACAATTCCGCTGTGATTAGTAAGCTTGATGGAATCAATAGCGGCCTATGTGATGGATTTTATGCCATGAATAATGGTATGCTTACCGGATTTAACGGAATCAACACAAACATCATGCAGACTGGATTCGGCATCCAGCAGGCTATTAATGCCGACACTGTAGCGAATATGCAGAATACAAACGCATTGCAGTCTCAGTTAGCTCAGTGCTGCTGCGACAACAGGGAAGGGCAGGCTCAGATCAGATATGATATGGCTACCAACACTTGTGCAATCCAGAACACCATGAACAGCAACACAAGAGACATTATTGACAGTCAGAATGCAGGGACAAGAGCGATTCTTGACTATCTCTGCAATGAAAAGATTTCTAACTTGCAGGCTGAAAACAATGACCTCAGACGTGCTGCTTCTCAGGACCGCCAGAGCGCACTTCTCACAACTGCAATGGCTTCTCAGACACAGCAGCTCATTAATGCAATCAATCCGGCACCGATCCCGGCATATCAGGTTCCTAATCCGAACACATATTACGGATGCGGATGCAACACCGGATGTAATTGCTAACAACTTCATACCGAGAGTATCTTTCGATTGATTTCGAATGTCGGCTTATGCCGTATTACACAGAGGGGCAGGTCGAAACCTGTCCTTTTGTAATATGAAAGGAGTAAAAATTATGGCAGAATTTACAAATGTAGCTGCTCAGACTGTAGCAGCAAATGGAAACGTAGTATTTTCAAACACAGCAGTTAAAGGCTCTAACTGTATTCAGCACAGAGAGGGAAGCGGAATTATTACGCTGAGAGGACTGACAAATCAGTGTAAAGCAAGATTCTTTGTGGATTTCTCCGGCAACATTGCGGTTCCAACAGGTGGCACTGCCGGAGCTATTTCTCTGGCTATTGCGATCTCTGGCGAACCTGTATTATCTTCACAGATGATTTCCACACCGGCGGCGGTAGATCAGTATAACAATGTGTCCTCTGGTATCTATATTGATGTACCTCGCGGATGTTGCGTTAATATCGCAGTAGAAAACACAAGCGATCAGGCTGTTTCTGTTGCGAACGCAAACATTGTTGTGACCAGAGAAGCGTAGGAGGTGTGATTATGAGAGACATTAAAGACTTATGCACAAGAATCGAAGATGAGCTGTCTAAAATTGCTGATAATGGGCTGAACACCGGAAATCTGGAAATGACATATAAGCTGATTGATATGTACAAAGATATCAAGAACACGCAGTACTGGGATAAGAAAGTAGAGTACTACAACACTGTCCTTGATGAGATGCGTGGCGGATACAGTGACGATTACAGCGAACGTGGAAGAAAGCGTGACAGTATGGGGAGATACAGCTCAAATGACGGCAGAATGATGCCAGATTACGACCGGAGCAGTTCTTATGCCAGACGTGGCGAACATTATGTCAGAGGGCATTACAGCCGTTCTGACGGACGAGATGCTTATGACGACTATATGGCGCAGAAACAGAGCTATCGTTCCGGCAAGTCTGAGGACTGCAAAAGAAAGATGCTCGCCGCTCTGGAAGAACATCTGGACGAACTCACAACAGAAATGAGCGATATGTCCAAGGATGCAGAGTGTAGGGAAGAGCGAGATCTTGTTAAGAGATACGTTGATAAGTTAAGAAATATGCTTTGATTTGGTTAAATGTGGGGACAACTTTTTTTACAGAATGTGATACTATAATCTTGCAAGGATTGGTGACCTTGCATGGGCTTGTTGGCTGAGAGTTTTTGCTTTCTTCTTCATTAACTTTCTCCTCCTTTCTTTGTGGGTGTGTCCTTAATAGAAACAGGTTCGAGCGGAACCTGGAGGTTGAAAAGCGGATGCAATTTCCGACACATCCATTAGCTGACTTGGTAGCTTGGTCAGCGTCACCTCCTTATGAATTAAGTTTTACGCTTCAGCAAAGGAGTAATATCCTTTTTCGTGAAAGTCGGATAGCGGACGGCATAACGCGAAAAAACAATATTGCTAACCCGGGATTCCGGGTTGTGTGGAATGTGCAGCTAATGGAAAGCTGATAGGGACGAGTAACCTAGTTTCCGGTTCGATTCCGGGCATTCTGCTTGGCATTACACAGGAGACAATCCTAGGAAAAGCCGCCTGTATGTCATACGCTTATGACAGGGTTGGATCCACCTTGAGCGTTATCAAGGGCGTACGTCCACCTTGGAACATAGCTCAGCAGTGTAGAGCAGCTGGCTTATATCCAGCGTGTCCCAGGTTCAAGTCCTGGTGTTCCAATTACCTTGCCAGTGGTCTAACTGGCTTAATCCATTTACCTGCGGCGGCAGGTCAATAAACACGACCAGGAGGATATTATGCAGAAACTTATTGACACACTTAAATCATTTGGAATCGAAATCCCGGAGGATAAACAGGCAGATGTAAAGAAAGCACTCTCTGAGCATTACAAGAATGCTAAAGAAGTAGCGAAAACTCTGTCAAAAGTCGAGGGTGAACGTGATGACTGGAAAGAACGTGCTGAGACAGCAGAAGAAACCTTAAAAAGTTTTGATGGTATCGACCCGGCAAATGTTAAAAGCGAGTTAGAGACTTGGAAACAGAAAGCGGCAGATGCAGAAAAAGAGTTTAATGCAAAAATCTATGACCGCGACTTCTCGGACGCACTTAAAGCAGCACTCGATGATGTTAAGTTTTCCAGCGAAGCGGCAAAGAAGTCTGTTATGGCAGACATCAAGGAAGCAGGATTAAAGCTGAAAGACGGTAAAATCCTTGGACTGAATGACTTGATTGAGCAGATGAAGCAGTCTGACGCATCCGCTTTTGTAGATGAATCTCAGCAACAGGCTCAGCAGAATCAGGCAAGATTCACCACTCACGTTGGGCAGCAGCAGACACCGGGAAGCATGACGAAGAAAGATATTGAAGCGATCAAAGACCCGTCCGAGAGACAGGCTGCAATTGCTCAGAATATCCAGTTATTCCAGTGATTTTTTACACCGACTATACGACAGAGTATAGCCGCTAACCCAATACCTTAATAGTTATGGGTAGAAAGGATTTTTTTATGCCAGCAAAAGCAAATCTTATTATGACTAATGATATCCAGGTCACAGCACGTGAGATTGATTTTGTTACCAGATTCGAAAGAAACTGGCAGCACTTACGTGACATTCTTGGTATCATGCGTCCAATCAAAAAACAGCCGGGTGCTGTACTGAAATCAAAGTACGCAGAGGGTACTTTACAGAGCGGAAATGTTGGTGAGGGTGAGGAAATCCCTTACAGCAAATTCATTGTAAAAGAAAAGTCCTATGCGGAAATGACCATTGAGAAGTACGCAAAGGCTGTATCTATCGAAGCAATCAAGGATCACGGTTATGAGAACGCCGTTCAGATGACCGATGATGAATTCCTTTTCCAGCTTCAGACTGATGTTACCGGCAGATTCTATGATTATCTAAAAACTGGTACGCTTACTTCCACAGAAACAACATTCCAGATGGCCCTGGCAATGGCCAAAGGCCGTGTTGAGAACAAATTCAAACAGATGCACAGAAATGTGACTGGCGTTGTTGGATTTGTGAACATTCTGGACGTATATGAATACCTCGGAGCGGCTGAGATCACTATTCAGAACCAGTTCGGATTCCAGTACATGAAAGATTTTATGGGATTCAATACAATTTTCTTACTGTCTGACAGCGAAATCCCGAGAGGACAGGTTATTGCTACTCCTGTTGAGAACATCGTGCTTTACTACGTTGACCCGAATGAATCTGACTTTGCAAGAGCTGGTCTGGTGTATACCGTTTCCGGCGAGACAAATCTGATTGGATTTCACACTCAGGGCAACTACCACACCGCGGTGTCCGAAGCGTTTGCAGTTATTGGGCTTACTCTTTTTGCGGAATACATTGATGCAATCGCAGTAATCACCATTGATGAAACGCCAACGCTTGGAACTCTGACAGTAACATCTGCGGCTGGAACAGCAAGTGGTGACACAAAAATTACTGTAAATCCAGCTAAAGAAAATGCTAACAACGTATATAAATACAAAGTTGCAACAGACGCAGTAACTGTTGGGTATGGACAGAACCTCAGAAACTGGACTTCTTGGGACGGAAAAGCTGACATTAAGGCAACAACCGGACAGAAGATTACAGTGGTTGAGTGTGATGGAACATACAAGGCACTGAATGCCGGAAGTGCAAGCGTAACAGCAAAATGATGATCGCAGGAGGTAACTGGCATGGCTTATACAGACTATGAATTTTACAAAACTTCATATTTCGGTTCAGTTGTGCCAGAAACCGACTTTCCACGACTGGCAGAAAGAGCCAGTGATTTTGTGGATACAATGACGTTTGACAGGTTGGTGGACGGGCTGCCGACGAACGAACGCTCACAGAAGCGTATCAAAAAGGCAGTCTGTTCATTGGCTGAATTAATGTATCAGATTGAACTTGCTGAAAAGAATGCTACCAATGCCGCCGTTAGTGGAACATCAACCACAATCGGGTCCGGTGGTAGCACGACAGGCATTGTAACATCTGTAAGTTCTGGCAGTGAATCCATCTCTTACGCGACGCCACAGCAGAAAGCATCTGGCGCAAAGGAATGGAGCGCAGTGTATTCCGTCGCCGGAGATGTACAGAAAACGAATGACTTGCTCTTAAAGACAGCTTTACCGCTTCTGATGGGAGTAAGGACGGATGATGGAATACCAGTTTTGTATGCGGGGGCGTGAGTATGAAATATGTACGAATAAAACCGACTATAGTTGAAGCTATTCAATGTTTTACCACTCCAGAGAGTATAACTCAAATCGAAAAGTTTGTTGGCAATTCGGTAAAAATTAATAACAAGCCTAACCCACCGAGCATTGAGATTTCTGCATATCCTGCTCTATTTAGAGATGGTGAAAGAGTTGATTCAGTAGTCATAAAGCCTGGAGACTACGTCTTGCGTGATGAAGAAGGATATTTCAATACAATGACAAAGGATGAGTTTGAAGAAGAATTTAAGGAGGTATCAGAGTAATGGAAGCATTATTTACAAATGTAACTCTGATTCTAGCAGTAATCAGTGTTCTGGCATTTTGTGTGTCTGTGATTACACAGGTGATTAAAAATGTTGGATTCCTGTCGAAAATTCCGACAGATGCCTTGGTGCTTGTACTGTCTATCGGAATTACTGTAGCCGCTTTCGTAGCGTATATGCAGTATATCCACATGACAATCTTGTGGTATATGATTTTAGCAGCTATCATGGCCGGGTTTATTGTGGCGTTTATTTCCATGTTCGGATGGGAGAAGATTACGGAATTATGGAAACGAACGTCCAAGGTTGACGTGGATAAGCTGAAAAATAAATGATTAAGGAGAGGGTATCATGTACGAAAAAACGGTGACGATTTTTGATTATTACGAATCAGCCACGACTGGAGATGCGTACTGGTATCCTCATGTTTTATCCGGCGTTGATCTCATTACTGATAAGGGAGCAATCCTTAAAAAGTACGGACCGGATGCAACTGACAACGCACAGTTACACATACGATACACTGTACAGAACGGCGATATAACCATTACTGATAAGGACGGTAAGATTCTCCCATATGTGCCGTCAAAAGAGTGGAAAAGGCAGATTAACAACGCTCTGGAAGATACTATCACATTCTCGGACGAATCATTCTTCTGGGAGGGCGAGTGGACTGGTGGAACGGTATCTGATGGTGATTATCGGAGCGGATTTTATCAATACATGAACCAGAACAAGGACAATGTATTTAAAATCACCAGTGTTGGCGGTCCGTATACACTGATTCCACATTTTGAAATATTAGGAAAGTAGGATAAAAAGTAAAAGTATAAGAGGGGGGATGGACATGGTGATGGATGACTTGCCTAAGTCAGTAAAAAAAGATGCAGATGGAAAAGACATTTTAGCAGATGCCATGAAACTACTTCTAAATCAATATCCCGGTTTATATGATGGCGAAACAATTAAATATGAAGAACTGGGAACTGACAGTGGAATTGCGTTCTTTGCGGATACAGGAGCATTAATCTATTCAGAAAAAGAGGATGTATGCGGAATGATGCATCAGGTGTGCCAGTATCCGTTTATCGTGGTATATCGTACCGCTTCCGAAAAGGAACGACAGAAGCTCTCTGTTCAGAAGTTTCTTGACAACCTCGGCAAATGGATTTGCCGTGAACCAGTCACAGTGGATGGCACTGAGACACGCTTATCCGCTTTTCCAGAGCTTTCAAGAGGAAGGGTGATAAAACGTATCATTCGTGATAATTCATACGGTACAGAGCCACAGGAGAACGGAGTACAGGACTGGTTACTCCCGATCACAGTCAAATACGAATATGACTGGGAAAAATGGTGATTACACCACTTAAATATAACAACTAACCGGCTATCAATTGGAGATAGTCGATAACCTACACAGCCTTTTAAAAGTTATAGGCAGAAAGGACATTTCTATGGCAGTT
>ERZ1035027.535-NODE-535-length-21264-cov-16.732236_pt1 | contig 21264 bp, 20 predicted proteins | sample MGYA00520604_ERZ1035027 | MGnify/ENA primary metagenome ERZ1035027 (study PRJEB33766, sample SAMN09781743) | gut metagenome | biome: gut microbiome | host: Homo sapiens | place: Madagascar | study: EMG produced TPA metagenomics assembly of the PRJNA485056 data...
ATAATGAAATAAAATTTCAAAAATTTTATTTAATTTCTTGAAAATAAATAAAAAAAGCAGTATTAAAACAAAATACTGCTTTAGAAGATGAGATGTTAACTAAGTAAAATGTTAGTAGAAAAATCTAACTATTTAGATTCTCTTTTCTTTTGAAGTGATAAAACTGAAATTTTTTCTTGTTTTTCGAGTGCGTAGCAGGAAAGTCTGTCGCCCCAAACACAGCCAGTATCTAAAGCTACAACATGTTCTCTGTCACATTGAGCATTTAAAGCTGCCCAGTGACCAAAGAACAGCGTAAAGTTCTCCCTTTTGTATTCAAAAGGAGAACCAAAGTTAAACCAAGGATAGATATTGTCCTTTTGAGCATCACTTACAGAACAGTCAGAATGACCGTAATCGAGTACAAGTTCTTTTGAGCATAATCTCATTCTTGTAAAGGCGCTTACGATAAATCTCCAGTAGTTAAGATCTGATGACAGCATTTGCTCTTCAAAATGATCAGGATGATCTGCATACATATTTGCTAATAAGACTTTTGTATGCAGAGGATCTTTTAATACTTTTGAAATGACATTGGTGTGTTTTTGCGCTTCATCAATTGTCCATTTAGGATAAATACCAGCATGAGCTACAGCTATTTTTTTCTCAGGATCAACATATAAAAGGGGGGTGCTTTTAAAAAACTCAATATAGTCATTAAGCTTTGGATCGTTTAGGAGCACATCTAAATTATCTTTAGCTTTGGCTTTGTGATAGCCATAGAAAACAGCTAAAAAGTTTAAGTCATGATTGCCTAAAACAGAGTGAATTCGTCCTGGGTGTTTTGCCTTTAACGCAGTGATTAAATTTAAAGTATCAACAGGCTTTGGACCTCTTCCAATTAAATCACCAGTAAAGATTAGTTCATCTTCGTTTTCGTTGTAGTTGATATTTTTCAAAAGAGCTGTAAATTCATCATAACAGCCGTGAAGATCACCAAAGATGTATGTAGACATTTGTTTTCCGTAAAAGTGCAATTATCGTAGCTTTAAAACAGCTTAAATTTGGGAAATATTAAAAAAAGTTCTTAAAATTCGTATTTTTTGACACTATTCTACCATTTTTGTATTAATTGTCGGTTATATTAGTCGCTATCAAGACAGCCTGAATGTTCATATAATACACAGTAATCGTTAACTTTATGTTAAGTAAAATGCTGTTAAAAATCAGAGATGTAAAACAGTATTAAGAGATACCTTAAAGAGTTTGCCATGCCGTTTATCAAGAAAAGTTTTATTACCGAAAAATTACTGCCAAATGTTCCTATTGAAAAGGTCATAGGTCAGTATGTAACTTTAAAAAAGTCAGGCGCAAACTATACCTGCTGCTGTCCATTTCATCATGAGAAGACTCCCTCATTTAGTGTCACACCAGCAAAGCAGATGTTTTACTGTTTTGGCTGTAAAGAGCATGGCAACGTCATTGATTTCATCATGAAATTAAAGAACCTGAGTTTTCCTGAGGCAGTTGAAGAAATTGCTCAAAATGCAGGTTTAACCGTTGAATATGACACAACTAATACCCGTTCCAAAGAAGAAGTCGATCTGCAAAAAGAGTATTACGACCTCATGGACAGATGTGCGACCTTATATACTCAGGTATTAAACTCACCTGAAGGCGCTCCTGGTCTTGAGTATTTTTCAAAAAATCGTGGTTTGACACGAGATACTATCTTAAAGTGTCGCTTAGGTTTTGCTCCTAAAAATCCTCACTTTTTGCAAGAAAGGTTATGTCAGGATCCTAAAACAGAGCAGAAGTTAATTGATTTAGGTATGTTAGTGCGCAACGACTACGGTGTGCACTCTATGTACCGTAACCGTGTCATGATCCCTATCTTTGACAGACGAGGCAGGATCATCAGTTTTGGTGGCAGAACCATGGGCGATGACAAGCCTAAGTACATGAACACCAAAGAAACTCCTATTTACCGTAAGCGTAATGAGTTATTTGGTCTATATGAGGTCTTAAAAGCAAATAACAACCGTCCACCACGTATTGTGGTTGTTGAAGGATATATGGATGTGATCTCAGTGCGACAGGCAGGTTGTACCTATGCTGTAGCTTCATTAGGTACAGCAACTACACCTGAGCAGATTAAAGAGATGTTCCGTTATACTGATAAAGTTGTGTGCTGTTATGACGGTGATAGCGCAGGTCGTCATGCTGCCTGGCATGCCTTAGAGACCGTAACTCCAATTTTGCAGGATGGTAAAGAAATTCGTTTTGCTTTCTTACCACCAGAGCATGATCCTGATTCTTTAGTAAGAGAGCAAGGCTTAGGGGCTTTTGTAAAGTTCTTAGATGAAGCTATGAGCTATCCAGAGTTTTTGATAGTACATAAGTCTCAAAGCTATGATTTAAAAGATCCTAATTCTTTATCAAACTTTATCTCAGACACCATAAAGCTGATTAAAGCTATTCCTTTAGTTTCATTACAGTCGGTTGCTTTAAAGTTGCTCTCAAAGCCATCAGGCATTTCTGAAAATCAGCTTTATGACATGCTAAAGCAAACTCATGTTGAACAGCCTCGAGCTTATGTAGCTCAAGAGAAAAAAGAACAGGAACAGATTGCTAAAAATGAGGTCTCAAGGGACTTCTTTAAAACTCCTATGAGAAAACTCATGGCCTTTATTATTCAGCAGCCTACTGTGGTCTCTAATGTACAAAGAGAGTTTGCACTAGATGAGTTTGTTGCTTTGTGCAAACGATTAGGCGTAAAGGGGGCAGATGAGTTAGAAAGTTTATTAAAGATCATTGCAAAAATTCCTGATATAACTCCAGCTAAATTCATTGAACAGACTCGTCAGACAGCTTATGAAAAGATTGTAAGGCTGTTAATCAGTGCTCCACTGAATCGTACCTTTGAATCAGGTGGTGAGATTAGGGAGATCCCTTATGTGGACAGAATAGAGTATTTTGCAGATATCTTAAGTGAAGTTATAACAAAGCCTCTAAAAGACAGAGCCAAAATCCTTAGTGTGGAGATGAGCCAAGGTAAGATGGATGCTTTATCTGAGTTCACTCAGATCCAGAAGGAGATTTTGAGTAAAGATTTAAAATCTTGACGGGAGAGAGGGTAACCTGTAAAATAACCCCTCGAACAATGGCCCATTAGCTCAGTTGGTTAGAGCAGACGACTCATAATCGTTTGGTCTCCTGTTCAAGTCAGGAATGGGCCACCACTTAATCCTTCCAAAAAGGACTAATTGTTTTTAATTGCATTGTAAACAGCAGGGCACTTAGTATAGCTGTCTTCAGTTGCTGTTACATAACGCCCGTTCTGTTTAACCATTACAGATCCTTGTGAGCTACCTGAGATTAAACGTACCTTTTTGCCTACAGCATATTTGCATGAGAATGGCATATCGACAATCAAAGGACCATTGTCTGAATCAATGGTTAATCTTACACCGTCATGTCTGTCCATGTATTTTGATGCGGAACCTGCTGCTAAGGCTCCTAATCCCGCGCCTACGGCAGTGCCGGTGCTGTTTTTGCTTATAAGATTTCCTAAAAGAGCTCCGCCTACGGCACCTAAAATAGTATTTGAGGTGTTATCGTTCTTTTTATTGGCAATATCAATTGCTTCAATACCGGTAATGGTACCTTCATAATAAGTGTTAACAGTACCTGCTTCTGAAACTGGATTGGTGCAGGCATTTAAAGTAGCTGCACATAACATTCCAAGACAAGTATATCCAATTAGAATTAAATTCTTACTCATAGGATGATCCTTTTGGTTTTAAACTTTGTATATGTTAATCTTATGCATTCAATCTTAGTGTAAACTTAGAAAAAATTCAGTGACAACGCAAAAAATAATCACGAAACGCTTTTAATCATGTTCAAAAATATAAAACAGATCGCTTTTAAAGAGTACAGAGATCCAGTTGAACTTTATGTTGAAAAGTTAAACGACAAAGGTCAGGGTATAGCTTATTTTGAAAACAGTGAAATCTACCTTGAAGGTGTGATCGACGGAGAAACTGTTCTTGCAAAAATAGGTGATCCTTTTGCAAACGGCTCTAAAAGACGACCTGGTACAGTAATCAGTATCACTGAGAAATCTCCTGACAGAGTCGACTATAAGGACAAATCGCTGCAGTCTGTGATGTCTTTTGGACCTATAAGCTATGAAGGCACTTTAAAACGCAAACAGGAAATGATTGCTCAGGCCCTAAAGAGAGCCGGCATTGACAGCTGTAATTTAAAAACAGTTCAGAGAGCAGATCTTTCGGTTCCATCACGCTATAAGAGCATACGTTATTTTGCATTTTTGAATGAAAAGGTCGTAAACGGCTTTTATAAGGTTCATTCCCACGAGGTTGTAGCAGTGGAATGCTGTTCATTAGAACCTTTGTGGTTCTCTTCATTTGCAAATGATCTCTGTTCCTTTTTTACTGGTGAGAACATATCTGTATATGATGAAAAGTCACAGAAAGGCCTTTTGCGCTCTTTACTTCTGCGTGACACCATAAAAGAAAAAATGGCTGTTTTAGTGGTGTCAGAAGCGCCTTCAGAGATTTTTATAGACAGACTGAGATCTCAGTTTAAAGACAGGGTTGATTCACTGTATCTTAATGTGAATGAGAGTAATTCAAACAAGATCCTGTCAGAAAAAATGATACTGATATCGGGTAAGGAAGAGATCACTCTTGAGCTTTGCGGTTTTAACTATAAGGCAGGTCCGTTTACTTTTCTGCAGGTGAATTACCTGTGGCTGAAATAATGTACAAGAAGGCTGTGTCTTTCTGTGGTAGAGACAGTAATAAAACAGCTCTTGATCTCTGCTGCGGTGTAGGAACCATGACTTTACCTCTGTCTGAGAACTTTAAGAAAGTGACTGGTGTTGAGATTGTACCTGAATCAATAAAAGCTGCCGAAGATAATGCAAAGTTGAATAATATCAGCAATGCGGAATTTATTGTCGGGGACATCAGAGATGTTATCGGTTCTCTTATAAAGAAAAATGACATCGCCTCGATCATCTGTGATCCTTCAAGAGTAGGTATCGGCGAGGATGCCTGCAGAGCTCTGGCAAAATTAAAGTCTCCGCTAAAACTTGCCTATATATTCTGCTCATTAAAGGCTTTAGAGCGCGATTTGAAGACACTTCATGACAACGGTTTTGAAATAGAGGAAGTACAGGGATTTGACATGTTCCCATATTCATCTCATGTAGAGACGGTCTGTTTGATGTCAAGGAAAGATAAATAAGTGCCTGAATGAGGAGTATTTCCGAGCTTTTTCGGAGGTTTGGATTTGAAGCCTAACTCCTGAAAAAGCTCGGTTCTCTTATATGGAAATATATCTACTGAAAAATGTTTGTCAAGTTGTAACCTCGTATTAGATGTCAGGCATTTTGGGAGGATTTTTGGAAAATGATAAGGGCTGACAACCAATCCGGAAACTCGACCATTTTTTTTGTGTAGTCAGTGGGATAGATGTCAAGGAAAAGTAGATTAAATCGGAATTTACAGCAGCAATTGAAGCTTCTGTACGATTATTGGTTTACTCAATTCGACTTCCCCGATGAAAAAGGGATGCCATATAAGAGTTCGAGCGGGTTAATGGTTGCAAAAGATAAGATTTCATATGACATACCTGCTGATAGGACTGTTGGTAATTTATTTGATAATCCGTTAACCACAGTAATTAAGCCAGGTGTTGATATTTTCGATAAGAAAAGCTATCTTGCAACAGCTGAAGTTAACGGAATAGACATTTCAACTGGAACTCTTATTGAGTATGAAACTCGTGAAAGTCGCGCTAACATGCAGCCAACAGTCAATTCTGTTTAGTTTGCAAAAATGAAGAATAGTATCAAGCATCTTTATCTGAATAAAGAGGTGGATGAATTAGTTAATAACTCTATTCTATCTACAGGATTCTGCGGCCTGCAACGTTCTGAAGATACATTTGAATATGTTGCATCTTTTATTGAACATTCATATTTTGAAACTCTTAAGAACACTCTTGCCCACGGAGCTACACAAGAAGCAGTTAATAATGATGACTTAACAGGAGTATCATTTGTTATTCCTTCTGAAAGAGTTCTTCATTTATTCCATGAAAGAACTCAAAGTATCTATTCTCAGATTAGTAAAAACATCTGTGAAAATCAGGAACTAACACAATTAAGAGATTGGTTGCTTCCTATGCTTATGAAAGGGCAAGCAGTAGTACAAGATTAAGTCGCTAAGTTATCATTTAACTTTGAAACTATAAAGAAGGTCGTAAACATGCCAACAACAATAGAAGTAAATAAACAAAGCGTGGAAGAGCTCCTGGGTAGCGGAAAATCAAAACCGTTTGTTATTCCCGAGTACCAGCGACCATATGCTTGGACCGATGAACAGGTAGAAACACTCTTTGAGGATTTATGGGATTTTACTGCTACAAGTGGCGGTACAGAAAGAGAGAGTTCCTATTTCCTCGGAAGTGTGGTTTCCTACGAAAATGAAGATGGTGAGCAGGAAATAATCGATGGACAGCAGCGTATTACGTCTTTGTTTCTGCTGCTGCGTGCGATTTATACGAATTTTGTTGCCACGCCTGCATCAGAGAGAACGGCAGAGGCCAATAACTTTATTGGAAAGATTGAGCCTACGATCTGGAGAACCAATAAGCTGACCGGAACGGCGGATTTCAAAAATGTTCTTTTGACTTCGCGTGTTGTGAATAACGAAGGAAATGAAATCCTGCGTTCAATCTTGGAAACCGGAAAAGCGGATGAGAATGCGAAAGATAACTATTCGAAGAACTATCGCCATTTTCAAGAGCTGTTTAAAAAGCATTCCATTGAGAATCCATTGATGGTATATCAGTTTATCTATGCGCTCCTGAACCAGGCTATTCTGCTGCCTATTACAGCAGATACCCAGGATACTGCGTTGACTATTTTCTCAACTTTGAATGATAGAGGTCTTCCTCTGTCAGACGCAGATATTTTTAAGGCAAAGATTTACAACCAGCTTGAGCCGGATGATAAGAAGGCATTTATCGACCGCTAGAAAGATTTAGATGAGCAGTCTACTGATGCGAATGAAAGCATTCAGCAGCTGTTCTACTACAATATGTTTTATTATCGCGCACTGGATAAGGATACGAAAACGACTACTCCTGGCGTCAGAAAATATTATGCTGCTAATAAGTTTGAGCGCTTGTATAAGCCTGAATTGTTGGACACTCTCTTTGTTATCCTGAATCTGTGGAAGGTTGTAAACAAAGGAGAGGAACTTGAAGATGAGGCTTGGTCTAAGAATATTAAAATAAGGCAGACACTGGATATTCTGACTTCATATCCGAACGAGTTCTGGAAATACCCGGTTGTTATTTACTATGTTTGCTACAGGAAAGAAGAAAATTTTGAAACACGATTTGCTCGATTCTTGAATAAGCTACTCATGGAGCTGATGACAGAGTATTTGATGAAACCGACGATCAATGCTGTAAAGCCGGATATCCTGAAGCTGAATTCTGCAATTGTAGCATCGGATATACCTACGTTTGAGTTTAAGACTGTCGATATGACACAGCTGGAGCCATATATCCAGAATCCGAATCGTAATGTAGTGCGTATGCTCCTGAAGACGCTTGCGTATGAACATCAGGATGCTCTGCTTCCGGCTAAGTGGGAGATAGAGCATATCTTTCCACAAAAGTGGCAGATGAATTATTTTCCGGATGAGCCAGACGCAACCATCAAAGAGAAAATTGAGCATATAGGCAACAAGCTCCCACTTGAAAAGAAGCTGAACATTGTCGCTGGTAATGGGTATTTTGGCAAGAAGAAAAAAGAGTACACAGCTTCCAAAATTGAAATTACTAAGGCCATGGGAACTTCTGATGTAATGGATTGGAATCTGGAATCCATCACCAAACGTGATATTCGCGTATCTGATGAGGTTGGCGAAATCATGAACAGATGGAATAACGAATATTTAAACATTCCGATCAGCGAGTGTAAGATGGGCGAACCTTCTGAGGAAGAATTAGCTCAAATCGAGAAATTTAAAAAGAATGGTTGGATCTAGTGATATTGAGAAGAAGGGAGGCATTCTATTTGGCAAAGAAAAAAGATGAAATAACCATCCGCTCAAGCGCAGCGGAATACCTGACCTATGTTGCCTCTGTAGGTGATCAGCAGGACAGCATAGAAATGCGCTATGAGGATGAAAATATATGGCTGACACAGAAGATGATGGCCACATTGTATGATGTTGGTTTACCAACCATAAATGAACATATTAAAAAAATATACGCGGATAGTGAATTGGAAGAGGCCGCAACTATTCGGAATTTCCGAATAGTTCAAACAGAAGGTTCTCGCCAGGTAACACGCGATACCAAGCACTATAGCCTTCAAATGATCATTGCCGTAGGCTTCAAGGTCAATTCAGAGCGTGCGGTACAGTTCCGTAAATGGGTAAACCAGATCGCCAAGGACTACACCATCAAAGGCTGGGTGATGGATGATGAACGGCTGAAACGAGGAACGTATCTGACAGAGAAGTATTTCGACGAGCAGTTAGAGCGTATCCGTGAGATTCGTGCCAGCGAAAGAAAGTTCTATCAGAAGATCACTGACCTGTATGCGACAGCCATTGACTATGACAAAAATTCTGCAACGACGAGAAGATTCTATGCGACCGTTCAGAATAAAATGCATTATGCAGTGCATGGGCATACAGCAGCTGAGCTGATCGTGGAAAGAGCCGATCATACAAAGGAACACATGGGATTAACTACCTGGTCAGATGCTCCTGATGGAAAGATTAAGAAAAGCGATGTTACGGTTGCTAAGAATTATCTGAGTCAGGATGAAATGAAGCAGCTGAATCGCATGGTTACGGCATACCTGGATTTTGCTGAAAACATGACCTTACGGCATATTCCGCTTACGATGCAGGATTGGGAAAAGAGGCTCAACAGCTTCATTGAAATGTTTGATTACGGTATTTTACATGATGCGGGTAAGGTGTCCGCAGAAATTGCAAAGTTTCATGCTGAGACAGAATTTGAAAAATACCGTGTGATTCAAGACAGATTGTTTATGTCTGACTTCGATAAATTTATGCTGGAACTAGAAGAAAGCGCAAAGAAATAATGACCGGATACCAGGTCGAGACGGTGAAATCAGGCAACTCAACTCCTCGCGAGTGTCTGGCCAATCAGCAGTCAGAGCGGATGGGTTGTGTAGAAGTTGAGCGGCCTTCATTCTCTCAACTGTCGAGACAGTGGCAGGTGGCAGCAGTGTAAAAGTGCCTCGCTTTATATAGGTAGAAAAGGCCTTATACCGACTTGTTCCCATAGACTTCAATGGTTAAGACCGTGATATGAATGTTAAATTTGCCACAGATTGCATCGGTTTGAAGCCGTGAATGCGCGGTTTCAGAAGGTGTGGACATGTTTCCGTTTTTACAGGATATGTTTCCGCAAACGGGCACAAAACCAGACATCAATCAGAAGGTATCGTGCCATGTGGAGACTGTGGTGCTGATGTCGAAAAAAGGATAAATCTGAGTTTTCAAACTATAGAGTAGGTGAACACTGTTATGCACGGAAAATCAATAGAACTTTTTCTTGTCAACGGATCAGCTGACAGCATCGTTACAGCCGAATTATCCAACTGGAACGCAAGGCAATAAAAATTCCAAGAATAGAAGTTTCCGACTGCAAAAGAGACGATATTCAGGAACCTGGAGTGTATTTTTTATTCTGTAAAGATGAGGGAAACGATGAAGATTCAGTTTATATAGGTGAAGCTGAGAACGTCAAAGATCGTCTTTTGCAGCATCTTAGAGATGTGGCTACAGAAAAATATTACTGGAATGCAGCAGTAATTTTTACAGACCGTGACCTTAACAAGGCCCTGATTAGATATCTTGAGAACAGGCTTGTTGAGTTAGCCAAAAACAGTAGGCGCTATGAAGTTCTTACAAAAAACACATATAAGAATACTGTTTTAAAGGAATCTCAGATTGCTGCAATGGAAGAGTTTCTGGACAATATAAAGGTTCTTGTTAACGCTATGGGATACAAAGTATTAGAACCTTTACGCCATGACAGTTCGCAACAGCATGACAGAAACGAAAATCTTCTTTATCTTAAGACCGGTACTGCTGATGCCGTTGGAGAAATAACTTCAGAAGGATTTGTCGTTCTAAAAGGATCGGGAATTAACGAGAAGACGTCTGGGAAATCCCTGTCAAAAGGCATGAAGGCTATTCGTGAAAAACATATAGCATCAGGACTTGTCAACGAAGAGCACATTACGACTGAGGATATATTATTTTCAAGTTCTTCTGCAGCTACTGATTTCGTAACCGGATACAGTGTCAGCGGACCTGCAGTATGGAAAAATATAAAAGGAAAATCATTAAGAGAGATAAAATCTGAATAGCAATGTGCTAAGTTTACTGATGATTTAATAATTTGAGCTGATATGTACAATCCTCAAATGAAAAACTTTATAAAAGAGGCCGATTCTGGATGTTTTAACGGAACATATGAGATTACAGGTACTACACATTCAGCCATTATTAAACAGAATAATCATAATTAGTTATTTCTTACTAATTACATCTTTTTGTTTCTGAGTTCACACTTATCATGTCAGTCAGTGCTTAATATTCTGATTTTTCCTAAAGATCATGCATAATAATGGACTGTTTTTGATAAGTGTTTACCACTCCTTTTTGTATTAGTAAAATAGTACACAGAAACAGCCTCTTATTTAAGATCTGGTTAAGTCGTATTCAAAGTTGAATTCAACTTTCAAAAGAATAAATAAACGGAGATTATTGTGAAAAAGATTATTTTGACAGGTGACAGACCAACTGGCCGCCTACATGTAGGTCATTATGTAGGTTCATTAAAAGAGCGTGTTAGTCTGCAAAATTCAGGCGAGTACGATGAAGTTTATATCATGGTCGCAGATGCTCAGGCTTTAACTGACAATGCAGATAATCCTGAAAAAGTTCGCCAGAATGTAATGCAGGTAGCTTTAGATTATTTAAGCTGCGGTATTGACCCTACCAAGTCAAATATCTTTATTCAGTCAATGATCCCTGAGTTAGCTGAGCTTACTGTTTACTACATGAACTTAGTAACTGTATCTCGTGTTCAGCGTAACCCAACTGTAAAAGCAGAGATTAAGCAAAAGAATTTTGAAACAAGTCTGCCATTAGGCTTTTTCTGCTATCCAGTAAGCCAAGCATCAGATATCACCGCCTTTAAGGCAACTACAGTTCCTGCAGGTGAAGATCAGATGCCAATGATTGAGCAGTGCTGTGAAATTGTAAGAAAGTTCAACGAAGTTTACGGTGAGACCCTAGTTGAGCCAAAGATTGTATTACCTACTAATAAATCATGCTTAAGATTACCTGGTATCGATGGTAAAGCTAAGATGAGTAAGTCATTAGGTAACTGCATCTACTTATCAGACACTGAAGAAGACACCAAAAAGAAAGTTATGTCTATGTTCACAGATCCTACTCACCTGCGTAGAGAAGATCCTGGTCATGTTGAAGGTAACCCTGTATTTACTTATCTTGATGCATTCTGCAAGGATGAGTATTTTGCTGAGTACTTACCTGACTACAAGAACCTAGATGAGTTAAAAGCTCATTATCAGCGTGGCGGTTTAGGTGACATGGTAGTTAAGAAGTTCTTAAACAATGTTATCCAGACAGAACTTCGCCAAATTCGTGAAAGACGCAATGATTGGGAAAAGAGACTTCCTGATGTTTATGAGATCTTAAAGCAGGGTACAGCTAAAGCACGTGAAACTGCAGCTCAGACTTTAAGTGAAGTAAAGCACGCAATGCGTATTGATTACTTTACAGATGACAATCTATTAAAGTAAAAGATTTCTCAATTAAAGTAATTTAATCACAAGGTCAGGCTATATTGCTTGGCCTTGTAGTAATTATCAGTTCTTATTAAAACTTTCCTTTAAGCTCTACTGTTTTATTTTTCTTTGCTCCTATCTCTTTTTACATGGGTCTTTTTACTTAGATAAAAGCTGATACATGCTGTAAGAATTTGCGGTAACACCATACACCACCATACACCTGTAAGTGAGTAGAATCTTGGAATAATCAAAAGTAAAACGATTAGCATGATAGGTTCGGCATAAATGCAGACGTAAGATAGGATTTTACGCTCAGTTGAATAAAAGGCACTTGAGCAGATCCTGCTGTAAGCATAAAAGAACATACCTACTAAGAACACTGGAGTTGCAATTGCAATCTCAAGTGCTGCCTCATCAGAAGTACCAAATAAATTGCCTAAATTATCTCTTGCAACAAAAATGATGACGATACTTACAGTTGATAAAAACAGCGCTGTGAACAAGGACAGGCGTCTTGTAATTGCGTAGTCAGTAAATCTCCTTTCTCCATAGAATCTACTCATCAAAGGCTGAGCACCTGCGCTTACGCCTTGAAGAACGCAGTATACAAAGAAGAGTATGAATTCAATACAAGAAATGGTTGATACCGCTAAAGCTCCGCCATAATAAAGTGAATAGCGTTCATAAAAAAGATAGAGACCATAGGTGACATATTGATACCAAACTGCGCAATACCAATTTTCATGATCTTAAGTGAGGTTTTCTGTACATTTACAGGCTTTGAAAGCTTTAGCATCTGGTGTTTTTTAACGTAATAGATGCAACCAACTATAGTAACTGCCTGGCTTAATAAAGTTGCGATGGCAGCACCATGAATCCAAAAGGAAAGATCATGATGAGTACATAGTCTAGAACAATGTTCATGACAAAACCAATGACCATGAAGTAAGTTGCATAGGTTACATTGCCATTGTTTCTCATATAGGGTACAAAGACTGAGCCTGATAACTGAATAATGGTAGCACCAAACATGTACCATAAGTAAATCTTGCCATAAGATGCAACATCACCTCTAGCTCCAAATACATCAAGAATTTCGACCATCCATACAAAAGGCACGATGGTGATAATTAAAGAGACGAGAGCCAGTAAGATTAAGGCAACTTTTAAACTCTTATAGGCTTTTTCTAAATTGCCACGTCCTGATTCAATAGACCAAATTACAGCACCACCTAAACCAATACCTGAGCCTAGAGCAAAGGTTAATGCTACAGCAGGGAAGACAATGTTAATAGCAGAAACACCAGCATCACCTAGAGCATTGCCCATGAAGAATCCATCAACAACGGAGTAAACGCCTAAAATGGTAAAGGCAAGAATTGATGGAATGATGAATTTAAAGAAGTGTTTTAAATCGTAACCTTGAAACATAAGATTATTGATCCTTCTTGTTAAGTCTCTTCTCAAACAGCATGTTGTACATTTCAAGTCCATCTATGATGGCTTTGTTCTTATCTCCTAAAATAGCAGTGACTTCATCCTCAATTTTCATCATTTTGTCCAAAACAGAGAGTGCGTACTTTTCACCTGAAGACGTAAGTTTTAATTACTTTTGTCTTTTATCTTTTTCATCCTGAACAGTAAGGATGAAGCCTTCTGTTTTGTATTTTTTACAGCAGAGTTTATGCTTTGCTTAGAGATGACATAGTAAGCACCCAGTTCTATTTGAGTAAGAGGAGCATCTGTATTTAAGAGGGCATAAAGCACCATCATCTCTACATATGAGATTCTGTTCTCTTGCGCATATTGCGCATAAAGATAGGTGCTCTGATTTAAAAGAGAATTTATCTCATTGACGATTTCACGAGTGCGCATACGATTACCTGTAATAGTAAAATATTTTACTAAATCAATATGCGCTTAAGATTAGAGTTTCTTTGCTATAACCTTATAAGCAATGGTACAGATAATTGCAGAGAGCAAGGAGCCACTAGCTGTAGCAAGACCCATTGGCAGCAGGGTTGTAGGGTACATGATTGATGCTACATAAGCACCGGGAGCTCTTAAAGTTACAATCGAAATTAAGTTATGCAAGAAAGAAATTTCTGATTTACCTAAAGCACAGAAGAAACCACTGAAGCTAAAGGCAATACCTGCGAACATACAGTCCCAAATATAACCCTGTAAGTACTTACCACCTGAGACGATTACAGAATGATTTTCAGTGAACAGTTCAAGGGCGTTTTCAGCGATAAACTGGAAGAGAATTCCTACAATAACACCAAAGATAAAGGTAATGTAGATAGCATAGCGTAAGGTCTGTTTAGCTCTGTCAATTTTACCTGCACCAATATTCTGAGCACCCATAGCTGATACTGTAGAGAGCATAGAAGATGGTACCAGGAAGATAAAGCTTATGAGCTTTTCAACAATACCAACAGCTGCAGCATCAGTTAAACCACGCATATTGGCAATGACGGTTATCACCATGAAGGCTACCTGAATAAATCCATCCTGAGCGCAGATAGGAATACCAATGCGTAATAATCTTTTGGCAATGTTGCCTTTTAATTTTAAATAGGCAAAAGAGAATGAGTCGCTTGAGTTATTTCTATTGATATAGGTGAGGGCACAGATAACACTAATGCTCTGAGATAAAGTAGTACCTAAAGCTGCACCTACTGCTCCTAACTTAAAATAACCGATAAATACATAGTCTAAAATGATATTGGCAACACAAGCTATAGCAATAAAGTACATAGGGGATTTTGAATCACCCATGCCTCTTAGAATAGAACTTACGATGTTATAAGCAGTGATTAAAGGAATACCGATAAAGCAGATGATAAGGTACTCTTTGGTGCCTGCTACAGCTTCAGTTGGAGTTTTTACTACACCTACAATAAAGTCAGTATAGAACAGCAACAATCCTGTAAGGATCAAAGAGACAATAAAAAATACGGTGACAGTATTACCAATGCAGTATCTTAACTTCTCTTTATCTTTAGCTCCTACAGCCTGAGCAATACATACAGTAGCGCCCATAGATAAACCTACAATCATGACAGTTATCATATGCATGATCTGTGAACCAATGGATACAGCTGTAATGCTATCTACTCCATCGAACTGACCTATGATGAAAAGATCAGCTAAACCATAAAGAGTTTGTAAGAAATAAGATAAAAAGAAAGGAAGTGAGAATAAGGCAATGTTCTTTAAAACACTTCCATTGGTTAAATCTGTCTGCATGGTAATTTCTTAGCTTTTAGGTTGTATTTTGTGCCGTAATTATTTCACGGAGAAGATAAATGTCAACTTTTCAAGAACTTATACAATTTGTGCCTTCTACATAGTTACAGTATATTCATAAAATGAAATCTTGATGAAATTGAAAAGTTAACAGCCTCATTAAGTGCTATGGTCGATGATGAGGAGAAATTTAAGCAATCTTCTAATGAAATATTAGAACATCTCTCTCAAGATAATACTGAAAACATTTCAAACTAACCTCACTCAATACATGTTGTCTCAAGTCTAATCCTTGATCATTAGTGCTCTACTAGTGACTATTTTGCAAATTGGCATACAATAAGCAAAAAAAGATTATTTAAGACTATGACTGACAAGCAAAAAAGCAAAATCACACTCATGACAGAAGGCAATATCTTTAAGATCTTGCTTTTCTTTTCTATTCCTCTGATATTAGGCAATTTCCTGCAACAGATGTATTCAACTGTTGATTCAATTATCGTAGGTAACTACGTAGGATCACAGGCATTAGCAGCAGTATCTTCAACCTCCATGATAGTGACAGTAATTATTTCAGGTTGTCAGGGTATAGCAGTTGGCGCAGGTGTTGTTATTGCTCAATGTTTAGGTGCTAAAAACAGACGTAATGTCTTCAGATCAGTGCATACCTCTTTAGCTTTTTCACTTGTTGTGGGTGTGGTTTTAACCGTGCTGTGTGCGCTGTTAACAAGGCCTATGGTAGAGGCAATGAATACTCCAAAAGATATTTTAGATGACTCTGTTACCTACTTATTTATCTACTCTTTTGGTCTTATTTTCACCATCTTCTACAACATGATTGCAGGAATTTTAAATGCCTCTGGTAATTCCAAAAGATCTTTACTCTATTTAGCTTATGCTTCAGTTATCAATGTAGTTTTAGATTTACTGTTTATTGTTGTCTTTGATATGGGAGTAGCAGGAGCTGCTATAGCCACTAACATCAGTCAGCTTTTAGCCTGTATCTTCTCATTACACTGCGTCATGACTACAAAAAATGAATGCAGAGTCTATTTAAAAGCAATCCGTTTCCATAGGCAGATGTTAGTGAGAATTCTTCGTATGGGCATTCCTGCTGGAATGCAGAACACCGTGATCTGTTTTTCAAATGTGCTAATTCAGTCAAGCGTTAATGTCTTTGGCTACGAGACCATCGCAGGTTATGGTATCTATCTTAAGATAGACGGTTTTGATATTTTGCCTTTGTTAAGTATTTCTCTTGCAATGGCAACCTTTGTAGGACAAAACTATGGCGCTGGCTGTATTGAGCGCGTAAAAAAAGGTGTCATTTGTGGTCTTATCATAGGAGTTACCTATACAGCAGGTATCGGCATTATCATGCTTGTCTTCCACAATCCAATTCTAAGCTTGTTTACCTCAGATAGAGAAGCTATCCACTATGCATATCTTGCAATGCTGTATTTCTGCCCATTCTATGGCATGTTAGGCTTTACTCAGGTCTTTGCAGGAGCAATAAGGGGTGCGGGTAAGAGTTTAGTTCCAATGGTGGTATTGCTGTTCTCATTCTGTATCTTCAGAATTTTATGGATCCTATTTGCGCTACCTGTACTCAATAATTTTGAAGGTGTGCTTTTAGTTTATCCTGTGTCGTGGGCTGTAAGTGTAGTCTTAATGACTCTGAGCTATATAAATCTTAGGAAAAAGGTGTTACGTACAGCATAGCAAAGAGAGTAACTCCTATTTTCAACATAACCTCATTTAACCACTCACCAAAATCTGTTACCACATGCATTTTGTAAATTGAAGTGTACAAAATGCATGAACAAAAACGGCGCAGTTCATATCCCTCTTTGTAAAAAAGGCTTTTTGTGGGACAATAACCTGATTTTTTACAATCTTTGACTAGAAATTTAATGAAAAATTAAGTTCCTGCGTCTTAAAAAGCGCAACAACATAAAATGTCACTGAAAATAGATAGTCACTGAATTTTTTACTTAACTGGATATAACTCAAATGCTAGACACTTTAGATTCAGCCATTAATGCTGTTAATTGCGTTCTGTGGTCTTATGTCTTAATCGTTGTTTTGATTGGTTTAGGCATATATTTCACTATCAAAACCAAGTTCGTTCAGATCTTCTACGTTGGTGAAATGGTTCGTGTTTTAAGACACGGTATCGTTGGTCATAAAACCAAGGGTAAGGAGATCAGCTCTTTCCAGGCATTCTGTATCAGTACAGCTTCACGTGTAGGTGTAGGTAACATTGCAGGTATCGCAATTGCAGTAACCTTAGGTGGTCCAGGTGCAATCTTCTGGATGTGGGTCATCGCTTTAATCGGTTCAGCTACAGGCTTCGTTGAGAGTACCTTAGCTCAGATCTACAAGGTTCCATTCCGTGAGGGTGGTTACCACGGTGGTCCTGCTTACTACATCCGCAATGCTTTAAAACAGCCTGCTGTTGCTGCTTTATTTGCTGTTTTAATTACCATTACTTTTGCTCTAAGCTATAACTCAGTACAGTCAAATACCATTGCTATGGCATTAAATGACAGTATGGGCTTTGACACCATCATCACCGGTTTAGTTCTATGTATCTTAACCTCAATGGTGATCTTTGGTGGTGCTCACCGTATTGCAAAAGTAACTGAGTTCTTAGTTCCAATCATGGCAACTTTATACCTGATTGTAGCTTTAGTTATCTTCTTCAAGAACTTATCAGCAGTACCTGAGATGTTCTACTTAATCTTCCATGACGCTTTTGCTCCTCAGTCAGCTGTAGCTGGCGGTTTTGCTGCAGTGATCATGACTGGTATTAAGCGTGGTCTGTTCTCTAACGAAGCTGGTGAAGGTTCTGTTCCAAATGCAGCTGCTTGTGCTACCACATCTCATCCTGTAAAGCAGGGCTTAATCCAGGCTTTCGGTGTTTTCGTTGATACCTTATTTATCTGCTCAGCTTCAGCAGTGATTGTTTTACTATCAGGTAAATATGAAATCGGCGGTGATGTAACTGGTATTGCTCTAGTTCAGGAATCTCTATCATCTCAGTTAGGTGAGTGGTGCAGATACTTCATGTCATTTACCATTACCTTATTTGCCTTCAGCTCAATCATTGGTAACTACTACTATGGTGAAGTTAACATCATGTACTTAACTAAGAACACCTATGTAATGACTGTCTTCAGAATCTTAGTTGTTGCAATGGTATTCTTCGGTTCATATGCTTCACTGTCAGTAGTATGGGATTTAGCTGACTTATGTATGGCTCTATTAGCATTAACCAACCTTTATGCTATTGTTCGCCTAGGTAAGTACGCATTCTATGCATTTGATAACTACATTTCTCAGAAGAAACAGGGCATCAAAGAGCCTGTATTTACAGCTTCTTTAATGAAAGATCAAAGTGGTGTTGCTTCATGGGGTAATGAAGAAAAATACTTTGAAGATAAGAATGCTAGATAATCTTTAAAATTAACTGTAAGCTTTTTTGCTGTTAGGTTTATTAACAGCGCTTTCAAGAATTTAGATATAAAGATCCTCAGTGGAGAAAATTCATGCAATAACATGTTCCACTGAGGATTTTTTATACAAAATTCGCTTAATTATCAAAAATTTTGTGATAGCCTCGATTTAAATTTGCACTGCTAGTGTTAAAAAATTTTCCATATTGTAGAATGAGTTAGAACAATAGATTATCGGAGAAAACTATGGATTATGGCACACAACTAGTTGCCTTATGCGTAGTACTAGTAGTTACAATAGAATTTTTTCAATATAGAAGAGTAAAGTTACTTTCAACCGAATTATTTGAAGGTTTCTTAGGCTTATCTATTTTCTGCATTGTATGCGACATTGGTTGTATATATGCCTCATTTCATCCTCAATATTTTTCAATTCTGATAAATAGAATTATTCATCAATTCTTTTTTGCTTCTTTGTCTTTGGTGGCCTTTTATGTATTTATCTATATTGATTTACGCGGAAGAAAGGTCAAAAACTATTCAACACTAGAACTTCTATTAAGAGCCATTCCTCTGATAATTGCAATTTTAGGTATTCTGTTTGGTGATATTAACTACAGTGTTTCTGTAAAGGGTTCATACTCATACGGCACCTTAGTAAACATTGTTTATGTCATGTCGGCTACCTACTGCGTAATGGCAATTGCTGCTTTAGCTTATGCTGTAAAAAACAGACACTTAGTAATTAAATATGACTTTATTTTCTGCTTTGCTGCATGGCTGTTCATTGCTATTTATCAGTATTTGGTACCAACAGCATCATTAATAAGTTTAGCTATTGCTCTTATCGTGATGTTTGTATACATCTCCTTTGAGAACTCAAAAGAGAATGAGGATAAGGATATTCACTCTTTATTATCTCGTAATGCTTTTGAGATGGTAATCGATGAGCTCTTTGGTGAGAATAAGAACTTCTATGTGATCTGTTTTTCAATGCAGAACACCACTTCATTACGTTCAACCTACAGCTTATCAACCTGTTTAGATTGTATTGCTAAATCAGTAAAATCAATTCCTGATTTTAGTAACCGTAATATCTTTAGAATTTCAGAATTCAGCTTTGGTTTCATCCTCTTCTCAAAAGAAGAGTTAACCGACTGGAGTGCTCGATATAAAGTATCAGATAAGGCTCTCTTAATTGAGGATAGTTCAATTCAGCCTACTTATATTGTAAGTGCAGTAGAGTGCCCTACCAGTGCTGATAATGCTGAGTCTTTATTCTCGCTTATTTCATTCTGTCAGTCTCATTATGAAGCGCAGAATGACCACTCAGTTTTAATCGTTGATAAAGAAATTGCTGATAAGAGAAACTATATTCTTTCTGTTGAAAGACTGATTCAAAGAGCAGTAGATGAAGATGGTTTCTATGTTGTATATCAGCCTATTATCAATACCAAGACTAATCGCTGTGAGTCAGCTGAAGCTTTAGTAAGATTAAAAGATACCAAGTCATTTGGTTTTATCTCACCAGAGGTTTTCATTCCTGTAGCAGAAAGACGTGGTCTAATCAGTAAGATTGGTGATCAGGTCTTCTCAAAGGTATGTCAGTTTATTAAAGATAATGAAGTTGAAAAACTTGGTATCAAGTATATCGAGGTCAACCTCTCAGGTATTCAGATAGCAGATCCTACCATCCCTTTTAGATTACATCAGACCGTAAAGAGCTATGGTCTTGATCCTAAGATGATCAATCTTGAGGTGACAGAAACAGCTTTAGTACGCAGCGGTAAGGTTGCTTTAGACAATATGGAGAAGTTAAAGTCATTTGGCTATAAGTTTTCTATGGATGACTTCGGTACTGGTTATTCTAATCTGTCTCAGGTGGCTGCTGTTAAGTATGATCTTGTGAAGATGGATAAGTCTTTAATTTGGCCTGCATTTGAGCCTAATAATGAGCAGGCAAGAACCATCATGATAGCTTGTATTAAGATGTTCCATACCTTAGGTATTTCTGTTGTAGCCGAAGGTGTAGAAACAGCTGAACAGGCTGAAGTTTTGGCAACAAATGGTGTTGAGTTCTTACAGGGCTATCATTACTCTAAACCTGTAAAAGAAGACAAGTTCCTAGAATTCGTTCAAGAGTTCAATAAAACAAGAATTGAAGCTGAAATAGCTCCGGAGTTTGATTCAAACAGCGCAGTTTACGCTGATCTTTAATTAACTTACTGCTTTGAATTTCATTTAGAGCAGTAATGTTTAACTTTTCAAATCCAATTCCCTGAAATCCTAAATGCCTTTAGGCCCGTCATAAACTCTCACACAGATAGTTCTTATTTCCTTTAAACTTTGACCGTATATTCTCATCATCTGACCGTGCCTTCCATGGCAAGTTCCTCTGTCAGCTTATTGCTGTTTCTCTAAAGATGATATTTAACACCCTCATTAGAGATTATGAAAAGTCAGATGCTGCTTCTAAAGATGGTCTTAAGTTCTCAAACAAGTCTCTATCAAGAATACTCGAAGATCTAGATACCATTATGCTTTCTGTATACAAAGGTGGTTATTACTTTGATGAAATAGCTGTCATCTATAAAACAATGTATAAAGCTGTTATGAAGTGACCTTTGTCAAGTACCTTTTTAGTGATTTAGATAAGAC
>ERZ1035027.537-NODE-537-length-21258-cov-13.124181_pt1 | contig 21258 bp, 22 predicted proteins | sample MGYA00520604_ERZ1035027 | MGnify/ENA primary metagenome ERZ1035027 (study PRJEB33766, sample SAMN09781743) | gut metagenome | biome: gut microbiome | host: Homo sapiens | place: Madagascar | study: EMG produced TPA metagenomics assembly of the PRJNA485056 data...
GGTTAAACTTGTGATTTCTGGCTTATTGTATGCACCATCCGGTTTAACCACTATGCTACTATCTACTAACGAGTGCCAACTTGAATTTTCTTCATTGAACATATAGACATTTCCCGTAGCAACTACAATACAAGTACTTCCTTGTCCAACTAAATGGGGTAAATGAGTAACTTCTTCCTCAGTTGAAATGGCATATTCAACTACGCCGAATTTATTTGCATTAGTTTTCTTAATCATAAAATTCACCTTCTTTTTAGATTGATGTATATTAATTAAATCACTGGACACAATATTAATGTGGGTAAGTGATTTGCCCCTCTTACCCACAAAACCCATACTTATCTCACAACAATTGTACTATACTTCTCCTTATATTTTTGACATTTTTAGCAGGAAGACTACCTCTTTTTAGGTAGTCTTTTTCTGTTGATTTGTGATTGTTTACTACAATTATTTATATTGCTCTCTCTTTCTAAAACGGACAATTAAGATTGATGCTCAATCTATTACCCAATTGTTCCTACTTTGAAAGCATTTGATTTGCGATATATGTCCCTAATAATTTTGTTCCATCTGGATTTTGATGAAGTTTGTCAGGCATATATGTCGGTTGATTGTATTTATTTAATCCACTTTCAGCATAGCAATCAATTATTGGCAAGTGGTAATGTTGGGCAATTTCTCTCGTCCTTACAGCCACGTCGCTAATGTATGCCCTGTCACACCACGGAGGTGTCATTAGATAAATTCTAAGTTTTGGATTATGATCTAACATATATTCAATGCACTTCCCGTAAGTACCATAATATGTTGCAGGATATAAATTATAATCGTCACCGTTTAAATCATTAATTGATCCTTGTTGTCCGTTTGTTATTTCATTAGTACCTATCATGATTGTAACAACATCCATTTTTTGAAAGTTTGGTGTCGGTTTGTACCATTCACTATTTTGTTCATATCCTTGAGCCTCATATTTACCTTGAACAATTTCCCATAACCTTAATATATCCCCACCACTTGATCCAAAATTAATCGTTTCACATCCAAGTAAATCTATCATAGTTTGTTGATATTTACCATCGTTATTATCATACCTTGTGTTGTTTGTGTATGTATATCCATCTGTAAGACTATCTCCAAATGTTCCAACTATTTTTCCTGTATATTTAGTTGACATATATTTATTCATTGCTACATCTAAGTATTCTTTTGTGATTAAATCGGTTTTTAATTTTTTTATTCCTATTTTTTTACTCAAAGTGGTTGGGTTTGATAAATAGAAATAGTTAAGTTCGTTTAAATCAATATTATTAAGTTTAACATCTGAAATTATAAATTTAACTAAATTACCATCAATGCTATTAGCAACAACCAATAATTGCATATACTCTTTTGTGGATTTAGTTAATGTATAATCTAATTCAAATAATCCGTTTGTAAAGTTTAATTCAGCACCGCTTTGTTCATCTATCTCTTGATTTAAATTAGAGTCCAATGAGTCTGTATGAACTATGAAAAAATATATATTAGATATATTCTTTGATATATTATCAATTGTGAATTTAACGTTAACAGTATCTCCAATATTTAAATCTTTTAATCGGTTAGTTGAAAATGCTGGACATCCAACTGCATGATCTCCCATATACTCAACGTACCACATACCTTTTCTTTCAAATTGAGTAATTTCACTAGCTAACTTAGAATATGTTACCTGTCCATCAACAATATTTTCATTAAGTACAGAATTTTTTCCAACAACTGCAACACTACCACCCGTCATAGCTTCTTTAACATCTTGACCCATATTTGCCATTGATAGCACTGAATTTTGATTTAATTTTGTAGACAATTGTGCATTAGTTTCATTCATCTTCTCTTCTAAATTCTTACCATCTTGGGTATAAACAATTTCTGCCATAGTAGCTGGGTAAACATCTTCTCTACTACCACCAAAGTTTCCTTCTAATTGTACTTTTTTAGACATGGTATTTTCCTCCTATATTTCTCTGAAGCATACCATATTCTTTACGGTAGAAAGAGCTTCAGTTAATTGTGTATACTCATTTGAAGAAGTCACTGTTTTTGGAGATAATCCTTCATTGACCTCTATTTTAAAATTGGTTGTACTAACAAGTTGTTTCTCTTTTCCAAAAAGCTGTAGACAACACTTTAAAATTCCCGCAGCTGCATTAATCTGTTCTGTTAATTCAATTTGCAAAATCCCTTGTTTACTATCTAGTGCTTTGCAACTATTAAAAATTTCTGTGTTGTCGGGTTTAACAATTACCAAAGTTGGTAAATAATCATCTAAATTTACAACTTTACCATTTGAAACAATTTTTACATTTATAGTACGACCGTTATCACCTTGCACACTTTTTAAGACATCATAATTATCCATCACAATGTCCAGTACTATATTTTCCACTTCCATGTTTTCACCTTCCTTTTAAATTTACAGTGATTGAATATCACCTCTTTATAAAAGCCCATCTCAATGATAGGCTAATTTTATTCGTAACTATAAAATCCTGACCAAAATAGCGTAAATGATGCTCTAGCTAATCCGTCAGTTTGAGTTGTTTTAAATTCAATTGTGTTTGATCCTTTTGTTAAAGTATCAAACCATTGTGTTACATCAATTTCTAAGAATTGAGTATTACTATTTAAAGTTGCAATTTCACGACCACTCATATAAACCTTGACAGTTGGGATTGAATTGGCTTCATATATTCCATAGACTGACTCATGTGTGTGAGCAGGGATTTCGATTGAAACATCGTGTGAATGTTTACCTTGTGATACGTTGAAGTTGTGAGAGTGTGGTGGCACTTTTATGGTTATGTTATGTGAGTGTCTACTATCTACCCAGTGCCAGTGAGATTCATAGTGAGAGTTAGCTCCTTCACCTTCCGAAGATTGCGGCCCCCGTGTTGTGTGCCTACCTGCCCATTCCTCTGAAGTAATAACATCCTGATAACCACCGCCACTTACCGTATCTGATGTTATATTGAAATTCCCACCACCTGCTGAAGTTTTGGTTGATGTAAACTTACCACCACTTGCAGAAGTTTTGCTATATGCTCTAAATGGTTGTAATTGCACAATCAACTTGGCTTCGAATGTACGTTGCAGTGTATTCGGAATGTAGAAATATGACTTAAAGCTATTATAATAATCAAAACTATCTCTATCTGAAATCTGATAACAGTTGTAGATACCCTCTTCTGAAAGCACCAACGAATTATCCCCATTTGCAGAGTATAATCTTAAACGTGCTTTATTATCTTCATCGATTCCTAAAAATACACGTAGCGAATGACTAGCATCATTGTCATAAATATATAATCCTTCAGGCAAGATTTTAAATGTATTATCACCGTTACCAATGTATAGCTGTTCTCCCAAAATTATTTTGCCTATCAAACTTTCACAAACCAAACCGCTCGGCGACAGACCTACTCTTGAGGTTTTCCATCTGTCTGTTGTCATAGTAATCAAGTTATTAATCAATGCAACTTGATTATTTTCATCTTCTGCATCAATCAAGAAGATACCTGCCTCACTCATATCAATTAAGTTATTGCCTTTACGTTGTCTAACTTGTTGAGCAGCTAAGTCCAATCCTTCATTCAATATCTTATTGACATTAACCATATTATTCTTAGCGTCATTCAATGTAGACTTGTAGAAATCAGTTAGTGACTTGGTCGCATTGGCAGTTTGTGAAGTCTTTTGAATCTTACGAATTGCAGTTTCAGGCTCTTCACGTTTATTGGTAAACTTGAAATCTGACAGTGTATCGCTCTTGGGCAATATCTTAAATTGATATAACATAACTTGTCCGTTAGTGGCAATATCTTCATCAGTTAGGTTATACTTCCCGCCTACATAGATTAAGTCACTAAAGCCATTGGCATTTTCAATACGTCTAAAGAAATCAAATACTGCCCTAATGTCAAATTCAATAGTTGGCTTTTGCATCTCACTCATAACCTTAACCGCATGATTATACAGTCCACTACCTGTTAAATATGTATCATCTGTAATTGTTGACTCATATGTATAGTCACTTAGCTCTAGTAACAATTCACTCGTAAATAGTTTTTTGCCATTCCAAGTTGCATTTTCTTTGTTAATGTCGGTAGCAATTTGGATCATTTGAGTTTCATAATTTGCAATTGTATCTTTCAACGTTTGAATCTCTAGCATTATAGCCGAGATTTGATTTTCTAAATCTACAACAATAGCTTGTTGTCTCTCTTGCCCTTCTTTATCTTCTGCTTTAATATATGCAGATAAGATACTATTCTCGGCAGTATATTTACCTTCAAGAGATTTCAACTGTGAATTTTTAAGTGTTAAAGTTTGGTTGCTTCTCGTCTTGCCCAATAGGATAGTCTTGTATTCAATATCCTTTTGCTCCAACAATTTCTTATAACCAATCATTGAAGCCTTTAATTCTTCACTCATAATGTCATTATTGATATAATAATCATAATTCTCAATGTAGTTTGTACCTAAAGGGTTGTAGTTAGCAATATCGACATTACTACTTTCTACATTTAGCTTAGTGACGACCTCTTCAATATTTTTTGACTTGGCAACTTGTCGTAACACGTTATCATAAGTTAAATCTAACCCTGTATCAATCCCACATTCCTCTTTGTCATATACATTGATGACTTGGTTATATGAATCGAATGTAATCACACACTCAAATGCTTCCTCAATTTGTTGTAGCATAGAAGTCCAGCTACATACTTGCGTCTCAAAACTGCGGTATTTTGTTACCCAATTTTCTTCCAACTCACCTGTTTCATAAATCACGTCAATTGTATTAGCAACTAACTTCACACCTCGACAATTGACAAAGTTGAATTTAAACTCACCTGCAAAGCCATTTGAATATGTTAAGGTATATTTAATACCGTAGTAATATTGCTCATCGCTATAATATTCTGCTTTAATGTTGCTTACAGGATATGGTAGATTTGTAAAATCATGCTCTTGAGTTGTATTGATATATAGCTTATTGTTTGCATCATATACACTTACACTCCAAACCAATGTCATGTTTAAAGGTTGATTCATTTGTCCAATATTGATAGACTTAGAGAATAGTGAAGTACCAACTTGTACATTGTTTGCTGTTAAATTAGTGTATAATGATTCTTTAAATGAAGGGTAGCATAGTGTTAATTCTTGCTTTGCCTTTTGGTCGATATGCCCCACTTTCCAACCTAAACATTGTTGCTCAAATAGGTTTAACACACCGTCTGCAACTTCAACTTTTTCATCAGATGATTTATACAGTTGTCGTGTCAATACTGCATCACCAATGATGAAATCTTGCTTTTCTAATTTCTTTTGATATTCATGACATTCAACTTGCTTAGTTGAGTATTGTTTGCTTGAATCTTCTGAAATGTTGTAAACAATAAATTTATACTTCTTACCGTTTACACTTAAAATTAATTGTTGTCCTCCCCTAATTAAATTAAAAAGGGGAAACTCTAAGGCTTCACCCTGATGTACTACATGAGAGGGGATTGACAACGATAAACTATTTGTGTCTTGCCAATTGATTACAATTTCATTAATGTAATCTTTTGGTATTGAGTATAACTCCTCTTTTCTATTCTTCATTAGAGTTAGCTCAATGTCAAACCATTTCTGTATGTCGTGCATAACTCTCACTTCCTAATTTAATGCCACTTTTGGCTTATTAATAAATTTAATATGACAATCTCCAACTATCTTGATGACATTGTCACCAAATGCTAAATCCATATAGACATTGTTGAATTTAGGTTTAACATTCATAGATGGGTTGTCAATGTTTACAATATGCTTAATGTTTTCATTGTAGATTTTTAAATGGCGACATGAATTATCAATTTGACTTAATACTATTGTTTGGTTGGTTGTTTCATTAGTAATTGTCAGATCACTACTCAATACCTCAACCTCAATGTCAATAGGATTGAATTCATCATAATCATGACGTGATTCGATTGTGATTGTTTTTTCACCTTCAACTTCACATTCGTAATCCTGATATTTTAAAATTCCATAAGGACTTCCCATTTCAAAATCAACAGTGATATACCCATGTCTAGCTTCATTTTGCCAAATACTACCTTTAATAAACATACCGTAGTATTCAACAAATTCACCATTACGTGTTTCAATCATTAGATTACCATAGCTATCATCTCTAAATAACCAACGTGAAATCATTCGCAATTCACTATCACTAATTGGCATTGGATTTCCATAGTTATCTAATCTAACCATTTGAATTGAATACGTTTGAGCATTCTTAGTCACAGAGCTAATGACTGAATAGCCATTAACATCTGTAACTTTTTCAATTGATTTGCTGAATCCAAACTCTCTCTCATTGCTATTATCTACACTACATAGTTGTAGTCCAAATCGCATACTATTCACACCGTTGAAGGTGATAGTACGCCCTATAAACTGTGACATCTATTCACCTCCTAGCTAAATGTCAATGCTTTCATAATTGAGTTTGTAATTTGTTTCTCTGACTGAGAAATCATATTTTGTAATTGTGGCATTACATCTTCTGTTACATTACCCTCTACTGTTAATAGGCTACCAATTGATACATTGTTGCTATTGCTTGTATTATTGCTAATAGCATTATCAATGGCTCTTGTATTGGCAGTAGGTACATAAGATGCAGAAGATACCGATACGTTACCACTTAATGAAGCCAATCCTAAACTTTGCATTAAAGATTTAACAGTTTGTAAATTATCAATCATTTCTGATTTTAATAAATTACCAACTGCATATAACCCGTCACCTGTTTCATCTAACCAGTCTGTCATCAACTTGTTTAATTCAATTGTTTCGTTTCCGATTGTCATAAATCCTTTAGAGATAGCTTGGTTGACTAAATCAGCAATATTCTCAGGATCGAGCATAGCTTCCTCTTCTTTTTCAATTCTGTCAATTTCTTCATCAAATCGATTTTGTCCTAACTCATGCTCTTTATCTCTAATCATCTCGTTTAGAGCTTCTTCTTGAGCAGCGTATTCTTCACGTAACTGTTGAAGATATAATTGCCCTGCCAATGAAGTGTCGCGCATAGCATTATCAATTTGCTGTTGAATTTCATCTAATTTACGTTGCTCGGTAGCCAATTCACGTTCCCAATTTTCCTCGTCATATTGACTGTCATATAAGACACGTTGCTTTTCCAATTCAGTCTTGATAGCATCTGTACGTTTCTTTAATTCATTCTCGATTGCAGATGTAATATCTTTCTGCAAATCGGTTACATACTCTAGTTGCTCTTTCTCTAAGTCCTTAATCGTATTGGCTAATTCTTCATATTCAAGTTGAGTTGCAGGGATTGTGTCGTTGTGTAATTCTTCATATTTCTCAATAACTGACATGAGAGCTTCAATTTCTTCTTTCTTAGCTTCTTTGGCTTCACCTGATAGTTTATTAACCTGAGCTTGTAATCCTTCTAGCCATTTCTTGCGGTCTTTTAAATCACCATTACTATCGAAAGTGCCACCGTAAGATGAAATTGTTTTCTTTAATTCATCTCGCTCTTTTTGTTGCTCCTTAACCAAATCTTGAGTTGCTTTTTGCAAGTCTTTATAGAGTTGAATTTCCTCTTTCATCAACTTAGCTTTTTCAACACCTGTTGCTCTTTCTTGAAGAGTTTGATTTTTGTCTAGGGCATTGTTTACATCCTTGATAGCATCTTCTAAGTCGTAATATCTATCAATTTGTAAATCTAAATCTTCAACTTCTTTATTTGAGGATGATGAAGATGACCCTTTATTTCCTGATGAGCCTGAACCACCTGGTTTTGTGGCGTTAGAGATGGCTGAACCAGCACTAGCGGTAGCTTGACTTAGACCTGTGTCAATACCACCAAAATTGGTATTGATATTGGCAAAATAATTATTCATATTACTGTTTAAGCGTTGTAAATCATGAAGTTGTTTCATTAGAGCAGGGTCAACATTTCCCAAATCACCATAGTCACCTGCCATCTTGCCTATCGTGTCAGTGATTTCTGCTTTCTTTGCTTTATAATATTCTGCCCAAAGTTGCGCCAATTGTTCAATTGTTTTAGCTTCTGCAACCCCTTGAGTATTTAAGAAATCTAAAACATTATTCATATCTGTTTCACGATTGTTAGCCTTGCTATTTACAAATCCTGCGTAGTACATAGCACCTTGCCCAACTAAATTCATTTCTGCCTTTAATTGAGCATCTGCTGAGTTTTGAGCATTTTGAATATCTACTTCACGCATACCACCTAAGCTATTAACAAAATCTTGAAACCCTTGTTCTTGAATATTTAAACTATTAGCCATATCGGCAGTCATAGAGTTCCAAGCATCACTATTATTTAACACCATAGCAACAGATGCTTCATATGATTGGTCTTTCATTTCTTGCATTTTGCTCTTAATATGATCTAACATATTTGCAGTGTCATTTAAAGAGCCATTATAATCTGCCATTAAATCCGAATCAAAGATATTGCGTAGCTCACTAGCATCTAATCCGTCTGCAAAAGAATCGATTAAATCTTGAGCTTCTTCGAGATTTTCCAATGCTTCAAGATATGATTTGTTAATATCTTTTAAGTCGGCAGCCCTAGAAGTTTCACCAAATTTACCATTTAGATAATCAACTGCTTCTGAAAGGCTATTCATATCCTCTGGCATATCACCAAATGTAGTTTGCAGATGTTCTAAGACAGTGTTAGCTTCTTCTGAACCTTCTTCCAACGCTCCCATTTCCTCAACCAGAGAATTAATAGAGGTTGTTAAACCTTCTGCTTTCACACCTTCATTCATCGAAGCAGATAATTCTGAAATTTTATTGACTACGCTTTCAACTGCTTCGTTTACTTCTTCTGATTGTTCCATTAGAGATGCAGTATCAAGATATAATTTTAATTCAACACCGTAGTCTTCTGAAGCTTGTTCTAATGCTTGTTTAACTGCATTTAATTGATCCATCCAACCTTTGTATTCAATTGGGTCTGCTTTATCTTTAACACTTGATACTAAACTAAAATATTCTAAATAAAGTTGTGCCATTTGCTCAACTGTTGACTTGCTTTCAGCCAATTGCTTTTGATAAGACTCAGCAGTACCAATTAGCTCTTTATTTGCTTGGTCTCCAAGTTTGGCAATTTCATCAGTGTAGTGAGTAGCCAATACACTTGCGCTATTTAATTCTTCGAGAGCCTTATCAACCGAATTTCCTAATTGGTCAATTACTGTTCCACTTAACCCAAGGATTCCATCTTTTTCTCTTAATTGTCCTAGTGTATCCAACTGAGCACTATTTGCTTCAATTTCTGCTTGTTTCTCTAATAAAGCAATTCGAGTTTCTAAAGCAATGTTTTCATTCTTTAATAAACCTTCGATACTTGAATAACTTGAAGCGTGTTGAGCTAACTTTTCATTTACTTGTTGAGTTAACTCTTGCTGTTCTTTCCAACTTGCGTTTTCGTCATTGATGGTATTGACCATTTCTTTCATTGAAGAAACATCAACTTTAACACTTTCAAACTTTTCTTGTGCTTGATTATATTCTTGCATTGAAGATTTCAAATCATTTAATTTTGATTGTAATTCCTCTACTGAAGGGGTTGCGTTTTTAAATGCTTTATATAGCTCAACTCCAACTTTAACTGCTAAAGTGGCTGCTACTACGGCTAAACCACCCATTGCAACTTTTGCTAAACCAACTTGGAAAGCACTTAACTCGAATGACTTCGATAGTATATTAACTGTTTTTCCTGCTCCACCCATGCTTTCGATCGCAGAGCCTAAGCCAACTACAAAATCACTTATCTTTCCTTGTAGGAAAGCAACTCCTCCTTTACCTTGAGCATACATTTTTAATTCAATTAAAGCCAATGTTGTTCCCAACGCTGTTAATGTAGGTATTGCATTATCTTTAATAAATTGAATTAGTGAGGTTACTCCTTGTAAGAATGTATCAGTACCTTTTAAGATACTCTTCATACCTTCATCAGTAAGGATAGTACCATATAAGGCTTCTTTGGTTACTTCTAATTGACCACGGATACCTTCTAGCGATTCGACACGCACTTGGTTGGCTTCTGCCAATTGCCCACTTGCATTTTCTGTTGACTCTTGTAATTCAAGTACACGCTTGTAGTTGTCCATGAGGGTTTCAAACATTCTGTTACTTTCGTCTTTTTGACTACTGACCATCCAAAGATGGCGGAGAGAGTTCTTCTTTAAAGTGTCTTCACACTTGACCCTCTCTCACATATTTCTTTTTAGATTATATTATGTGTTCGGACTGTTGCATCTACTGTTCTAGTAGTCTACTCGCTCAGTCTCTTCTGGTGAACTTATCTTCCAGTTAGTTACCTATCTCTAGGCTTCCTATTTAATCAGAGCAGATTTTTCTCACTCCATATCCCTATGGAGGGCTACTTCCATTTAATAGCTTCGTCGGTTAGTTCCAGCTAACATAGCTGCAACATACCCTCGTGTACTATCACTTAACGTATCCCATTTACTAGCTACATCACCTAAAATATCTTCAATATCTCGTAGGTCTCCACCACCCTCTCGAATGGTAACCCCAATTTGATTTAATGCTTTTTCTGCATTTGCAATTACTAAATCTGCGTCTTCAATAGAACCATCTAATTCTTCGATGGCTTGTTTTTGTTGGAGAGTGCGAGCTGTAATCATCCTCATTGCCGCCCCAACTTCTGAACCACTGGCATTCATACTTTCTGCCAATGCACCAGTTACAGACATATACCATTCCATTGTTCCACCAGCATTTTTAACTACTGAACCTGCATCATCAATAGCACTAGCCATCTCTTGAATACCCTTAACGTTATCAATCGTTAATTCATTTGAAATAGCAATTAAGTTATCACCCAAATAGTTAATTGCATTAGATACACTACCAGTTACCCCATTAATCTCTTTATCCAATAATTGATATTGGTTAATAATCGAGTTGATTACAGAGGTTGTTTGGTCTGCATCCCATTGAGTAATATTTTGTAACATGGCAGTACCAGATAATTTCTCGGCTACTGCACTAATATCTTCACCAGCAGTCGCATAGATTTTAACCATGTCCAATACAGATGTAGTTGCAATACCATTGGCACGAGCAATCTCCATAGCGTCTTGTGTCCACTTATTAAATTCTGTGCGTGAAATATCCATTGATATAGCAACGTCTGTGTAGGCTGCGTCTAATTCGTATGTGTACTCAATAGCTTCTTGGAAGTATTGTTTCATTTGGTGTAATACTAATTGTAAAGAAGCATATCTTAATACTAAGTTTTGAATCGTACCACCAAGTCGCTCGTAAGCATCTGAAATTCGGTCAACCGATCTATCGTGCATTAATTGCTCTTGCGCTTTTAATTCATTTCCAAACTCGGTGAACTTTTGATATGCACCTTCTGCATTATAGGCAACAATTTTCATTGAACTTGCTATTTCGTCAAATTGAGTTCGCTGTTGAGCAGTCATTGCCTTATACTCTTTTAATGTCTTAATTCGCTTAATGTCAGTATCTATATCTTTTTGTTTTGCTGCAATATAATCCTGTAAAACTTTGTTATTTTTAGCCAACTCTTTTTGCTCTGCCACTATTTTTGGCAATTTACCAGCTAAGTTTGTAACGTCCTCTAATTCTCTAGCCGAGTATGACAATGCTTGACCCAAAGCAGTAAATTCAGCATTCATAGTTGAAGCTTCTAGTCGAATTTCTCTCAGGCTTTTCCCAGAGTTGACCAATTTATCAATCTCTTGTAGATAATGCTCTGTTGGTATTAACCCTTGCAACGCCTTAGCATCTGCTCTCAGAGTAAGACTGTTTAACGAGTTTATTAATCTATCTCGTATCAACTGAACTTGTTTATCAGTTGCTTGTGTGATTCTGCTAGTCGCTTGATTGACGCTCTCCACAAGGTCATCAGCAATAGCATCTCCAACTTTTGCCCCACTAGAACCAGTGCCTTCGCCATACTTAATTTTGACTTCAACCTCAGAATTTTGTAGCTTCTGAATGAACGATTCAAACTCTTCCAAAGCTTTAGTTTGGTCAATCTTTAAGGCAAACTTTGACAACTCGGTAGCTTTACCCATAAAGGATTTCAACTCTTTTAGCGATTCGGCTTCATCGGGTTTTAACGTATAACTAAATCCAATTGCCATTTTGTGTCTCCACTTCCTTTCTTTGAAAAGCGAAAAAAGAAAGGGGAAAGACACTTAGCAATCAGACTCCTAGTGTCTTAATTTACGTGTCTCTCCCCTTAGTTTAATTTCCAGCCTTTTCGCTTCATTTGTTTGTTGATGATTGATTTTAAAGTGGTATCACCTTCCACTAAGATTACCATATACGTGTAGAAGTCACGAGGGAAAGTACCCATTCTTGAAATTGCTCCATATTCATAGAAGTTTTTTCCGTCTGCTAAACCTGTGACAATTCCCTCGTCAATATAAAATGCTCTACCAACACCTCTAGTCATATTCTTCATGAATACTCGAATACCATCAGTGCTAATAGAAACACTATAATTGTAGTTATTCGGGTCTTTTAACCCTCCATCTTCCCCACGTCTTTCATATGACGCAGGATCATATCTATCATATACTTCTTCTTGTACTGATTGTTGCATTAGTTTAGCAAAGTGATTTTCACATTCTTTGCTACTAAGCACGTTGTATAAATCTTTAAGGAATTGATTGACAATCATGGTATTGAATTTTTTCAAATCTTGTTGACTTGCCATAATTATCCCTCAATTAACTTTAACTTTTCTTCTAATGCTTTCATTTGTTCTTTTAATTCATCAGCTTCTTGTTTCTTAATTTTAGCCTTTTCTTCTTCCTCTTTAAATTTAGCTTGTGCTTCATTTAATAAAGGATTTTTAATTGAATCTGGTAAGCTTGCAATTGCGTCAAGTTCTTTAATTTGTTTCTTAACTAAATCTAATGTAATAACATTACACTCTAAAGCAATCAATTCTAACATTTCATCTGGGTTGTTAATTAACTCTAATGCTTCTTCGTCTGTAACGTCTAATTCAATATTGGTTAATAACTTGATACATTCTAATACTGATAATCCACCCATCGTTAAATTACCACTTTGTTCTTCTAACTTTGATAAAATAGTTTGACGTTGCTCAGAAGTTGGGTTATACATTAATACACAATCTTCACCATCTTTAACCATCTTATCAATCTTATCTTGTTTGTATGTTACTTTTGCCTTGCTATCTAAGTGGTAGAAAGCACAACGAATATCTTTAAACTTCATAGAACTTAATTTCATAGTATCAATCCTTTCGATTAGGCTTCAAATTGGTCATTATTGATTAATGACATTAGACTACCCTTGATTAATTCAAGGGTAGAAAATATCATTAATTAGCAAGACTCTCCCTCATAAGGTAAGTAAACAACATATGCTAAATCTCCACATGCTCCATTTGTTAAAGCTGTGAATGTGTAAGAAATAGTTGTTTCACTAATTTCTTTAGAACCTGATAATGAGAAGTTTTCGTCTGGTGCAGCTACAGGAATAATTGTTTGTTTTACTCCAATAATTTGCATTGTTTCACCATCGTAAACATCTTCTTCCAATACAACAGTTACGTTTTCAGCAAATTTCCCACTTTGAATTTTGAAAGATTGGGCATCAGTTGCTTGGTAAGTATAACCACCAATTAAAACTTTATCTCCAGCTTCAGCTCCAGCAACTGTTAATTTTCCTGAAGTAACTGTTCCTTCAACTTTAGAACCATCTGGTAACTCACAAGGTAATTTGGTAATAGTAGGGGCAGGAGTAGGTGATAAAGTAATTCCTTCTCCTACATAAGCTACTTCTTTTGGCATAGAGTAAGCAGTGATAGCACCCTCAACAATTTTACTTCCTGACATAAACGCTTGGAATTCTTTAGTTTGTTGTAAATCTTCAACCGTTACACTTAACCCCTTATTTGTACGTAAACGACCGATGATTTTATTTTGGCGTCCACCTCGTAAGTCACTTGCGTCAACGGTTTGTTCAATAGTGTGAGAAGATAATGTTCCAGAAGCTAATTGTAAACCATTTGAACCAATGATTAATACATCTGCAACACCTAATAACATTTCTTTTGCCATTTTCTCAACTTCCTTTCTTTTGTTAGATTGTACTTTAAAAGTACCTTTATAATATTAAAGTCAATTAAGACTTTAATCACCAACTTGCTTTTTATCTTCACGAAACATCTTCTCAAATGAGAATGGATTATCATGTACTTCCAATTCCTCTGAGAAGTTGACAATAGGAATATTTTTACCATGTGGTCTGCATATGTTGTATATCATAGCAGTTTGTTCCCTACTTAAAGTTGCATATTGGACTTTAAGTTGGTAATACGTATATGTTTCCAAATCAATTTGAAACCTTGATGAGTTGAGTACCAACATTGATTCAATGTTTGTATTCCCACCTTCTCGATTGGCTTTTTCAATTTTCTTCTGAATAGCCCTATCCAAACGTTTTTGAGATCGTTCATCTGCACCGATTAAGGGGTCATGAAGAAACGATTGTTCCATCATAATTTCACGAATCTCTGCGTAGTTATCACGATTAATCACATGGTCGGCAACCAGTTTACCGTCTACAATTTCATAATCTCCTACCGCAATCATCACGCTATGAATGTCTATATCATTTGGCTTGGTTTTTATAAATACCTTACTAGGTTGCCTAAATGCCATACTAAACATCTTTTCGATTTCTTCAATACCGTTGGGTTCATTTAAAGCAACCAGCATGACGTAATCTAGCAATTTCCATTCATCACCTAGTTTCAATCGTCTACGCAACAAGTCCTCACAGATTGTCAAATACTTACCTGCAATGGGAATATACTCATCCCAATCAAGCAAACGTATACAATAAGGACTGATACCAATTGAGGTATCAATAGGGTAGTTAAGGTAGTATTTCATATAATTTTCTTTACCCATAGTTCTCCTCCTTTGGATAAACTATTTAAAAAGTTAGAATTTCATATCTTTAGTACCAACAACTCGTACTCGAATAGGGACTGTTAATACTCCTATTTCAGAGTTGTTAGCTAATTTTCCATTGATAATATCATTAGTCATGGTAAACGTGATATTACCCAATTCTTTGATGTACTCACAACTTGGTGACATTCCATCTATATTGTCTTCCAACCAACTTGCTATTTCCCAAGGTCTACTCTTGAAATCTGCTAATGGCTCTACTGGTAGAGGATAACAAATTTGCACCTTGAAATAGTAATCCAAGTTGATTGTATTATAAACTGGTACAACATCAGAGCAATAAACAAAGATAGTCATACGCTTATCAGTGAGTATACTATCTGTAAATCGTTGAGGAATAATAACTTGCTTTTCTGCACCTTTACTGATTTTCTTATCCCTTACTGCATCCATCAGTAGAGAATCAAATAAGTCTGGTTGTTCCACAAATTCATTATTATAATCCAATGCAACATCATCATAGGGTGATAATGATAAATAGCGACATAATCTACGGATTTCTTGCGTATCCAATGCTTCACAAATTGCTCGTGTTAGCAAAGGTACACGTCTTAATCTATTTGTGTGTTTTAAGGTAGCCATCTATCCCCCCCCTTTACAATGATATTAACACTTGTCTTTTGACCATATTGGTCTTCAACGGTTACTTTATGTACTCCAACTGTAGTTGCTTTTAATCCTAGTTGCAGTTGGTCTTGAGATAAATCTAGAACATCAATTCCATTTGATACCTCATGTTTAACAATAGATACATTTGAAATCACTGCAAATGGTTTATCTTTAATTTGGTAAGTATCACAAGTGAGGATCGGAATTGGTTTACCATCAACAACCTCACCAGTGTTTTCAACATATGAACCATCAATCAAGTCTGAATAGTCAATCTCAACTTCATTGTAAGCATACTCTCCATCTAAATGAGTTTTCTCATCCTCTGTCAAGGTGATTGCAAACATTCCAGGGGTTGACGTATCATCCATATTTGTGATTGTATAATAATAGGCAACTTCTTCATCACCTAATGCAATTCGATAGTTTTTGTGACTTTGGAATAGTCTAACTGTATATTTATTACGCTGAATGTAAAACTTGTTTCGATTATCAATCAAGTTCATCAAGTCTGCGTCAACTTTACCTTTTGCTGAATAACTTGTATTGGAACTTGAAATAGGGAACTCAAAAGGACAACCTTTTAGCTTTAATTTGTGGTTACACACATAAGCCTTATAGGTTGGCATAACTTCTTGATTTCCTAAAGTTCGACCATTAACAATAATAGTCACATCATCATACTTTAGATATGTTCCTACATTTAACTCAACATAAGGATGAGTTGCGATTTTCTTTTCAGTTGCACTCAAGGCGTGTTTGACTAGAATCTCAAAATCTTCCCACTTTTCAGTGTTTTTGTCATAATCTTGACGAGTTTGTTTCTTAGCCATCTTATATCCATCTGCAAGAGGGAAGGCAATAGCATTAACAGTGTCTTGTTGTCGTCTACGAGACTGTGCAGTCGCACTAGGATTCAAGCTTGAATTTAATGTTTTTAAATATCGTTGATAAGGACTAGCCACGTCTATTCACTTCCTTACGTAAAGAAGCATATTCCATACGTGTGTCATAATCTAAGATTGCTTGATTTAAGCGAGTTTCTGCTTCATTATGTAACTTGATATAAGTAGTCAAACGGTTAGCGCCTGAAAATTGCGTAAAGTCGGTCGATGATAATTGCGCCATTAGCAATTCACTACTATACACATATGGATTCAACCAGGCAATTACAGTGGCATAACCTAAAATCAAGTTTTCGACACCAGTCAACCTACGAGTGAACGTATCTGTTAATGCAATTTCAACATCTTCCAAACACCCTTTTAATTGAACAGAAGAAAGAGCAATTTGTAAGTTATCTTGAAATATCTCGTATGCTTCTTCCTCTGTCATAGTTAAGGCTTCATAGTCTTTCATTAGTCTGAGAAATACAGACCAAACACCTTCCATAATATCAACTCCTTTTTATTGGGAGTTAATCATTGTCCTTTTTAAAATTACACTTTAAGATTTTCTCAAAGTCTGTAATAGTATGGAAGTTAGTTAACTCACCTTTTTTAATTTTCTCTTGTACGATTGAAGCAATGTCTTTAGCTAAAGTAGTGTCTTTACTTTTAGCAACAATCTCTTTAACTTTCTCAACATCAACTTCATTAATGTTGCTTTCTAATTCATTTAAAATATATAAATGCTCATAAATTGATTCTAAATGTAAACAAGTTACTAAATCATCAATTAATTGTTCGTCATTATCTTCTTCATCAATTCCCACCCAAGGTGAAGTCAACCAAATTTCTGGCATATTTAATACATCTTCAACTGGTACTGCTTGTACATCACCCGTGTAATTCCACACATATGAATATCCATTACGACCAATATATGAGCATGAACCAGGTACAGTTGATACTAAGAATACATCAGTATCTTTGTACTTACGACGTAATTGTGCTTTAGTAACACCTTTTGATTTCCCACTTGTCTTACGAACACGAGCTTCTTTTGGTTCTTCCTCAATAGTTTGAGTAGGTGCCACCTGTTGTTGCATCATACCATTGATGATAGCTTGTTGTTGTGCCATCATTTGTTGCATTTGTGCCATCTGTTGCATCATCATTTCCATTTGTGTCATAGGCATTGGTTGTTCTTGCATAGTAACAGTTTCTTCAACTCTTGGTTCTGCCTTAGCTTTAGGAGAAGTAGGTTTTTTAGTAGTTGATTTACGAGGTTTTTTAACCTCTGATTTTTCTACTGTTTCAGACATTCAAAATCATTCCTTTCAAATTTAACTACTTTGGCAATTCATAATTACGCCATTTATCCATTAAAACTTTAAATAATTCGTCATTCTTGAACACAATACCAATTTTCTTAGTTTCTTTGTGTTTCTTAAAGCCAAGCACGATTCCTCCATTTTTAACTAGAGCATTCGCTTGGTCAATGTTGTAAATTACTACAACCTGTGGCTTATTCATAATCTCACCACCCTTCCAAAATAAAAAAGACCTATATGAAATAGGTCTAGTATGTATTATTTTTTGTTGAAAGTATCTTCAAAATTTTCATTTATCATCTCATGCTGTGAAGTAACTACATATAACATTAGAATCGTATTGATAATTACCAAACACATTAGAGGTGACCAAAATGCAATGTCGTTAAATAGTACCAATAAGAATATAAATGGAGTCATGATTGTGTATTCAATTCCAGTTAAGAAGAATACTCCCAATAAGAATACTAACAAGAAATAACCAATTCGGTATAAATTAACCTTCATATTCTTCACCTCTTTGCAATTCATGACATTTAATAACTGATTTCATCAAACAAGCAGTTGTAATCGACCCAACTCCTTGACGACGCTGACCGACAGGAGTTAATGATACGGTATCGTTGCAAACCTCTGCTAGAGAATCCTCGTCCCAATCACCAACTAATTTACCATCAACATAATTAATTCCACAGTCAATAATTAATTGATATTCATCTGAACAATCGCTAGCATTAAAATGTTTAGCCTTCCCAATTCCAGTGATTAAAATATCTGACTTAATCATTGGCACGTGTAAATCTCGTGTCTTACTGTGACATAGTGTAACTGTGGTGTTATGATTAGTTAATAATGCTTGGAGAGGTTGACCAATTAATTTTGATCTGTTCACCACTGTTGCATTTAACCCTGCTAAATCCTCACCAAAATAATGTTTGATTACATGGTAACAAGCATTGGCAGTAGCAGGGATAATAGCATCTTTATTCCCTTGTGTCAACATTCCCATATTCATTGAAGTTAATCCATCAACATCTTTATACTGAGGAATATAGCCAATCAACTTGTTTTCATCTAAATGTTTAGGGATTGGCAATTGTAACATAATTGCACCTTGTTTTTCTTGTGCAATATTCATAATTGCTAATTCAACTTGTGGTTGAATCATATCACCATCTAAGTGATAATGATGTGCTTCAATTCCGACTTCCTTAGCAGTTTTAATTTTATTGTTTATGTATGTTTCACTTGCTTTATCTTCACCAATACTGATAATATGTATTTGAGGTGTGTAATCAAGTTGCTCAACTTGTGCCTTAACCTCTGCTAGAATTTCCTCTCGAATTGCTTTACAATCTACAATTTTCATATTCTCTCCCCTTATAAGTTCATATTACAAGTGTATAAAAGTCCTTCGCCAAATGACTCAATAGTAAAATGGTGATGTTCAGTATAATAATCCGAGAAAGCCATTGATATTTGCCAACTATCTTCCTCTTTCGCTTTAACAATATCTGCACTTCCATCTTGTATAATACATTCACTTTCAAATTCTTCGATTAATCGACCAATAGATAGTCGAGCATTGTCAATATCATCAAAAATGCCAATTAGTCTTGAATGTGATAATCCGTCATATTTATTCTCTACCGAATGAAATATAGCATAGCGTGGATTCTTTAGTCGTGATGTATATATGTGGTCAATATTTAGCATATTATTCACCACTCTTTTCTTTAGCTAACTTGGCAACAAGGTTAAGAATATCCAACGTAACAATACAACCAAGCATAAAAACAAATACGGTAAAGAATAGTATTTGAGTTAAGCTTATACTTTCATAAATAGAAATGTGGTAAATTATATCCATGATTGCAAAGATATAGAATAGGACATTTAGTAGTCTTTTCATATTATTTACTCCCTTCGGTTGAGTGTTTAATAATAAACTCAGCAACATCCCATGTTACAGTAGAGCCAAACATAAATGCAAATACTGTGAACAAAATCATTTCAACTAAATCGAAACTTTGATAGTTAGAGATTTCATAAATTGTAAACGAAATGAGAAGAATGTAGAATAAGACATTTAGAATTTTCTTCATATTACTCACACACCTCACAACCATTTGCAATTAAGAACTCTTTAAATAAAGGAAGTTTCTCTACTAATTCATCGCAAAACTGACGCCACTCGGGTAAACGGTGGTTGTGACGTTGAGACCACATATTCATAAGTTGAAGATAATTTGTTGTAATACGACCTGTCATTTCCAATCCAGCAGGTGTTGAATATAATAGTTTTAAATAGTCCTCTTTGTCTTTTGTTGTAAGATAAACCTCTTGTAACTCTTTTAAACGCTCGATAATTTGAGGGTCTACATATTCATTAAATGCTTCGTCCAAATCAAATTTACTAATACGGTGCATTGTAGACATTCCGGTAATAATATCCGCAAAGTGATAACGTTGGAATTCAATCCATGCTTTATTTGTAAAGGTAATATCCATATTAACAACAATTCCTTTAGCAAATGAACAGTGTCCACTATTTAGAGGAGCTTTCGCTAATTTTAAAGCACGTTTCAAATGTCTGCTGTAATCTTCTTCATTGTTTATATAAGCATCTATTGAATCTAGCGCTTCCTTTTTTACTGTTTTTTCACTATACTCTTCAATCATGGCGTAACCACTTGCAACAAGCGTTTCCTCTAAATCGTAAACTTTGTAATTTGTAATAATATCTTTTTTCATATTGGTTCTCTCCTTCAAATTCAAATATTATTCAGATTTCTTCTTGCGAGATTTCTTAGGTGTTTTTTCAACAACCTCTTCTGTCTCAACTACCTCCTCAGTAACTTCAACTTCTTCAACAGTTTCTTCTTTAACAACTTCAACCACTTCTTCAATAGTGATTTTCTTGATTGGTTCAAAACATGAACTTCCCATTTTAGTGATACGTTTATCACCAGTGTGTGGATTAATCCAGTAGAATTTATCTAATGCAACTCCAATACACTCGACAACATCTCCTAAATATAAACCATAACCACAAGTACATCCTTTGAATTTAAGTTTATCCCCTTTTTTAACTGAATAAAAGTTTGACATGGTTATCACTTCCTTTCTTAGAATCGGTGTGGTGGTCAATCACCACATTTATGATTATATACTAAAGATTGATAAAAGTAAACCTATTTTTGAAATAAATTGAATTTTTAATAATTTACTAATTGAGAGATACGAATAAATCGTACCTCTTGTTAATAAAATATTATGGATGAGAAACGAATGCTCCGATGGCAGAACCTA
>ERZ1035027.538-NODE-538-length-21226-cov-5.882622_pt1 | contig 21226 bp, 19 predicted proteins | sample MGYA00520604_ERZ1035027 | MGnify/ENA primary metagenome ERZ1035027 (study PRJEB33766, sample SAMN09781743) | gut metagenome | biome: gut microbiome | host: Homo sapiens | place: Madagascar | study: EMG produced TPA metagenomics assembly of the PRJNA485056 data set...
ATGAAGCTCCAAGAACCGCCAGCGCAAGTTGGCGGTTCTTTTTTTATCTCGCGCGGATTCCCTCCTTCGTCGAGGGTATCCGTTTTTGCGTTCATTTCTCGGTGTCGACTCCTCGCTGCCTTTGCGTCTGTTCGTTTTAGCGCTAAAGGAGTTGTCGCACCATGATTATGCAGGTTGAGCATCTGTCGAAGTCGTTCGGCGGGCGCACGCTGTTCTCCGACGTCACGTTCAAGCTGGAGGAATACGACCGCCTGGCGCTCGTAGGTCCCAACGGCGCCGGCAAAACCACCATGCTCAACATCATTAGCGGCCGCGAGGACGCCGACGAGGGTCGCATCCTGTTCGCAAAGGGCGCCCGTGTGGGCTACCTGGAGCAGGAGGCCATCGAAATGCCCGATCGCCCCATCTTCGAGGAGGTCATGTCCTCGCAGGTGGAGATTCTAGAAGCCGAGCAGCGTCTGCGCGAGCTGGAGGAGTCGCTGGGCGACAACCCCACCGAGCGCCAGCTTGCCGCAGCCGGTCGTGCGCGCGATGCCTACGAGATGCTGGGCGGCTACACCATCGAGGCCAAGGTCCGCGGCGTGCTGTTCGGCCTGGGCTTCAAGGAAGGCGACATCAAGCAGGCCACCACGAACTTCTCCGGCGGCTGGCAGATGCGCATCGCGCTGGCCAAGCTTTTGGTCCGCAATCCCGAGGTGCTCATGCTCGACGAGCCCACAAACCACCTGGATCTTGAGTCGGTGAAGTGGCTTGAGGGCTTTTTGCGCGGCTACGAGGGCACCGTCATCGTGGTCAGCCACGACCGCGAGTTCATGGACAACATGGTCGACCGTGTGGCCGAGGTGGCCAACGGCCGCGTCAACCTGTACAAGGGCAACTATTCCGCGTACCTCAAGGCGCGCGAGGAGCGCATCGAGCGCCTGCGCCAGCAGCGCACCAAGCAGCTTGAGGAGATGAAGCACCTGGAGGACTTCGTCGAGCGCTTCCGCTACAAGGCCACCAAGGCCCGCCAGGCCCAGGAGCGCGCACAGCGCCTGGAGCGCCTGAAAGAGGAGCTCATCGAGATTCCCGAGGAGAAGAAGCCCATCCACTTCAACTTCGTTCAGCCGCCGCGCACCGGCGACGAGGTGGTGCGCTGCCGCGGCCTGGTGAAGGCCTTCGGCGACAAGCGCGTCTACGACAACTTCGACTTCACCATGTACCGCGGCGACAAGGTGGCGCTTGTGGGCCCCAACGGCGCGGGCAAATCCACGCTTATGAAGATGATCGCAGGCGTCATGAAACCCGACGCCGGCACCATCGACTACGGCGTGCACGTGGCGCTGACGTATTACGCGCAGCATCAGCTGGAGGAGCTGCACGCGGGCAACACCGTGTTCGAGGAGCTCGATCACGTGGCGCCGGGTTGGAATATCAGCCAGGTGCGCAGCCTGCTCGGCGCCTTCCTGTTCGAAGGCGATGCCGTTGAGAAGAAGGTCAGCGTGCTCTCCGGCGGCGAGAAGGGCCGCCTGGCGTTGGCGAAGATGCTCGTGGCGCCCAAGCCGCTGCTGTGCCTTGACGAGCCCACCAACCACCTGGACATCGCCAGCGCCGACGTGCTTGAGCAGGCGCTCAACCGCTTCGAGGGCACCATCCTGCTCATCACGCACGACCGCCACCTCATCCGCAGCGTCGCGAACCGCATCGTGGAGGTGAAACCCGGCAAGGTCACCGTCTACGACGGCGATTACGACTACTACCTGTTCAAGTCCGGCCAGCTTGACGGGCCCGAGCCTACCGACGAGTCGCTCGTCGACGAGCTGATGGAGCGCAAACCTGCCGGAAAGGGCGGATCGGGGAAGGGGAAGGCGTCGAAGAGCGCCTCTTCCGCGCCGTCTTCGCCCGCGCCTGCCGCCTCGGGAGAGCTGACGGCAAAGCGCGGCAGCTCGCCGAAGACCAAGGAGCAGAAGCGCCGCGAGGCCGAGGCGCGCAACCGCGCCTACGCTGCGCTGAAGAACCACCGCAAGCGCATTGCCGAGCTCGACAAGCAGATGGAGCGCGATAACGCCCGCATGGAGGAGCTTTTGGCGAAGATGGCCGACCCCGACTTCTACATCAACGAGGATGCGTCCTCGGACGCCGTTGCCGAGCACTCCAAGCTCAAGCAGCGTATCGCCGCTGCCGAGGAGGAGTGGTTCATGCTGAACGAGGAGCTCGAAGAGGAGATGGCCAAGCAGGCCGAGGCCATGGGCGTGTAGGGGCTTCGCCGGGCGTGCGATTGCGCGTCTGGCGGCGCTCGGTGTTGTCGGGGCTCGGTCATTTGGAGTCGTGGCGTCTGTGGGCTTGAAACGGCGGGTGCACAGCGGCGGGAAGCGCGGGCACCGGCGCGCCGTGGTTTTCCAAAAGCCTGAAACGGCGGGTGCGCGTTGGTGGGAAAGCATCTGCATGGGCAGGCGCGTCTCTGCGGGAGACCGCCGGTTCGCGAAAAATCGGATCGTTCGAACGAAAGGTTGCAAGGATGCTGAACATCGTGTTGGTGGAGCCTGAGATCCCCCAGAACACGGGGAACGTGGCACGCACGTGCGCGTGCATCGGCGCGCGGTTGCATCTGGTGGAGCCCATGGGTTTCGCCGTCACGCAGCGCAACCTTGCGCGCGCGGGGTGCGACTATTGGGACGACGTCGACATCGGGCGCTGGCCGTGCGCCGATGAGTTCTTCGGGGCCCATGCCGCCGACGAGCTGCACCTGTTCACGGGGCATGTGCAGCGCAGCTTCGCCGACGTTTCGTACGGCCCGGATGCCTGGCTGGTGTTCGGGCGCGAAAGCCGCGGGCTCGATGAGGCCGTTATGCAACGCTTCGAGTCCGCCTGCGTGCGCATCCCTATGCGCGATGGCATGCGCAGCTTAAACTTAAGCAATTCAGTTGCAATAGCCGCTTACGAGGCTTTGCGCCAGCAAAACTGGCCCGGCCTGGCATAACGGCGACTTTTGATACGAACGGGGAAAGGAGGGAAGGCGATGACGGAGCAGAACGCGCACGACGACGAGCGCGATGCGGCGGATCTGGCCACCAACGATGCCGCGGATTTGGCGGCTGGCGACGCGACGGACTTGGTCACCGACGATACGGCAGACTTGGCAATCGATGATACGTCGGATTCGGCCGTCGATGATACGTCGGACCTGGCCGCCGGCGACGCGGCGGATTTGGCTACCGCTGACACGGCGCGCCCTCAAACGGCCGCTGAGCAGCTGACGCCCGCCGGCCGCGCTGTCAGCCCTTCCCCTAGCCCTACGCCCACGTTTGCCGCAACCGACCGCCCTGCGCGCCGCGCGCGCAGGCTGCGGTGGAAGCCCGGAATCACCCGTCCCATGATGGCGCTCTCGGCCGCGTCGTTCGCCCTGATGGTTGCGGGCGTCGGCGGTTACGTGTCTGCAATCCCCGCCGTGGTTGCCGGCGACAAGCCCGGCGCGGTGGTGATCCCGCTGGAGTCCGCGCTGTGGCTCGACGGTCAGATGCGCGAGGTCCAGGCAGGCCCTGCGAACTCGACGCGCGCAGTGGGTCCCTTGACGGTCGAAGGGTCGAAGACCGATGCCGCTGCGCCCGATGCCGCGGCTGCTTTGGGCATTGGCTCGAACTCCGGCATGCTGGGCGTTGCGTCGCTGACCGGGGCATCTGCGGCTTCTTCGGTGGATTCGTCGTTCACCCGTGCTTAGCAGATCGCTGGCGCCTCGGCTGCGTCGGGGTCTGGTTCCGCGTCGGGCTCCGCGGCTTCCGGCGGCTCGTCGCAGGCGGGTGCGGGGTCTGCGGGAAGCGGCTCCGCGTCCGGTTCCGGCTCCGGTTCGGGTGGCTCCGGCGGTTCGGGCAGCGCGCCGGGCGATGCGGGCGGATCGGGCTCGGGCTCGGAAAGCGCCGGCGGCTCCGACTCCGGTTCCGCTTCCGCACCTGCCGGCCCCACGGCCGAGCAGGAGGCGGCGGCTTATGCCGTGCTAGTGGACCATCAGGCCCGTGTGAACGATTATGTTGCGCGCTTGAACAACGCTGTCGCCGCGTTCAACAACGACTGCATGAGCACCTCGCGGCCTCTTCGCCAAGGCGATTACAACGAGTGCGCGGCCATCGACAGCCAAACGCTCACCGACTTCCTGTTGCTGCGCAATTCGAGCGCGTTCGCCGAAGGGTCGCGTTGGCAGGAGCAGAAGGGCAACCTTCAGCAAGCTTACATCGCGCTGGATCGATACCTGACCGTCATTTACGACGCGTGGGGGTTGAACTTGGCATACGAGAACCCGGCGGAAGGGGTTGATCGCTGGATGGAACCCGTTCGCGCTGATCAGGATGCCTCCGGCAACAGCATGGCGGCGGCGCATCTGAACGAGACGTTAGCGAGCATCAGGCTATGAGCGGGCATGTGGACAAGGGCGGCGCGCTCGCCTCGTCGGGCGCCGTTCAGGGCATGCGCCTGGTGCGCGTGGCGGATTTCAGCGCGCCGCTTTCGCTTTCCGATGCCGATCGGCCGTCCTATGTGCGCCGTTTCGTCACGCTGTTCGTGTCGCAGGGCCAGGGACATCGCGGTGGCACGGGCCGTGTGGAGCATGCGCGCAACGCGCAGGGCGAGCACCTGGCGCTCAAGCTGCTTTCGCTTCCGCATCGTCGTGATGGCGAAACCGAGGAGGATCATGAGCGCCGCGTTCGAGCCTCGCATGCCGCGTTCGAGCGCGAATACGAATGCCATATCCTGCTGTCGGGGCTGAAGGGCTTTCCCCGTCTGTACGGCCGGGGCACCGTCGACGGGGTGCCGTGCATCGTTATGGAATGGGTTGAGGGCATCACCTTGGACCGCGTGCGCCGGCAGCTTGCCGTCGATGGCAGCGGCCGCGTGAGCCCGCTGGTGGCGGCGCGCTTGGGCCGCGACCTGTTCGACCTGGTGGCGCGCATGGGGTATGTGGAAGGCGGGTTCGTGCACCGCGATATCAGCCCGCGCAACGTCATGGTGCGCACGTCGCGGCTGTCCTTGGAGCAGCAGGTGGACGAGGGCGTGTTCGATCTGTACCTCATCGACTTCGGGTCGTCGGCCGAATCGGAGCCGCGCTCCACGTCGTTCACCAGCGAGAACGCGGTGTTCCGCGGCGCTACGGCTGATTTCGCGCCGCCTGAGATGCTCAGCGACGACATCCCGGGCCTGGCCGAGCTGCGCAAATCCCCGGCGATTGACGTGTACGCCGCAGCAAGCGTGGTGTACCAGCTGGCATGCGGGCAGGCTCCTTACGATTTGCATGCGGTTGGGGAAGATGGGGCGCCTGTTTCGCCGTATCGCGCGAAGATGGCCGCTCCCGCGCCGGCTGCGGTGATGGCGCACGCTCGCGCCGACGAGTTGCTCGAGGCGCTTGCCCGCGAACCCGAGGTGGCGGTTGCGGTGCAACACGCGCAGGACAAGCTGTCTGCGCCGATGGGCGTGTCGGAGGCCACCGAGGCGCTGTCCTTCGTGGACGAGCAGCTGGGTATCGTGATGGGCGATTGCCTGGCTCGCGGGCAATCCGAACGCCCCGACGCTGCGGCGGTCCGCGATGCGCTGTCGTCGTTCTCCATCCACTACGCCGACAACGTGGAACGGTCGTTTTGCGGTCGTCCGCTGGTGCCGTGCGTGCCCGGCGGGTTCGCCGCGTCGGCGCTTGATGTGGCCGATTCCACGCTGGCCCATGTGCGCATGGCGTGCAAGGGCGTTGCGGCGGCGGCGCTGGCGGGGGTTGCGGTCTCGGCGGCCGTGCTTGCCAACGGGGCGCAGGCGTCGCTTGTTGCGGCGGGTTTTGCCTGGTCGGGCGGCGTTCCCGGGCTCGTGGGGGCTGTTGCGGCGTTGTTCCCCGCGCTGGTGGGGTTGTCGCTGCGCTTCGGCGGCTCGCGCACCACGGCGGGCTTTTTGCGCGGCACGGCGGGCCTTGCGGTCACGTTCGCGGCGTTGTGGCAGGTGCTTTCCGACATACGTTTCGAGGCGGCGGCCCAGCAGCATTTGCTTTCCATGGCGTTGGTTGCTGCCGTGGCGGCGGGCTGGTGCATCATGGTGGCCGATTTTGCGTTGAACGTGGCATTGCCCCAGATGATCCGCCGTAAGGCATTACCGTCGGGGGATTCCGACGAGGCCGTGGCGCTTCCGGGTGCGGCAGCGCCGGTGCTTGAGGGTGAATATGACGATATGAGCGAAGGAGCGTGAGGTAGATGGCGACGGAGTTGACGCCGTGCGGCGCCCTGTTCGAAACCATGAAGCGCTATGGCGGCATCAGCCATAAGGACCTGGCGCGTCTGGTGCTGTCCGGCCGCCCGCTTGCCGACGGCAAAAGCCCGCTGTCGCGTTGCGACGACCGCACGTGGGTCTCGCGCTTCATCGTGCACGCCCCCGTGGGCTCGCTGCAGGACCGCTACTTTTGCGACTGGGGCGTGGCGGCGCTTCGCGTTTCGGCACGCTTGCGCTCGCGCGACGGGAAGGGCCTGTCGGCTGAGGAGGCGTTGTCGCTGGTCACGAACCAGGGCGGTGCGCTTATGGAACAGGCGCTGCGCGAGTGCCACCAGGACCTGACGCTGTATCGCAACGTGTTGGAGCGTCTAGCGCGCGGTGCGGGCTACAGCGTGGAGGAGCGCTCCGAGCTGGCCATGGTGCTGTTCGTGGCGGCGGGGTGCAGCGCGAACGTGAAGCGTGCGTGCGCCTACGTGCTCGATTACGTGAAGACGGTGCACGGCGGAAGGCTGGAAACCGTTCCCGCCGCCGTCATGGACCAGGGTGAGCAACCCGGCGCGGCGTCGGCGGACCCGCGCGAGCAGGCGCAGGCGCTGGGACTTTTGCGCATGGTGGGAGGCCTGGTTTCCGGAGGTTTGCATTGGGTGCAGCCGCTTTCCGACGGCGTGGAGATCGGCGCGTTGGCCTTGGGGCCTGATGACATCAACGATGTGGAGCCCGATGTATCGGGTCATCATCTGCGCATCTGGTGCAACGAGGCGGGCCGATGGTGCGTGCAGGGCTTGGGAAGCTCCAACGGCACCGTGCTGATCAGCGGAGAAGACGGCTCCGAGACGGTGGTGGAGCCGGCACGCGGGGGCGCTTCCGCATGTGCCGAACCGGTCGAGGTGCACGCCGGCGACGAGTTGGTCTTGGCCGGATCGACCCGGTTCATGCTGATAGAAGGGATGCCGGAAAGCTGGGAATGACCCTTTACGCCTCCTGCTCGTGGGGGAGTAGCGGGGCTAGGAAACCTTTGTCGGCGAGCGCCCGGCCGATGGCTTCGAGAGCCTCGTCGCTTGGCGCCGACACCAGGTGATAGTGGTACCCCGAGGTGGCGGTGCTGAGCGGCGAGGATTTCCCGCTTTCGATATCGTGGATGAATCGTTCGATATCCGCCTGGTTGGCGATCTCCAAAGGCGCGGTGATGCGACCGTAGGCGCGATGGCTGATGGACACGTTGTGCACGCGACCGCCGAGCGCTATGATCGTCTGCAGCTCGTCCCTGGTTTGCTCGACCTCGTGGTGCAGCTTGAACGTGCGTGCGGGTTCGTCAAGGCGCATGGCCGGTTGCTCCGCGGCGTTTTGCGTCATGGTTTGCGTTGCGTTCTGAGCTGAGGTTTGCGCGGTGTCCGCCAGTACGTAGCCTTTCGTGGTTGCCATGATGTTCGCGCCCGCCTCGCGCAGCAGCGCGATGTCCTGCACGATGATCTGCCGGCTGACGTTGAGGGTGTTCGCAAGCTGGCCGCCGGATACCGGTGCATCGGCTGATCGAAGCGCATCGAGCAGCGACGCGCGTCTGGCCTCGGATTTCGCTGCCATTGCTACTGCCCGCTTTCCCGGTTTATATCGGTTACCGGTGCATTGTTGCCAGCGGCGCCTGCTTCGCTATCGGCGTTGCCGTCCAGCATGCGCAGGTGTTTCATGGACACGTCCAAGATGGGCGCCGAGTGGGTGAGCGCGCCGCTGGACACGAAGTCGATGCCCAGGTCGGCGATGGCCTGCACGTTGTGCGCGTCGATGTTGCCGGAGCACTCGGTCTTCGCGCGCCCGTCGATGAACGTGATGGCCGCTGCCATGGCGTCGTGGTCCATGTTGTCGAGCATGATGATGTCGGCTCCGGCGGCGATTGCCTCCTCGACCTGCGCGAACGTCTCGCACTCCACCTCGATTTCGCGCACGAAGGGGGCGTGGGCGCGTGCTGCCTCGATGGCTTCGCGCACGCCGCCCGCGGCGGCTATGTGGTTGTCCTTCAGCAGCACCCCGTCGGAGAGGTTGTAGCGGTGGTTACGCCCGCCGCCGCACCTGACGGCCTCCTTTTCGAACACGCGCATGTTCGGCGTGGTTTTGCGCGTATCCACCAGCTGGGTGATGCTGCCTTCGAGCAGCGCGGCCACGCGGTGCGTGTAGGTGGCGATGCCGCTCATGCGTTGCAGGTAGTTCAGGGCCACGCGCTCGCCCGACAGCAGCACACGCACGTCGCCGGTCACCGTCGCAAGCGTCTGGCCTGCGCAAACGTTGTCGCCATCTGCGGCGAAGCGCTTGACGCTGGTTTCGGGGTCAAGGATGGCGAACGTGCGCTCGAACACATCGAGGCCGCACAGCACGCCGTCGGCCTTAGCGATCAGGTCCACGGCGGCGGGGCGTGCATCGGGCATGATGGCGGCGGTGGACACGTCTTCGTTGGTGATGTCCTCGGCCAGCGCCTGGCGGATAAGCGGCTCGGCCACGGTTGTCAGCGTGATGGGGTTCATGCGCAAACGACCTCCTTGGAGCTTGCGGTGCGATCGGTATCGGATGGGGAAGGGTTTTGCGGGCAGGTTTGCGCTGCGTTTTGCGAACCGGGGCGCCCGGCGTCGCGAGGCTCGGTTGGCATCGCGCTTTGCCCGGCGTTTTGCGCGCAGGTTAGCGGCCTGTCGTGTACTGCGTTTTGCGTGCAGGTTTGCGAGTTGTGGTGCGTCGCGTTTTGTACGCAGGTTTGCGTGCAGGTTTGCGGCTCGCCTTGCGTCGCGTTTTCGCGGGTTTTGCGTTCGGCTTCGGCACAGAGGCACTTGTACGCCTGCGCGTCGGCGCCGCAGGGCTGCTCGGGGTAGGTTTGCGCGACGGGTGCTTCCACGCCCAGCTTGCGGCACATGTCCCACGCTGCGCGCTGCGCGAACACGAGCGACTCGAGCAGTGAGTTGCTGGCCAGGCGGTTCTTCCCGTGCACGCCGTTGCAGCTGGTCTCGCCGGCGGCGTACAGCCCTGGCATGTCCGTGGCGCTGTTGCGGTCAACCCGCACTCCGCCCATGAAATAATGTTGCGCCGGCACGACGGGGATGGGCTCGCGCGTGATGTCGAACCCCTCCTCTAGGCACCGCTTGTAGATATTCCCGAAGTGCCCCGTGATCTCGTCCTTCGGCATGTTGGCGAAAGAGAGGCGCACGAACTGCGAGCCTTCTGCGGCCATCTGCCGGTATATGGCGGCGCTCACCACGTCGCGCGGTTGCAGCTCGTCGGTGAAGCGATCCCCGTTAGCATCGAGCAGCACGGCACCTTCGCCGCGGCATGATTCCGAGATCAGAAACGCCCGGCCCGGCCGCGTCGAGTACAGGGAGGTGGGGTGGATCTGCACGTAGTCCATGTGCTCGAGGGCGATGCCGTGGCGCGCGGCGATGGCGCACGCGTCGCCGGTAAGGCTGGGGAAGTTGGTGGAACGCGGGTACGTGCCGCCGATGCCGCCGCAGGCCCAAAGCGTCTGACCTGCGAAGATGCGCAGCTGCTCTCCGTCTGCCGTGTGCGCAACGACGCCGCGGCAACGCGTTTGCGGCTGGCGGCGCTCGTCATCATCCTGCGCGATCAGGATGTCGTCCATGCAGGTGTGCTCCAGGATGTGGACGTTGGGCAGCTCGCGCACGCGAGCAAGCAGCGTGGAGGTTATCTCGTCGCCGGTGATATCGCCGTGGAAGCAGATGCGCGGACGGCTGTGCGCGCCCTCGCGGGTGTAGCGAAGGTTGCCCGCCTGGTCGCGCTCGAAGCCCACGCCGCGTTTCACCAGGTCGGAGATGATGCTTCGGCTTGCGCGAATCATCAGATCCACGCTCTCGCAGCGATTCTCGTAGTGGCCCGCGCGCAGGGTGTCCTCGAAAAACGGCGCGTAGTCGGCGTCGTCGTGCTGCACGCAGATGCCGCCTTGCGCCAGCATCGAGTCGCATTCGTCCACGGTCGTCTTCGCCAGCATCACCACGGAAAGCGTGGAGGGAAGGTTGAGCGCGCAGTACAAGCCCGCCACGCCGCAGCCGACGATGACCACGTCGCAGGCGATGTCGCGCGCCTCGGCTGCGCCGTAGCACTCCGGTTGTAATCGGTCACCGGCTGACTCGCGTGCGTCATCGATGTGCGTGCGAGCTGCAGCGGAAGCCATTGTTTCCGCAGGTGCGACAGAATGCGCGCGAGCCGTATCCGCTATCACCGTTTCCGCAGATACAGCACCCATTTCGTCAGCTAATTCGTTCTTTTCGCTCATCTTCGCCGCCTACTTTGCCGCGTACTCCAGCATGCGTTCGAGCGTCAGGCGCGCCGCGGGGGCCAGGTTGTCGCCGACGTGCACCTCGTACGGGGCGGGGTTGCGCAGGCATGCTGCCAGCTTCGGCAGCGTGACCAGGTCCATGTTCTCGCAGCGCGGCGTGGTGGCGGGGAAGTGGAAGCGCTTGCCCGTGCCCTGGGTGCGCAGCTCCAGCTCGCGGATGATGCCGACCACGGTGCACACGATGAACTCCTGCGCGTCCGACGCGGCGGCGTGCTCGATCATGCCCTTCGTCGACCCGATGTAATCGGCCTCGGCGAGCACGTCGGCCGGGCACTCGGGGTGCGCCATGACCACGGCGTCGGGGTGGGCTTCCTCCAGGTCGATGATCTGCTCCACGCTGATGGTCACGTGGCGCGGGCAATAGCCCTTGTTCAGGATGACGTGCTTGTCGGGAAGCTGGCTTGCCACGTAGCGGCCCAGGTTCATGTCGGGGATGAACAGGATGTTGCGCTGCGGCAGGTTGCTGCAGATCTTCACGGCGTTCGAGGAGGTCACGCATACGTCGGACCAGGTCTTCGCCTCGGCGGTGGAGTTGACGTAGCACACGACGGCCAGGTCGTCGCCGTATTCGGCGCGCACGCGGTCGATGTCGGGATTGCTGATCATATGCGCCATGGGGCAGTCGGCGGCGGGTTCGGGCAAAAGCACGGTCTTGTTCGGATTGAGCAGCTTCGCCGATTCGCCCATGAACTCGACGCCGCACAGCACGATGGTCTGCTGCGGCAGGTCGACGGCCAGTTTCGCCAGGGCGAAGCTGTCGCCGACGTAGTCGGCCGCGGCCTGCACCTCGGGCGGCACGTAGTAGTGCGCCAAGATCACGGCGTCGCGCTGCTCTTTCAGCTGCGCGATCTCCTGGGTGAGCGCCGCGATGGGCTCGGCCGCGCCAGACGCTTGCGTGCCTGCGCCGGTTTGCCCTGCGTTGTTTTCGATGACCTGCTCGCTCATGTTCGCTCCATGCTTCCGTGCGGTTATTTGACGCTGCAGTATGCCCCAAAACTTTACAGCTGACTTGACAGCTGTAAAGTTCCCATCGTTTCTCCATCCAGCTGCGGAGGGGCTCGCCGCCCGCGGAGCGCCTTCGCCGTTTGCCCTTAAATCCCGTATCGCCGGTAGGTTCAACATGCGAAAAGCCCATACTAGACCGGTGCGGAACGCGCTTGCGCTCCGTGTTCGGCGCCAACCCGCGATTTGCGGGCGCGCTGCATCCATTCGTCAACCCAAGGAGGTTCAGCATGGCTCGCGTGTACAATTTCTCGGCCGGTCCGGCAGTGCTCCCCGAGGAGGTGCTGTCCTCCGCCGCCGCGGAAATGCTCGATTATCAGGGCACCGGCATGTCCGTGATGGAGATGTCGCACCGCTCCGCCGCGTTCAAGGGCATCATCGAGACCGCTGAGCAGGACATCCGCGACCTCATGAACATCCCCGACAACTACCGTGTGCTGTTCCTGCAGGGCGGCGCCACGCAGCAGTTCGCGGCCATCCCCATGAACCTCATGCAGAACAAGGTTGCCGACTACATCGTGTCGGGCAACTGGTCGAAGAAGGCCTTCAAGGAGGCCAAGCTCTACGGCGACGCCCGCTGCATCGCCAGCTCCGAGGACGAGAACTTCACCTACGTGCCCGACGTCGACGGCCTCACGTTCAGCCCCGACGCCGATTACGTCTACATCTGCCAGAACGAGACCGTCTACGGCAATCGCTACACCAAGCTGCCCGAAACCGGCGACATCCCGCTGGTCTCCGACGTTTCCAGCATGTTCCTCTCCGAGCCCATGGACGTGTCGAAGTACGGCCTGATCTACGGCGGCGTGCAGAAGAACGTCGGCCCGGCGGGCGTGGTCATCGTCATCGTGCGCGACGACCTGATCCGCGAGGACGTGCTGCCCTTCACGCCCACCATCATGCGCTACAAGACGCAGGCCGACGCCGGCAGCTTGTCCAACACCCCGCCGTGCTACGGCATCTACATGTGCGGCAAGGTGTTCCAGTGGCTCAAGGGCCTGGGCGGCCTTGAGGCTATGCAGAAGCTCAACGAGGAGAAGGCCGCCATCCTCTACGACTACCTGGATCAGTCCAAGCTGTTCAGCGGCACGGCGAAGAAGGAGTTCCGCTCGCTCATGAACGTGCCGTTCGTCACGGGCAACCCCGAGCTGGACGCCAAGTTCATCGCCGAGGCAAAGGCCGCGGGCATCGAGAACATCAAGGGCCATCGCAGCGTCGGCGGCATGCGCGCCAGCATCTACAACGCCATGCCCAAGGCCGGTGTCGAGGCGCTGGTCCAGTTCATGGACAAGTTCGAGCGCGAGAACGCGTAAGTTCGCGATACGCGATAGCGCTTTCCAGCGGGCGGGCGGCCACTATGGTCGCCTGCCCGTTTTGCGTTCGGTTGAAGAACGGCGCTGCGTCTATCGAGCTTGCTTGTGCTTATTGGCATTACGAATGGGTTTCAGGTCGGTTATCGGTTTCGCGTTGGCGTTTGTGGCGTTATAATGATGCGATTATGACTACACAGCTTCCTTATCTCATCTGCTCGATCTTGAGCTTCGTTCCCGCCATCGTGCTGCACGAGATGGCGCACGGCTTTGCTGCCTGGAAACTGGGCGATCCCACCGCTAAGCGCGCGGGGCGCCTGTCGTTCAACCCGCTTGCGCATATCGACCCGTTCGGCACCGTTATCATGCCGTTTTTGCTCATGGCCATGAACATGCCCGTGTTCGGCTACGCCAAGCCGGTGCCGTACAATCCCGCGTACTTCAAGGACCCGCGCAAGGGCGACCTGATCGTGGGCTTGGCCGGTCCCGCCGCCAATCTGCTGCTCGCCGTGCTGGCGGGCGTGGTCGCGTGGGTGCTCTACGGGTTCGCCCCCGTTGCGCAGTGGGTGGTGCAAAGCCAGGCGTTCTTCTACTTCTACCTGATGTTCCTGCCCATGTTCGCGCTGATCAACCTGTACCTTATGTTCTTCAACCTGTTGCCCATCCCGCCGCTCGATGGCAGCTCCATCTTCGCGTTCTTCATGCCCGTGAAGTGGTTGCCTAAGTACTACAAGGTGCAGCAGTACGCGTTTCCGATCTTCATGATCGTGGCTATTTTGCTGCCGTATATCATCCATGTGAACGTGTTCGGCATCTACCTGGACGTCACCGCCGGCAATCTGGGCAACCTGCTGTTCCCCTTCACCATTTCGTAGGGGCGGCGGGGCATCGTGTCGTATCGCGTTCGCACCGACAGCTTCGAGGGGCCGTTCGATCTGTTGTTGTACCTGGTCAGCCGCCAGAAGGTTGACATCGGCGCCATCAATATCACGCAGATCGCCGACCAGTACCTGGCCGAAGTGGGCCGCATGCAGAACCTCGACCTGGACGTCGCCAGTGATTTTCTGCTGGTTGCCAGCACGCTGCTGGAGATCAAGGCGCAAAGCCTGCTGCCGCGCGAACATATCGAGGTGGAGGACGACATCGCCGAGCTGGCGCCCTCCGAGGCGCGCGACATGCTGGTGGAGCGCCTGCTGGAATATAAACAGTACAAGAACGCCGCTGCGTCGCTGCATGCGCGGTTCGTCGTCGAGGGCCGCATGCATCCGCGTCCGTTCGGACCTGAGGCGTGCTTCCTAAACCTCATGCCCGACTTCTTGCGCGACGTGTCGCTTGACTCTCTCGCGCTGCTTGCCGCCCGCGCGCTGGCGCGCCGCGAGGTGTTTCTGCTGGAAAGCGAGCACATCGCCGCGAAACCCATCCCGGTGGAGGTGCACGTGCGCGCCATCCATCAGCGCATTCGCAATCTTAAACAGCTGCGCTTCTCGCAACTGATCGCCGAAGATGCCCCCACACCGCTGGTGGTGGTCACGTTTCTGGCGGTGCTCGAGCTGTACAAGCGCTCCATGGTTCGCGTGGAGCAAAGCCAGCTGTTCGGCGACATCGACATCGAGTACATCGAGGGCTCGGGCGAGCTTTTGCTGGACGGCGACGACGCGCTGACGTCGGTTGGGGAGGAATAGATGTTCGAAGGACTTGATCAGGCGCAGCTGAGCGGCGCCATAGAGGCCATGCTGTTCGTCACCGACGAGCCGGTCGGCGTCATCGAGCTGGCCGACATGCTGGAGGCCGACCCGAAGCTGGTCGAGCAGGCGCTGGTGGACCTGCGCGAGAAGCTGGAGCGCGAGCAGCGCGGCATCCAGCTGCGCGAGGTGGCAGGCGGCTGGCGGCTGTACACGCACCCCGCCTACCACGACCTGGTGGAGAAGTACGTGCTGTCGTGGGATACGCGCAAGCTTTCGCAAGCAGCCATGGAAACGCTCGCCATCGTGGCCTACCTGCAGCCTTGCACGCGCGCAGGCGTTGCCAGCGTGCGCGGCGTGAACTCCGATAGCTCCATAAACTCCCTGGTGGAGAAGGGGCTGATCCGCGAAGCGGGACAGGCCGACGCGCCGGGCAACCCCACGCTGTACGCCACTACGCGCGGCTTTCTGGAGAAGTTCGGGTTGCGCTCGGTGAGCGACCTTCCCGATTTGGACGAGTTCGCGCCCGATGATGCCACGCGCCAGCTCATTCGCGAGCGCCTGAGCGCGGGCGGGCAGGAGGCGCGTGTGGCGCCTGAGGCGCAGGTGTCGGATGGGGAAGCCGCCGATCCGCTCGACGGCCTGCAGTTCGATTTCGAGGACGAAGGCGCCGGGAGCGCACTGACCTCGGAGAAGAGTGACGGCGATGGCCCAGCGAGTAACGCTGCGCAGCAGATGCTCGCCGATGCCATGGCGCAAAGCTTCGGGCTGGTGGAGAAGATCGACTTCGACAACCTGAAGTTCGAAACCGACGACGAGTAACTGTTTCTCGGCAAACCTCGACCGACCTGTGATGGGAGAATCATGACCAGGCAGCTCAAACCAAATCAAACGCAGCCCGAGGAGCGCCTTGTGCCCATGCGCCTGCAGAAGTTCCTGGCGCGCGCCGGCGCGGCAAGCCGCCGCGGGTCGGAGAACCTCATGACGGCCGGGCGCGTGACGGTGAACGGCCAGGTGGTCACTGAGCTGGGCAGCAAGGTGGACCCGTTGGTCGACCAGGTTGCCGTCGACGGCGTGCCCGTGCGGCTGGAGGGCGGCCCCGTCACCATCATGCTGCACAAACCAGCCGGCTACGTGACCACCATGTCCGACCCGCAGGGCCGCCCCACGGTGGCCGGGCTCGTGCCCACCGACCGCTTCCCGGGGCTGTTCCCCATCGGGCGTTTGGACTTCGACACCACGGGTCTTTTGCTGTTCAGCACCGACGGCGAGCTGGGAAACGGCCTTTTGCACCCGCGTCATCACGTGGAGAAGCGTTACCTGGCGCTGGTCAACGGCAAGCCCACGCCCGAGCAGCTGGGCCAGCTTGAGCAGGGTATCCAGCTTGACGACGGCATGACCGCGCCCGCGAAGGCCGCGCTGGTGGAAGGCGCGGAAGCGAAGCGCGCGCTGTCCATGCTGGAGGTTCCGCCTGCCGTGCCCGACCACGAGCCCAACGGCAGCGTGCCCAGCCCGCAACGCGCCGCCATCCTGCGCAAGCGCTCCCAGCAGCGCGCCGTGGTGCGCGTGGTGTTGCGAGAGGGAAGGAAACGCCAGGTCAAGCGCATGCTGTCGGCTATCAAGCACGGCGTTTTGGCGCTGCACCGCGACAGCTTCGGCCCCATTGAGCTGGGCGAGCTGCCCCGCGGACAATGGCGCGAGCTCACCCCCGAGGAGGTAGCGGCGCTGCACGCGTCTATTAAGTAGTGGGGCGCGAGCCGGGAGCGCAGGGTGAATAGGTGACGCACGCGTGAGCGGGGGATGGGGTGCGTTCGCGATGGCTCTTCGGGAAATGAGCGGGCAACCGCGAACGCATTCCGTCCCCGTCTCGCGTTCATGTGGCCCTCGTGCTTGCGCGGAGGCGGCGGGATGTGCGCCGCCGGGAAACGGCTATAATGGTCACCCGGGTAAACAGCTGGTGTTTGCGAACTCGGCGTTTCGCCTTGTCGCGGGCCTTCTTCGACCTGCGCGGCGGTTTCACGCTTGCCGATGCGATGCCGGCTTGCCCGCAACGTCCTACCCTAGATCGGATCCGGAAGGTCTGCATCGCCTTATGGCACAAACAATCGATCAAGCGAAAATCGGCGGTTTCGAACGCGTAGCCGTCATCGGCTTCGGCCTCATCGGCGCCAGCTTCGCCGCCGCATTGCGCGCGGCGAACCCGTCGGCGCAGGTCATGGCCGTCGACACCGACCTGGCCACCCGCGTCGAGGCCGTCAACAGAGGCTGGGCCACCGCTACCGCCGCCCCCGATACCGCGGAGTTCCGCGCGTTTATCGAAGACGGCTGCGACCTGGTGGTTTTGGCAACGCCCGTCAGCGTGGTGGAAGGCTATCTGAAAGATTTGGCGGAGTGGGGTTATCGCGGCATCATCACCGATACCGCCTCCACGAAATGCCGCATAATCGAAATGGCCGCACACACCCTTCCGTATCCGCAAAACTTCGTTCCCGGACACCCTATGGCCGGCTCTGAGAAGAACGGCATCGTGGGCGCTCGCGCCGACCTGTTCAAGGGCGCGTACTGGATCTTGTGCCCCGACGCCGATACGCCCGCCGAGCACTTCACGCGCCTGCATGAGCTGATCACCGGTATCGGCGCGCGCGTGATCAGCTTGCCGCGCGAACAGCATGACGCGGCGGTGGCCGTGGTCAGCCACGTGCCGCATTTCACCGCCAGCTCTCTTGTGCAGCTTGCCGTGCGCCACGCGAAGGGCCAGGATTCGCTCATGCGTCTGGCAGCGGGCGGGTTCAAGGATTCTACGCGCATCGCGGCAGGCTCGCCCGAGCTGTGGTGCGGCATCGCCTTCGACAACAAAGATGCGCTTTTGGGTGGTTTGCGCGAGATGCAGGGCATCATCGGGCAGTTCGCCGACGCGCTTGAAGCGGGCGATCGCGCAATGTTGACCAGCCTGCTCGCCGAGGCCGCCGATGCCCGCCGCGCGCTGCCGGCCGCATGGCTGCCGTGCACCGAGCGGCTGCTGGAGGTTCGCATTCCCATGGAGGACCGTCCCGGCGTGGTGGCCGAGGTCACCACCATCACCAGCAAGGTGGGGTGCAACATCCAGTCCATCGAGATCGATCACGTCACCGAGGATTCGGCCGTGCTCTCGCTCGTGCTCACCGACGAAGGTGACATCGGCAAGCTGTCGGCGCACCTTATCAACGCCGGTTTCTCCGTTTCGTTCAGCCCGCTAGCGCCTAAGGAGCACACCCATGTCGGATAACGTCACCGTCATCAAACCGTTGGAAAACCCCATGCACGGTTCCACGCGCGTGCCGGGCGACAAATCCATCAGCCACCGCGCCGTGCTGTTCTCCGCTATGGCGGAGGGCACTTCGCGCGTGTCCGGCGTGCTGGATTCCGCCGACGTGCGCAGCTCCATCGGGGCCGTGCGCGCGCTTGGCGCCCAGGTCAGCCTGGAGAAGCAGGCCGACGGAAGCCTTGCCGGCGGCATCACCGGCTGGGGCGCCGCCGGTCCCAGCCAGCCCGCCGAGCCGGTGGATTGCGGCAACTCCGGCACCACGGTGCGCCTGCTCATGGGCATTCTGGCGCCGTGGGATATCCAGGTCACGCTCACGGGCGATTCCTCGTTGTGCAAGCGCCCGATGCGCCGCATCACCGCGCCTCTCATGAAGATGGGCGCACGCTTCCTTCCCGAAGGCCGCGAGACGCTGCCCATCACCGTCCACGGCGGCGGGCTGCGCCCCCTCACCTACGATGCCCCCATGGCATCGGCCCAGCTCAAGACTGCTGTTCTGCTTGCCGGCATGTACGCCTCGGGAACTACCGCGGTCAACGAGCCGGCGCCGAGCCGCAACCACACCGAGCTCATGCTGCCCGAATACGGCGTGGCAACCACGGCCGGCTCCTGCACGGCCAGCGTGACCGGTCCCGCCCAGCCTCAGGCGGGCGAGGTGCTCGTGCCGGGCGACCCGTCTTCGGCGGCGTTCCTTGCATGCGCGGCGGTTTTGCGCCCCGAAAGCTCGATCCAGATCGAGGACGTCAGCCTGAACACGGCCCGCATCGGCTTCGTGCGCACGCTCGAGCGCATGGGCGCCCAGGTCAGCGTCGCGCACACGGGTGCGGCGGGCAAGGAACCTTACGGCATCATCGAGGCCTGCTATACGCCCGACCTGCGCGGTTGCGAGGTGCCTGCCGATAAGATCGCCGGCATCATCGACGAGATCCCCGTGCTGGCGCTGGTGGCGGCGCACGCGCATGGAATCACCGTGTTCCGTCAAGTGGGGGAGCTTCGTGTGAAGGAAACCGACCGTCTTGCCGCTATAATGGACGGTCTGGCCAAGCTGGGCGTGGACACATGGTGCGAAGGCGACGACCTTTACATCGAGGGTCAGCCCGGCCTGCAGGTTCCCGAGGGGCTCGAGTTCGACTCGCTCGGCGACCATCGCCTTGCCATGACCTGGTCGCTCGTCGGCCTGACCGGCAAGGTCCCCGTGAACATCAAGGATTTCGAGGCCGTGCGCGTCAGCTATCCCGGCTTCTTGGACGATATCGAAAGGCTTGCACGATGATCATTGCTATCGACGGCCCGAGCGGTGCCGGCAAATCGACCGTTTCGAAGGCGGTCGCGCGCCGTTTGGGCTTCTCGTGCCTGGATACGGGCGCCATGTACCGCTCCATCGCCTGGCAGGCGCTGCAAGACGGCGTTTCGCTGGAAGACGGCGAAGCGCTCGGCCGCATCGCCGACATGCACGAGATCGGGTTCTCCCATGAGCCGGGCGATCCGCTGCCGCGCCGCGTCTCCATTTCCGGCGTGGACGTGACCGACGCCATCCGCACGGCGGAGATAGACCGTTCCGTCAGCGCCGTGGCCGCCGCGCCCGCCGTTCGCCAGGCGCTTGTGGCCCAGCAGCAGCGCATCGGCCGTGCGGGCAATTACGTGGTGGAAGGCCGCGACATCGGCACGGCGGTGTTCCCCGAGGCCGAGCTGAAGGTGTTTCTGACCGCCAGCGCCGCTGAGCGCGCCCATCGCCGCGTGGCGCAAAACGAGCGCCGCGGCGTGGGAAGCACCGATTACGCCGAGGTGCTCGCCGACATCGAGCGCCGCGACGCCATCGATTCCTCGCGCGATACGAGCCCGCTCAAGCCGGCGCCCGATGCCGTGCAGATGGATTCCACCGGCCGCACGATCGAGCAGGTCATCGAGCGTATCTGCGCGCTGGCCCAGGAGAAGGGCGTGCACGTATGAGCTTGTTTCTGAGATACGAGGACATGTGGGACCGCGCGCTCGGAGGCACCACCGACGAGAAGCAGATCCCGCATTGGTTCGCGAACTTCGCCTATGTGCTGATCGGCTTCGTGTTCAAGGTGCTGTTCCGCTATCGCGTGGACGGGCGCGAGAACCTTCGCGCGTTCAAGGACCGCTGCGGTGCGGTGGTGGTTTCCAACCACACGTCGTTTCTGGACGTGGTGCTCATGTACGTGGCAGCGCGCCCGAGCCAGTTCGTGCGCCTGATGGGCCGCGACTCGCTGTTCGGCAACGCCCATGGCCTGGCGGGGCAGATTCTCTCGCGCGTGGGCGCGTTCCCCATCAAGCGCGATTCGGCCGACCGCACCGCCATCAAGCGCGCGGCGCACATGCTGAAGGGAAATCAGCTGGTGGGCATCCTGCCGGAGGGCACGCGCCGTGGCAAGGGCAGCAAAACGCCCGAAATCCACTCCGGTGCGGCATTCATCGCGAAGATGGGTAAGGCGCCCATCCTGCCCATGTGCGTGCGCGAGGCGGAGAACGTCAAGCGCAAAGGCGAGCGCATCCGCTTCCCGAAGATTTCGGTGGAGTACGGAAAGCCCCTGGTGGTAAGCGATTTCGACTTTCTGCCGAAGGAAGATCGCTTGGACGGGTGCTCGTGGTACGCCATGCGCGAGGTGTTCGCGCTGCATCAGCGCGTGCCGCGTGAGCAAGTGGATATGGTCGCGCTGTTCCCTGATGGCCGCGACTTCACGGAGGTGTTCGCCGCCCATCCCATTCCCGAGCTCACTCCCGCCGAGGCCATCGAGCTGACCCGCCCCACGAAGAAGGCGAAGGCCGAGCAGTAGCAGGTTCGGGGGCAGCAGGGGCCGCGTGAGCGGCCCCTTGCGCTATCGTGCGGCGCAAAGGCCGGAGGGCGTGAGTCGCAAAACGCTTTCTGCCTCCGTAAGCCCGCACGCAATCTGCAAGCTGTTATCCTGCGGCAACTATTCGCGAGCCGCGGTCGCAAGCCTCAAACCGCGAGCCCCAACCTTTACCTATACGAAAGGATCGGACATGGAAGTCATCCGCAGCAAGAACGCAGGCGCATGTTACGGCGTGCAACGAGCCCTTGACCTGGCCCTGAAGGCCAGCGAGGGTGATGGCAGCGCGTTCACGTTGGGGCCGCTCATCCATAATCCCCAGGTGGTGGCGAACCTTGAGGCGCGCGGCGTGCTGGCCGTCAAGGAACCTGAGCAGGCAACGCACGGCGCCATCATCATCCGCAGCCATGGCGTCACCCCGGCAGTGCGCCGCTCGGTGGAGGCGCGCGGGCTTCCCGTGATCGATGCCACGTGCCCGCATGTCGCGCGTGCGCAAAAGGCTGCTGCCACGCTTGCCGGGGAATGCGGCTACGTGGTGGTGGTGGGCGAGGAGGGCCATCCCGAGGTGGAGGGCTTGGTAG
>ERZ1035027.541-NODE-541-length-21184-cov-9.494723_pt1 | contig 21184 bp, 16 predicted proteins | sample MGYA00520604_ERZ1035027 | MGnify/ENA primary metagenome ERZ1035027 (study PRJEB33766, sample SAMN09781743) | gut metagenome | biome: gut microbiome | host: Homo sapiens | place: Madagascar | study: EMG produced TPA metagenomics assembly of the PRJNA485056 data set...
CAAGTTGGCTCATTCTTGCGGCAGCTGGATAACCTCATCACCCTTCATCAGCGTGAGCTGGATTTGCTCAGAAAAGTAAAGCAGTCGATGCTCCAAAAAATGTTTGTTTAGGAGGTTGGCCCCATGGCCAAGGTTACGTACACCGATGAGTTGGAATTCGAGCACGATCTTGTGAATTTGCTCATCACGCGAAAGGGATGGACCGGGCTGGGCGGTCAGTCCCGCGTTCTTTCACATCCCACAGAGCAGGATCTTCTCGACAACTGGGCCCGTATCCTTTTCGAGAATAACAACATGCCTAACCGCCTCAACGGCGTCCCATTGACGGACGGCGAAAAAGCTCAGCTTATGGAGCAGGTTCGCGCCTGCTCGTCCCCCGTGGAGGCAAACGAGTTCATCAATGGTCGATCCGTTACCATCAAGCGCGATGCCGAGGCCGATAAGCTGAATTTCGGGCGTGAGGTGGCGCTCACCATCTATGACCGCATGTCGATAGCAGGTGGGAAATCCGTCTATCAGATTGCCGAGCAGCCTGAGTTCCGTGCCCGCAAGGAGATCCTTCCCAACCGGCGCGGGGATCTTATCCTCCTCATCAACGGTATGCCCGTCATTCACATCGAGTTGAAGCGTAGCGGTGTGTCCGTGACGCAGGCCGTGAACCAGATTCGGAAGTATTACCACGAAGGAGTGTTCGAAGGCCTGCTCTCGCTCGTGCAGGTGTTCGTTGCCATGAACCCGACTGAAGCACTCTACTTTGCAAACCCGGGCTCAGACGAATCTTTCAACGAAAAGTTCATGTTCCATTGGGGCACCGTTGACAACGAACGTGTGGATCGTTGGGACGCGGTGGCCGAGCAGCTGCTCTCAATACCCATGGCTCATAAGCTCGTTGGGTTCTACACCGTGGCCGACCATTCCGACAACGTTCTCAAAGTCATGAGGAGCTATCAGTACCATGCGGCCGACAGGATACGACTTGCCTGTGAGAACGTCGTTTGGGGCGCAGGGCGTCCAGTCGGCGGCTACGTGTGGCATACCACCGGCTCGGGCAAAACGCTCACGAGCTTCAAGGCCGCCCAGCTCATTGCGGCGGGGGGCAATGTGGACAAGGTCGTCTTCCTTGTTGACCGCATCGAACTCGGCACCCAGTCCCTTGACGAATACCGGGGGTTCGCCGACGCGCGCGAGAGAGTTCACTCGACCGAGGATACCGATGTGCTCCAAGGACTGCTTGCATCGGGTGGACATGCCGGCGAGTCCACGATGCTCATAGTCACCTCAATTCAAAAGATGAATGTGCTCGTAAGCGATGCCGCCCGTGCCCATGATGTCGAAAAGATTGCGGAAAAGCGGATCGTCATCATCGTTGATGAATGCCACCGCAGCGTCTTCGGCGACATGATGTGGGGCATTCGCCGGAAACTCCCGCAGGCGTTGCTCTTTGGCTTCACTGGCACGCCCATAGTCGAGGCCAACGCCAAGCGCGGCGAGGTGACGACGGTCGACGTGTTCGGAAACGAGCTTTGTCACTACACCATTGCCAATGGCATCTACGACGGCTCCGTCTTGGGCTTTGACCTCACTTACTCGAGCGTCTACGACGAGGACGAGCTACGCGAGCAGGTAGCCCTTGAAAAGGCGAAGGCGACCTCCGTCGCCGAGGCGTTCGAGGATGAGGACAAGAAGAACACTTATCTGCATTACATGAACGAGGTCCCTATGGTTGATCGCTACTGGGATGAAGACTCGGGGCAATACAAGAAAGGGATCGAGGGTTTGGTGCCTCGAAGCCAATACGAGACGGACGGGTATCGCCGGGAGATTGTCTCCGACATAAAGAAGAACTGGAAAAGGCTGTCAATCGGCGGCAAGTTCCATGCTCTGCTCGCCGCAAGCTCTATCGTAGAGGCCATCGAGTATTATCGCCTGTGCAAGGAGATGCTGCCGGAGCTTGCCGTGACCGCGTTGTTCGATCCGGACCCCGGCAACAACGCGGGCAATATATTCAAAGAGGATGGGCTCGTTGAGATACTCGGGGACTATAACGAGCGCTACGGCAAGTCCTACAGCCTTTCCGACTACACCGACTCCAACCCGCTCAAGGACACCTTCAAGCGTGACGTCTCCGCAAGGCTTGCCCATAAGAAGCCCTACAGCAGAATCGACCTGCATCCCGAGATGCGGCTCGACATGCTCATCGTCGTAGACCAGATGCTCACAGGCTATGACTCTAAGTGGCTGAATACCATCTACATGGACAAGGTTATGGACTACGAGCATGTAATCCAAGCTTTCAGTAGAACTAACCGTACTTTGAGCACTGACAAACCCTTCGGGTCTATCCGATGCTATCGAGAGCCCAACACCATGAAGAAGAACGTGGAAGACGCCCTTGCCCTCTACTCGGGGGGCGCGGCCAACAGGATGTTCGTCCTGAAACTCAAGGACAACATAGAGGGGATGAATGGCGTTTTCGAAGAGATACGCAGAATTTTCTCGTCCTCGGGCATCGAGGGATTCGAGAGGATTCCCGATACGCAGGCCGGCCGGGCTCAGTTCGCGCTCAAGTGGAGGAGCCTCAATGACTTGCTCTGCGCTGCCAAGGTGCAGGGCTTCAGCTTTGAGAGACTTGCATATGGCTTTGTGGAGCGAGACGGCGAGCTCGTTCTGGTTGATGAGGGAGCCGAGGCTGACGAGGAGATACGGGTCGCTTTGGACGAGGTGACCTATCTCGTGCTTGCTCAAAGGTATAAGGAGCTCTTCGCCTCTGGCGGCTCTGGCGGCTCTGGCGACGGCGACGATGAGGTTCCCTACGACATAGACCCCAACCTTATGCGCATCGACACAGAACGCATCGATGCGAGCTATCTTGAGGAGAAGTTCGCCGATTGGCTGCATATACACGAGAGCGCTGACCAAGACCCCAATTCAGACGAGCATGACCGGGAAAACGCCGCGCTCGACGAGCTGCACAGCCAGTTCTCGAAACTCTCTGCAGAAGACCAGGTATTTGCCGAGCAGATCATCCAAGGCATAAGGGACGGCAAGATAGAAATTGACGACGGCTGGAACTTCCGTGATTATATCAACCATGCAAAACAGTCTCACGACCAAGGTTTGGTCAGCGATGTCGCGCGCTTGACTGGTGTGGATAAAGAAGCCCTACTTGAACTTATGTCCACACATCCAACAGAAGCCACACTGGATTTGCACAACCGCTTCACCTCACTTGTTGAGAAAGTCGATTACACCGCCGCTCGCAACAGGATTGAAGCGCTTGCGGAGCGCAAAGTAAAGGGAAGGGACGTGTCTCGAATCATCGACGGACTCCTTCGACGCTTTATCGTGGAAGGGCCCTTCGATGTTGTGGAAGGAATTAAAGAGCTGCTTTAAGGCACCCGCTTGGGAACAGTGTAAGCTGGGAGAGGTGGGCGCTACCTACTCGGGGCTGTCGGGGAAAACGAAGGAAGACTCCGGCCACGGTAACGCGAGGTTCGTGCCGTCATTCGGTGCGCAATCCGGGGGTTGCTCCCAATGGCCCGCGGCGTCCGCGCCCCGGTGCCACCCCGTGACCGGCGGCTTCGCTCGAAGCCGCTACATCAGGCTCGTTCCCGCTTTTCCGGGTCATATCCCTTCGTATACACGGTAAAGCTAAGGCTATCTATCGTGCCGGTGCTGTAGACGCATGCGTCGGGCGCGCTCCGTGTGCCTTGGGCGGTCGGGTCGGTCGAGACACAATCGTCCCTATCTATTCCAAGCAATGGAATGGGCTTTGCCACCTGGTCGGCGCTATTAATTTGCGCAATGATCTCCAACAACTCGTATAACTTGATAAGCCATGAGCTGTATGGGTGCTCGCCGGGTCCCTTGTGCTTCAGCGTGCACTTTGATTGCGGGCTTTCGGCGAGCTGGCTCAAGCGTTCAAAAAGCGCCGGGTACTCGGCTTCGGGAAACTCGACTTGTACATACTGTATGCCATTGAGGATGAATCCGTACCACAGTACGGGGTATGGAAAACCGTTCCTATCTGGTCGCCTGATTTTTGTCCTGCAATTGGGCTGGTTGACGATAGACAGCCATGCCGCATAGAGCTCGTCGGAAATTAGGTCGCTCGCTTGGTATGTTGGGCCAAGACCATCGAGAACAAAATTGCCAAGGCTGTCAAAATAGTGGGCACAATCCGTTAAACCCTTTTCGTATGCCGTGTCGGCTTTTCTCCGTATATTGAGTGCGACGTCGCGGGGTGATTTGCGACCAAGATGTTTTTTGGCGTTGTGCCGCGGGTTGCAATAGAGCTTGGTCGCCGCGTTATATCGATCGCAGTACTTGCTGTTAGGGCCGGTCGGAAAAAAGAGCGAACCACAGGTTTGGCATGTTATCGGCATAATGCCGCACAGCAGCAGCTCGTGGAGGATGCGGGCATAAAGGCTTGCAAAGGAACATTCCTCTTCGGTGAAGTAAAGCTCTCCTGCCTTTGCAATAACAGCTTGAAGCCTTACGAGCCTATTGAGGTTTTCCTGGTCGTTAAGCTCTGCATACGTATGGAAGTCTCCATTTGCGTAGATTTGGTTCTCGCGCATAGCCTCGAGATAGTTCTTGCGAAACGCCTGCATAAAGGGGGCGCTATTCATGCGTTTTATATCGCTCAAATGTTCTTCGAGCTTTTGAGCCGTTTCGTTTCCGGGCAAGTGCTTTTTGGCTGCGTATGCAAAAGCGTCGCCAAAGCGGATGATTGCCGGCAGCTGATTATCGAATAATCGAAATTGTCGCGGGTCGCTTGTTTTGATGGCGGCTGGGAAAAACTCTTCGTTTTGCGCGAGCAGGCTAGGTGCCTCGGTGTTTTTAAGCAGCGGGGCAAGCTCCAGACATTCCTGATAAAAAACAATGAGAAGCGCTCGAAAGAGATCGGTATTGGTGCAAACGCAAGCTGTTTCTATCTGCGAGTTGACCTTTGGATAGTTGTCTCTTGGATTGTCGCGTTTATACGGCACCGGTTCTGTTAGCCCGGTCTTGCCGTTGGTAGTTGTAATGTCCATGTCGTTCGACACGAGCTTGAGATAGGAGCTGAAGAGGGACGCCATTTCTTGCTTATTGAGTTGGGCCGATGTCGTGATCACCGCGCGGTACAGGCGGTTGATTTCGTTGCACTCAATAGCGTTGTTGTTCATCCAGCAGCTGTAATAGCGATAGTCGGGAATCGCTGTGATGTTCATGACACACTGCCTGCAGACATTTTCAAGGAGATACCTGGCCATGCCAGATATCTCTCCGTGTGCATGGCGCGTAATGGCTTTATCGAATATCGGAGCAAAGAAATCGAGGTCGCGTTCCTTTTGTTTTTGAAGGTTGACTTCGATTTCGGCTTCGTTCAATTCTGCTTGCGCGGACTCTTGGTCGGAATCGTCTGGATCGGGCCAGTCGTCATGGTCTGGTTCGGCTGCGTAGTCCATCGAAGCGTGTTGCGCATCGTGGGGAGCAGGGGGCTGACGAATGGCGTTCTGCAAATCGATGTAAAAGCGCAATTTTGCTCGCTCACGAAAGTGGCCCCCAATCTCGTTGAAAAGCGAGCTTAAGTCGACGCGTAATAGGTCGTTGGCTACGGAGACGAGATTCCATGCGCTTGCATTGCCGGTTGCGTTTCCGTCATCGGCGCAATCAATCTCTGGCGTTCTGTTAAGAAGAAGCATGCGGGGATTGACGGGAGAGCGAAGAAAGCCAGCCTCGAAACCCCAGCTAAACGGCTCTTTTTCGGAATCAAGCATTAATGCTCCAAACAGCCAAAAATTAAAACCCGATAAAAGTCATATTACGCGGCTGTTTGCGGCTGTTCAATGGAATCAAGCGAAAAGGCTTAAAACCAGGGAGGCCGTTATGTCCGATTGCATCAAGCTCAACAAAGGAAACATCGATGTATGCGAGCGCGAGGTTATCGTTCTTCGCGAGATCATCGCTGCCGCCATGGGTCGTTTGCGCCAGATGCGCAAGCAGTGCGAGCGCGGCTATGTGTCTTCGGAGGATTTCGAGAATGCGTTGGATGCGTACGGAGTAATCAGTGAGCGAGTCGATGAGCTTGACCAGCTTGGTTTCGAGTTCAGATGGTCGTCAGTCCCCGATGCCGGAATCGATGAGAACGACGGGCTCGAATGGATCGAGGACGACAACCCTCCGCGTGAGCGCGGTTTTGATATTGCTTGTTAATGTGACCGAACGGTTGATTGGAGACAAAATGTATCCGTACTACGAATGTGACAACTATCCCATGAGCATTACAGATGATGACGGCCCGTTTCTGATCATGGAGGCGAGGCTGTCTGGCGACGACGAGCTCAATGATGATTTTAGGAAAGGCGCCAGTTATAGATGCTCGTGTGCGACTGTTTCTGCGGCGATTGATCTTTGCAGGTCGATGACGGACGGCGATGCCGATCCTTGGTATGAAAGTTGGGAGAAGGCGGTTGAGCGTTATCCGCTCGAGAAATGCGAGGATGCGACAACGCTGTATTGGATCGAGCCGACCGATCCGCACAAGGCGCTGTGCGCCCTCCAACCCCATTGCGATCTTGAGCCATACGTGGCTGAGGCAATTGGCGCAGTTGACACGTATCTACTGGAGTGCGCGGACTATCCCTTTACGGTCGATCATTTAGATCTAAAGGACGTTGACGTCCTGCTCAGCGCTGCTTGGGGATTGGCTCGAGTCCTCGAAGAAACTTGGGGCACTTGCGACCCTGATGATGTTTTGGAAAAGATCGAGGATGCTACGTACAGTGCGTATATAACGGTTAAGGACCTGATCGCGGGCGAAGAGGCGGCCAAAGCCAGCGCAAAGTCCGATGACAATCTTTAGCCACCGCACTGAACGGCGCGACCGATCGGAAGGCTGCCGGGAAAAGCTTTAGCAAGCGCCCCGACCAGGTTCAGGAGTCTGCCGCCGATGCATCCCTGATGCGTGTCGCCCTTGCAGTGATCGATGCCAAAGAGCGCGAGGCGTTGGAGTGCGATCTTAAGAAACTGCTCGCTTCGTGCGAGTAGTCGCTGACTGCTCCTCTTTCCTTTCTTTCTTCTCTCAAGCGGCATGGACGCCGCCACCTTGACCGCCCAGCGCGAGTTTTGTCCGCACGGGATGGTATCAAACACGTGTAACAACTAAATCGGAGGTTTGACCATGGCTACGTGGGAACTGAACTGTCAATCGAGGCCGTCGTCTGCGGGCGACAAGGAGCTTGCTCCCTATCTTGCGCGCCAAAAGACGATGCGCGAGTTTTTTGAGCGTGCGCTGTTTGTCCCCAAGGGCCAGGACAACAACGGCCTGTACTTTTTGGGTGCCACGACGGGCTCGGGCAAAAACTATACGGCCGAGCAGGTCACGGCCGACCTGATTGCCGGAGGCTGGGACGAGTCGGGCTGTTTTAACAAATGCCCCGGTCGCCGTACCCTGGTATTTGTGGTTCCGGGCAAGGACAACCGTGACAACTACGTTGCGAGCGTGCGCGAATTGCTGGTTGAGCAAGGCATGGACTGCGACGATGCAGCGCGCATGGTGTTCGATCTTCCGCGAGCAGGCGAGAACATCACAAATTGGATTGATGCCTCGTTTGACAAGGGCAGCATGAGGCCACGTGATATTCCCTGCCCCTTTGGGGCGAAAGACGAGGCTGTTCTTCATGAAATTACGAACGCGTGGAACGGCGCGATGGAAGTCGCCGATGACCTCATGGGCCTCCTGGACAAGAAAGAGCGCTTAGGAAGTGTTGTCGATCGACTGACTCCGGGTCTGTGGGACAAGCTCGCGTTGGCGGACGCGAGCCTGCGTCGGGCGGTGGGCCGTGGGCGTAAGAGTATTACGTATGGCACCGAGGCGATTTCTCAGATTTGGCCCTCCGCGCTGCTCAACGATGAACGCACGCCGCATGTGATTGCGCTGACGCCGCAAAAGCTCGTCAATAGAATCGATACGGTGACTGGTGCGGGCATTGTGTTCTTTAACGCAACGGTTGCCGAAAAGTGCCTGTTTATCTTTGACGAGATCGACCATGCAAAGGCCGACATGCTATCGATGCTGGCAGCGGGGCATATGAAGTTCCAGCCCGACGAGATGCTGCGCATTCTCGACCGTCGTTTTAACGGCGGCGTGGTGGATCCTTTGCTGCTGGGAAATCGAGACCAGTGGATGGCGGTCTATACGCACGCTTCGACTTCAGCCGAGCACGAGGGCTCGAAGGCGGCAACGGGCAAGGTCTCGCGAGCGAGCGTGGAGACGGCTGCCGAGGAGATCGCCAAGGGTGCTCAGCGCATTCAGAAGATGATCGCTGCGTGCATTCAGGATATGGAGCTGCAGCAGCCTTTTGCTTTGTCTGACGAGGTGAAAGACGAGCAGCTCGCCGGTCGTCATCTGTTTGGCAGCGATGATATTTCGGTAGGCGACGGATTGTCGAGCCCCCTGCGCTATGAGCATGACGTTCGCCGCAACCGCAATATGATTACGTCTTGCGGAACGGATGAACAGCAAACCGTCAACAAGGCAGTGCGTCGTGCGCGCGGCCTCGTCAGGATGGTGGTGGGTCATCTTGCCCGTTGCGCCACCCTTATGGACAAGCTGTACTACGGAAGCACTTCGTACAAGGACGATCTTTCGCGTAGGAACATCATCGATGCGCTGGGCATTCGGAACGACCAGACCAACGAGAAATACTTTTGGAATTCGCTGCTGATGGCGCTGTTCTTTAAGGATCGCAAGAACGACGAAATCGATGCTGTCGACGACTCGATGTATGCACGTGGCGTTGACTATCTGGTGATGGAAACCACGCTCGACCATATGTTTACAACGTATCTGACCAATCACGGCATCGAGCGCATGCCCGAGGCGTATTTGGCGTCCATTGCCGCCAAGGCTCCTTGCGTGTGCATGAGCGCTACCTGGAACGCGCCGAACATTAAGAACTTTGACCTCGATTACCTGGACGAAGTGCATGGCGTGGTTCGCAAGGACGCCTGGATCGGCGAGCTCAACCAGGAGATTGTGCGCCAAACCAAGCTGTTCAATAGGCAAGCGGCGACCGTGTACGATGTCGACGTTGTTTGGGTTGACGAGTCTAAGAAGCTTGCTGGCATGACGGCTTTGGCCGGTGGCGCCTATGGCGGCGGCATCGTGTCGCCCGATGAGGTGTACGAGCAGGCGATGGAGTTCTTTGGCCAGATCGGCGTGAGCGAAGGACTTGCGGTGCGCCTGCGCCGAAAGATTGCCGACAGGGTGAGCACGAGTGATGCCGAGAGCATTGAGTTTGAGCTGAAGCGCCTGAGCAAGACGCTGATTGCCGTGAGCGCTTGGGCGCGTGGCGTGGCGCGGAGCGAGCAGCAGGCGGGAGCCGTCTTTACTACGCGTCACATGGGAAACCATGGCGACTTTAATAGCCTGGCGCTGGATCTTGCCCGCGAAATCGTTGCCGAGCTGGTGATTAGGAATGTTAAACGTCCCGAGGCGTCGTATGAGAAATCGCTCGAGGCTGCCAAGGACATGGTTCCGTGCTTTAACGCTTCTGGCTGGGAGGACGGTTGGCGTTGCGCTCAGAATCGCCTGAAGAACGGTGAGCCGACCCTGATGTTTATCAACCTTGCGGCTGGCGGCTTTTCCAAGAACCTTAAATATGAGGTGCCGGAGAGCCTGCGCGATACAGCGCGCCAGGTGGATTGTGGTTTTGACAACACCGAGCGGCACCCCAAGATGGACCTTGACTTTTTGTACGTTGAGTCGCCTACGAGCCGCCTGACCTGGGGAGTCGAGATGAGCTCCAAAACGTTTGACCAGCAGGCGCTGCTTGGCGTGGTCGAGCAGGAGGAGCTTGTGGCGCGCGGCGAGATTCCGTTTATTCAGAAGCGCCATCGCATTCGTACGGTGCTGGCGGGCGTTGGCGGAAAACTGCCGGTGCGCGATACCCTCTCTTACCAGGTCGAAGGTGCTCGCATTGTGGCGCAGGCCGTGGGCCGTCTGATGCGTACGAGTGTAAAGATGCCCCATGTGCAGGTGATGCTCGATCGCGAGATTGCCGGTGACTGCGACTTCTCGTTCCTTCATGATTTGCCGATGGGCTACGAGCTGGAGCAGGTGGTTGGCGCCTGCGCGGCCGTCAACAATCACATGGCAGATGAAAAGCAGCATGCTGCCAACAAGCAGCAGAATCTTGCGGCCTTTAGGAACAACCTGGCCAAAGAGAAACATGAGAAGCAGGCGTGGAAGGTTACCTCGCTCGACGCGCGCGAGGAGGACTTGGCTGCCTTTGACGACGAGCGTGATTTTTATCTGCATCATTTTTGCCTGCCGTGGGAAGACCTTGCAAACTATCCGGCTCGTCGAAGCACCGCGCTGCGCATGCCGTATGCCACGAGTGGCTATGCATATGCGGAGGGTGGCGCATGCAAGGTGCCGCACTTTGAGTTCCCCCTCTACGACGACGAGCCCGTTGAGCAGATTGCCGCTCGCCTGGAGGACTACTGCCGATTCAACGAGGGTTTTAAGGGCGCAACGGTTCGTCAGGTTAGCCAGGCGGCGGCGCGCGTTCCCGAGCTGCTGTCGATTCGCGAGGTGCGTGAGCGCTGGTCGCGTGACGGCGTGCCTACGACGCTGCAGCCAGCGGCGACAACACATATGACGCCCTATATGTTTCAGGCGGTGTATCTGGGAGAGCTGGGCGAGTCGGCCGGTAGGGCCATCTTCGAGGCGTATTACGATGGTCGTTACTCGCTTTCGCGTGGAGATGCGGCTCATGCCGAGACGGGCGGCGATTTTGAGGTGCTCGATGCCGCTGGCAACAAGACCGGGGTGTGGATCGACTTTAAGCACTACCGTATCGGCGCCTATGAGGCCTACAGGCGCAATGGCGGCGAGACCACGGACGCCGAGCGCTTTAAGGCCAAGGCTCAAAAAGTTGGGGCGAAGCGCCTGTTGATCGTCAATGTGTTGGCCGATGAAGCGGCGCTGGAGCTCCGCCAAAAGCCAATCGACGACGAGGGGATGGTGTTCTCCTTCCCCTATATGGCGGCTGATGGAGCAATTAACTTGGAGATGATGGAGGCGATCGGCCGTGCAATCGAAGCGTAGCCAGCCGTGTGGATTGGGGGACATTGCCGTATCTGAGCTCGTGTTGCAGCTCAATACCGCGGCTGTCGAGGAGCGTTACTCGGTCTTTTGGTGCAATGTAGGCGATGCCGGAAAACATGTCGTTGCGAACTTTATGGCCGATGTGTGCCAGACGGGTAAGGTTGTGGCGCTTACGCAGCTTGAGGACAACCGCGTCTTTCTGATGGTTAAGGCGGGTGCGCAGACGGGCGATCTCAATGCCGCGCTTTATCAGGAGCAGGTGGTGCCGATAAAAACTCATTGGAGCGAGTTGGACGACTACGTTGCGCTTCGTCTGCTGTTCAACTCTTGCTCCCAGTTTGAGGGGATCGAGGACGAGGTTCCCAATGACACCGGGCACCTGTATGTCATTAGCGCCAAGGGTGCCCGCCGCGACGTCGTCGAAAGTGACGGTAGGGGGCCTGCCAAGATCGAAACGGTTGAGATTGTTATCGATGAGGATTGCACTTTCGATCTTAAGATTCGGACGTTCACCAAGCGCCGTGTGCTTATTGGCAGGGCGCAAGGTGACGAGAAAGAGCTCGAGAAGATTAAGAGCCAGGTGGGCTACAGGTTATCGCCCGTGGCGACGATGGTGCTTGCCCACGAACAAAAAGACGAGTACATCCTGCGCCGTGCCAGGGGTGACAAGCCGTCCAAGCGCCGCGATCTTACGTTTTCGGCCCAGGCGGACAAGGTCGCCTATACCAAGAAGGGCATTCTGTATCGAGAGCTGCAGATTCTCGAACGCCGTTACAGCGACTTCGCGTGGGTGACGCTCGTGGAATACCCACGCAGGAGTTTCTACAAGGTGCTCAAGGGCGATGAATATGCTCGCGTGGTGGCAGAGCGCATGGTGGGGCAGCGTATCGTGGTGTCGGTTGCGCGTAATGGGTTTGCCGAAGTGGCACGCCGGCTGGCCGATCGACTTAACGATTCCTCGTGGGGCGTTCGCGCATCGTATGGCGGAAGGACCGTGGATTCGCGGGCGCTGAACCTTGTCGTTGTGCCCAATGAGGTTGCTGAGGACGACGGCTATGCCTTGCATGCCGGCGTGGTGGAACAGCACGTGACGCCGGATGTGTGCGAACCACTATTTAAGGTGGCATCAAAGCAAAAGGATCGCAACGCGCAAGAGGCGATCCTGGGTGCCATGCTCAAAGAACTGCTGGTAAAGCAGGATGTTGTCAGCAAGCGGGTGACGGCGTTTGACCTTGACGCTTTGGGTATTGAGTCGGTGACGGTGTGCGGCTTGGTCGATGTGCCGCACAAAGAGAAGGGCAAGATTGAGCTGGATTCGCGTATCGCTACGTTGGCGATTGGCGCGAATGGGGGCATGTGCTATGCCTCACATTTGGCGGAAGATGGTCCCGAGGATGAGATGGAGCTCGATCTGCTGACCGCGGATGGCAAGCTCGATAAGGGGGCCTATGTCTTTGACATGCATGCGGACGGGCGGTCTATGGTTGCACGTGTGCGGGATACGGGCCTGACGACGTTTTCCAACAACTTTATGGCCCTGGTGGGCGAGCATCAGCTTACGGGTGAAGCAGGTCGCAAGAAAGCGTATTTCGAAAGCTTCAACTCGCCTTATTACGGCATTGGAACGTTCGAGCGCGCGGGCAAGACTTGCTATTTTGTGGGCGTCAACAACGGAACACAGGAGGATATGGCGACCGCGATTCACGTGCGTTCGATTGAGCTGCTCGACGGCGATGATTTGTCCGAGCTGTTGGTTCAGCTGGCCAACATAGGCCTTTCGCGCTATAAGGCCCCGTCTGTGTGGCCGATTCCGGTCAAGTATCTCAACGAGTGCGCTGCGCGTGAGGGCGCGGTGGGGGATGGCGGTGGCGGCAAGTGATGGTGTTGCGCAATTATCGCTCCTAGAACTTTTTGAAATTATGCTTGCATTGTAAAAAGGGAGAACATATACTGCAGCCATAGCACATCAGATGGGGTCTCAAAAAGAGACCAAGCAAACGAGTTTTCAGTTTATGTTGAGAGGTACTTGAGCATGACCAGCAGAATTTTCCCCCTTTACAACGACAATACCGACCATATCGATCTCAATACCATCTGCGGTTACAGTATTTGTTCTAAGGCTGAGAACTACATGTTCGCTCAAGATGATTCAGAGCTTAGCTCCGAAGATTATGAGTACCTGAATGATATTGAGCGCGAGCGGGAGTATGAGCTCGGCATCCGCTGATGGATGTGGGCTTGTCTCCAACTCCTCCGATTTAATTACCCCGTTATCACCTCTTTTTAGCGGGGCACGTTAGATCGACTATGTGTGTCAAACATCAGCTCATCGTGGGAAGGAATCGGCAATGAGCAAGAACGTGAATAAGAGCATCAATGGCGGCGCTGTGGGTAAGGCGAAGGCCGCCGGGCGCATGGCGACGGTTGCCGCGGCGACGATCGCCATGACGGGCGGGTCGCTGCTGTCTCCGCTGACCGCGGTGGCACAGGGCGCGAACGGTGCCGACGCTACTGGGAAGCCGGCTGCGGTGCTGTCTCCGTTGACGAGCGTGGCCGCTGCTGGTACTGGCGCGGGCACGGTGTCGGCGGCGCAGAAGGTCGCCAACCTGCAGGCTGCGGTCGATGCGGCTCGTGCTAAGGCCGCTGCCGCCAAGGCCGATTTGGATGCGGCCGCCGCTCCTTACGACGCCGCCGCTGCCAACCAGCAGCAGGCGCAGGGTGCCTACGACGCGGCCCATAGCGCAAGCGACGCTGCCGCTTCTGCGGCTTCGACCGAGCTGGAAAAGCAGATGGGCGCTGCGCAGGACAAGGCCGATGCAGATGTGAAGGCGCTCGAGGACGCTCAGGCTGCGCTTGGTGCCGCTAAGAAGAACCTGGCGGACAAGGACGAAGCTCTGGCCGCTGCCCAGAAGGCATTCAGCGATGCCCAATCTGCGCTTGAGGCCGCGCAGGCTGCTGCATCCGATGCCACGCCCGAGGCCGTGGCCGCTGCCCAGGCTGCAGCTGATCAGGCTGCGAGCGAGCTGGCTCAGGCCACGCAGCAGGCGGCTGACGCTCAGGCCAGGCTCGTGGATGCCCAGGCTGGCGTTAATGCCGCCGCGGCTAAAAAGCAGGACGCGCGGGACAAGCTTTCGGCAGCTCAGCAGGCAAAGGATTCAGCCGATGCGGATGTGGATGCCGCTCAGGCGAGCTATGACGCCGCCAAGGCCGATCTCGACCGTGCCGAGCAGGGTGCCGCGGGCCCGGAGTACGAGGCTGCCAAGGCCAAGGTGGACGCCGCCGCTGCCACGCTGGACGCCGCCAAGTCGGTCCAGGCGCAGCGCGAGGGCGAACTCGCTGCTGCCTCGCAGGAAGTGACCACTGCCGAGGGTGAGGTGCAGGCTGCTCAGCAGGCGCTCGCCGTCCAGCAGCAGGCTGCGGCTGACGCGCAGTCCAAGTTGGACGCTGCCACGGCTACTGCGACCGCGGCAGACGCCGCCGTCGATCAGGCTAAGGCCGAGCATGCCAATGCGCTCGCGGCGCTGGCCGACGCTCAGGCCAAGCTCTCGGCCGCTAAGGACGAGAAGAACGCTGCCGACAAGGCGCTCGACCAGGCAAAGGCTCAAAAGCAGCAGGCCGATCAGGCTGTGGCTCAGGCGCAGGCCAAGCTCGACGCTGCCCAGGCTACGGCGAACGCCTCGGCGGAAAACTACCGTCAGGGTGCTATCGCGTTCTTTAAGAGCGTGGGTGCCGACGATGCGGCGGATCTGATCCTCAACTGCAAATATGCCAGCCTTACCAAGGTGGGCGAGGAAGTTGACGCGACGAGTCTGACCAACATGAAGCAAGCGATTGTGTGGCTCAAGGCGTGCAATGAGTACCGCAAGAGCGTCGGCTTGAGCGAGCTCAAGGTGACGTACAGCATGATGGCGACTGCCATTGCCGACGCGAACTATTCCGACACCAAGGTTGCCCATGCTCAGCAGTTCAACGTGGGTGAAAACGTGGCGTGGAACTACGGAAGCGATCCGTTCATCCAGTGGGTCGATCAGGAAAAGGCCGTCTTTGACCGCGCTGCGGCTACGCTGGGGGCGACGGGCCTTACGGGAAAGGCCGCTTTCGATTTTTATCGTCAGCATGGTGATGAAGTGAACCGCTACGTTGCTGCGCATGGCGGGAGCGTGCATACAGTCGGTCACTACATGAATGTGATCGATCCCGATTACACCGTGACAGGCATGGGGGTTTGCACGCGCGGGACGATGAACCGTTGGCTTACGCAGGCGCAGACGTTCTCTATGTCTGGAGGATGGTACACGAATGCTGCCAATCCGATGACGGTTGCCGAATACGAGGCCGCGCTTAATGCGTGGTGTGACTCGCTGGCAAATCCTGGGCAGGGCGTGGACGCGGCTCGTCAGGAGCTTTCTGCCGCTCAGGGCGCGGCTGCGCAGGCTGGCGACAAGGTGAGCGCCGCGTCACAGGCCGCCGCTGCAAGGCAGGCCCAAGTCGATGCTGCTGCCGCCGATGTTGACGCTGCTACCGCTGGGGTCTCGGATACCCAGGCTGCCGTGGGGGAGAAGCAGGCCGCGGCTGAGGCCGCTGCGCGTGCCGTGGCTGATGCCCGCGCCGACGCGGATTCTGCCAGCGCTGCGGTTACCGTGGCGCAGAGTGTCTTGACTGCCAAGTCTGATGAACTCGATGTCGCCAAGGGCAAGGCTGCCGCTGCCCGGCGTGCGCTGGATGCCGCTCGCGCCGGCGTTGGCGACAAGCAGGATGCACTTGCCGCGGCCCAGAATGAGCTGGCGGCATACTCAGCCGATATCGCTGCTGCTCAGCGTGCGTTTGGTGCGGCGTCGTCTGCACTCGAGGACGCTCGTGCCAATCAACGCGAGGCGGAGGCTGAACTTGCTGGTGCCCAAGGCGATGCAGATCAGGCTGATATCGATGCTGTTGCCGCTCAGGCGGAGCTCGATATGGCCCAGCAGGCTGCGAGCGATGCCGACGCCGCCGCGGCAACGGCTCAGGCAAAGTCCGATGCAGCTGCCGCCCGCGCCTCCCAGCTTAAGAACGCCGCAGCATCACTTGCCAAGGCTACTGAGGACAAAGCCGCTGCCGCTGTCGCACTCGATGCTGCGGCGATGGCTGTGAGCGAAGCCGAGTACGGCGTGGTGGAGGCTGACGATGCCGTGACGGACGCGGCCGCCGCCTGCGATGCTTCTGCCGCCGTGACCACCCGCCTGCGCAGGATTAATCTGGCCGAAGCCATTGTCAACGGCAGTGCTGACGATGCAGATGAGGCGCTCAACGCCAAGATCGCTGTGGCTCACGATGCCGCTGGGCGCGCCGCGACCGCCAAGGCCGAGCTCGATGCCGCCGCGGCTGCGACGGATGCTGCGGCGCCGGCGTACTTGGAGGCGCTTGCCAACTACACCGCCGCCAAGGCCGAGCTCGACCAGGCTATTACCGAGCTCAACGCCGAGATCGCTCGCCAAGAGGCCGCCGATCGCGGGAATGCCGAGCAGGCCCAGCCCGTCACTCAGGTGGCGTACCAGGCCAAACATTCGGTGACAAAGACCGAGATTGCGACGCAGCAGACGACGATGCCCGCCACGGGCGATGCGTCCGACCTGCTGGGCGAGACCTTCGTGATCGGCGGCACAGTCCTGGTGGCCGCCGGCGTCTTCCTGTCCGACAAGCGCCGCCAGCTCAACTGATCCGTTAGGGACGGAGGAAAACGGATCACTCTCGGCACGCGCCGCAGGGGGCATGTGCCTGCGGCGCGCGCCGTTCTTCCTAACATCAAGAGGGGCTAAGGAGGAATGCATGAAAATTAGAGGAGAGGTCGCGATTGCCTGCGGATTCATGGCAGGTCTGGCAACGGGTCTGCTGTTCGATGGGTGTTTCGACGGCTACATCAATCGATTTCGCGACTCGGGTTTTTCGAGAGGCAAGCCCCAAGGGTCGGCGCCGGTTCGCCAAAAGATGGACACGTCCATCGGGCCTAGTGGTGACGGCGTCTCAACAGTCAATGTAATCGTTACCAAAAACGGCAAGCGTTATCACAACGCGGCGGGATGCAAGGGCCTTCCGCGAACCGCCATTAGAACAAGCGTGCCACTGTCAACCGCGTTCAAACGAGGCAAGACACCCTGCCCGGTATGCTGCCCGCCAACGGTCTAGGCGATTCCCGAGATATACTTCGCAACTTCATGGGCTTCTGCAAACGTACGGACCCGCGCTTTATCCTTTTTGGAAAGTGAGCCGAATACCTTATTTAGCTTTTCCTCGTCCAGCAGCGGAAGCATGTTTTCTACGGCGCGGGCGTCCTTCTCGGCTTTTTTGCCCCGTTCGCCATTGATTATCATCTTGTGAATCGCATAGGCCTCAGGGGCTGGAACGGTCACAATGTGGTTCAAGCAGCGAATGCTCATGGTGTTTTTCAAAATAACGTCCATATGCCATAGCGCCTGGGCCGTCACCCCGATGTTCGTCTTGAGAGCAGGTTCCTTTCCAGCACCCATTTTCCCGATGAGAAACTCAACTTCAAGGCCGGTGATGTCTAGCAACTTTGTTGTTCCAGTCATGCGATCTGATTCTACAAAGAAGCCTCGTTCTTTTGCGAGGGCGGTCAGGCGCGCCGCTGGGTTGGGGCGTCGTAGGTTTCGGACAAGAAAGTCGACATCCATCGTCTTAATATTTGGGCAAAAGTCATGCAGAACTTCAGCTTCTCTATAGGCAAATTCCGCCCACGATCCGACCAGAACAACATGGTCTATACATCCCGCTTCTTCGACTAAGTCAAGTACTTTTAAGAAGGCCTGTTGCTGCTCAGTTAACATTCGGCATCCTTCCCAACGCACGTATGATTTGCTTTTGAGATCGCTTTTGCTCTCTGATGGCGGCCGCAAGAGCTCTTCGGCGTTCGATTTTGGCCCGCAGCTCATCAACGTCTGCAGCCGGGACATAGTCGCTTTTGACCTTGTTGCCGACTCGATAGTTGAGATAGCAGTATTCGTGGCCCTTTATGTTTCGCATGCGGATGCTGCCCTTTGGAAGGCTGCTGATCTCCTGTTCCATGAGGACCAAGAGGCGACTCGAGCGTGAGTACTCCTCTTCTAGGACATCTTCTAAGACGGACACAGCGCCTCCCTTCCGAGTGGTTACCCTACATTCTATCAAATTCAATCATTTGTAGGGTAACTAAAAACGTGTCCGCACGGCGTGGGAGACTTAACCTGCTGCCATGCTCTGTCGTGACGGCAGGAATTCAAACAGCGACCCTTCAAGGAGTTCGATATCGATGAGTGACAACACAAGACAGATCGCAAGGAAATGCGTCAAGGATGCGGGGCCGTGTCTCGCGCTGTGCATGGCTGGTGCGGCGGTTGGACTACTCGCTGTTCTGGGGCCATTCGACGTGCTTCGAAGCGCCAGCTACCTGCACGTTTGCATTGCCCTCGCCGGCGCCATGGCGACCGGCGGCGTGCTCGATCTGATCTTTTGGGTGTTTGACCCGTTTGGATGGAAGAACGAGGGGTAACTCCTAAGGGGCAGAGTGGCTGGGGACTGGTATTGATTCCCGGCGTCGGATTGGTCTGAGCTGCGCGATGCGGAGGTGTTGCTAAATGTCCATTTTCATTACCGGAGACGTTCACGGTATTGCCGAGTACGGGGCGAGCCGCTTCTCGTCGCGCGCTTGGCCACTGGGCCGTTCGTTGACGCGTGATGACGTGGTGATCGTTGCCGGCGACTTCGGTTTTATATGGGGCGGCTCGAACACCGACAAATACTGGCTTGACTGGTTTGAGTCCAAGCCTTGGACCACGTGCTTTGTCGACGGCAATCACGAGAACCACCACCTTCTCGCAGAACTACCGGTGCGGGAGTGGAACGGCGGCCTCGTCCATGAGGCGCGTCCGCACGTGCTGCACCTGATGCGCGGCGAGGTGTTCGACATCGCGGGGACCACGGTCCTTGCCATGGGCGGCGCCGCGAGCCACGACAAGCAATGGTGCCAGGAGGGAAAGACCTGGTGGCCCGAGGAAATGCCAAGCGAGAGCGAGATGGGGCATTGCCGCGATACGCTCGACCGCGTGGGCTGGAGGGTCGACTACGTGGTGACTCACGAAGCCCCGGCCGATCTGGCAGACGAACTGTGCATGGAGTGCAACCGTGAGTTCTACGACGATGCGCTGCAGAACTATTTGGGCGAGCTCGACGGGCGGCTCGACTACTGTACTTGGTTCTTTGGCCATTACCACGACGATGAATGGCGCGATGACAAGCATCGCCTTATCTACCAAGATATCGTGCCGATTGAGGCGCGGCGCACCGACGAGCGGGGCGAGACGACGAGCAGCTATTCTAAGCAAGAACGTTAGGAGGTCCCCATGATCTGGTTCACCAGCGATACTCACTTTGGGCATGAGAACGTGCTGAAGTTCACCGACCGCCCGTGGGACACGATCCGGCAGATGAATGACGCCATCGTCGACAGCATCAACGGCAGGGTCGCCGTGGACGACGAGCTCTACATCCTGGGGGATTTCTCATTCAAGATGACCGCCCAGGACGCCTACGGGCTGCGCAAGCGGATCGCCTGCAGGCGCATCCACCTCGTCCCGGGAAACCACGACAAGGACTGGACCCAGCCGGCGGTCGCGGGCGCCTTCACCGTGGAGCCGCCGATCTGCGTGCTCAAGATCGACGGGCAGAAGATCGTCCTGAGCCATTACCCCATGGCCGACTGGCAGGGCATGAACCATGGATCGTGGCACCTCCACGGGCACATCCACAGCAGCGGCGGCGCGTACAACGAGTTCAACCGCAAGCAGGGCCTTCTGCGCTACGACGTCGGTTGCGATGCCAATGGGCACTCCCCGGTGAGCCTCGACGAGCTGAGGGAGTGGTTCGCCGGAGTCGACGAGCCGTGCGGCCGGGTGAAATGGCCCTGGTGGGTCAACGAGACCGGCGACAGGCAGGTCGAGCGCGAGCTGGCGGCGTACAAGAGAGAAGAGGTGATTCGATGACGGTCTATGTGACGGGCGACATCCACAGTGGGCTCGACATGCAAAAGCTCCGCGACTGGGAGCTTGGCGATAGCCTTACCAGCAATGACTACCTCATCGTCGCCGGCGACTTTGGCTTTCCGTGGGATTTCTCTGCCGAGGAATGCGCCGACATCGCCTGGCTGGAGTCGCGCCCCTACACGGTACTGTTCGTCGACGGCAACCACGAGCGTTTCGATCACTGGGCGGAGCGTCCCATGGAGCTGTGGCACGGCGGGCTAACGCAGCGCCTGTCGGATACCTCTCCCATACGGCGCCTGACGCGCGGTGAGGTTTTTGAACTCGATGGTTCAACGATCTTTACCATGGGCGGTGCTACGAGCGTTGACAAGGAATACCGCATTCCGTATTCCAGCTGGTGGCCGCAGGAGCTGCCGGACGAGCGCAACTTTGATGAGGCGCGGGCAAAGCTCGACAGTGTGGGCTGGAAGGTCGACTACGTAATCACTCACACCTGCTCCACGCGCCTACTCTCGCCGACGCTCTATCCGGCGCCTGGCTGGAATTGCCCCGCCGTTGATCGACTCACGGCGTTTTTCGATGAGCTGGAGGACCGCTTGGACTACAAGCGCTGGTATTACGGGCATTTTCACCGGGATGCCAACCCAGCCGAGCGCCACACCGTGCTCTACGACCGCATCGTCCGTCTGGGCGACGAGCTCCAACCCTGGGACGTTGCGTAGAGGCGGGGTGTCTGGCTACTCGGCCGTTACGGTGATGTTTTCCCGGTGCTTGCGGATGACGTCCCAGCTAAAGTGCTCGACCAGCTGCTCGGCAGAGCGGGGTGTGGCGTCCGGTGCGATGCCTGTTTGTCCGGCGAGCCAGCCGAACAGCGCTTCGGGCGTGCCAAAGCGGGCGCGGAGTTCGCCCAAGTCGAGGTCGCGGTCGCGCTTGGAAAGGCGGCGACCGTCCGGTGACATGAGAAGCGGAATGTGCGCGTAGTGCGGCGTGGGAAGACCCAGCAGATGCTGCAGGTAGATTTGGCGCGGCGTGGACCCCAGCAGGTCGCATCCGCGCACGACCTCGGTGACGCCCA
>ERZ1035027.542-NODE-542-length-21151-cov-6.868364_pt1 | contig 21151 bp, 18 predicted proteins | sample MGYA00520604_ERZ1035027 | MGnify/ENA primary metagenome ERZ1035027 (study PRJEB33766, sample SAMN09781743) | gut metagenome | biome: gut microbiome | host: Homo sapiens | place: Madagascar | study: EMG produced TPA metagenomics assembly of the PRJNA485056 data set...
TGCCGGCCTCGAACTTCTCGGGCACGGGCGCCCAGGTGGCGTCCTGCTCGGTGACCGAGTCGATCATCTCGCCGCCCGTGAGGAACGGCGGCATGGCGTTGAGCAGCTCGTCGCGGCCCCACAGCACGCCCATGCCGAACGGGCCGAACAGCTTGTGTGCGGAGAAGGCGAAGAAGTCGGCGCCGATGGCCTGCACGTCCACGTGGATGTGCGGCGTGGACTGCGCGCCGTCGACCACCAGGTAGCCGCCCTGTTCGTGCACGCGGCGGCCCAGCTCCTCGACGGGGTTCTGCACGCCAAGGACGTTGGACACGTGCACCACGGACAAGATCTTGGTCTTCGGGCCGATCTTCGCGTCCATCTCCTCGGGCGTGATGACGCCGTTCTCGTCGGGGTAGAGGTAGACGAGCTTCGCGCCGGCCGCGCGGCAGGCCTGCTGCCACGGGATGAGGTTGGAGTGATGCTCCATGATGGTGATGCACACCTCGTCGCCGGGCTTAAGTACGGTGGGGGCGAAGGCCTTCGCCACGATGTTGAGCGACTCGGAGGCGTTGCGCGTGAGCACGATGTCGTGCGCGTCGGGCGCGCCGATGAACTTCGCCACGCGCTGGCGGGCGATCTCGATGGCCTCGGTGGCCTCGACCGACAGGCGGTACAGGCCGCGCAGGGCGTTGGCGTTCATCTCCTCGTAGAAGCGGCGCTGCGCGTCAAGCACGGCAGCGGGGCGCTGCGCGGTAGCGGCGCTGTCCAAAAACACCAGGTCGGGATGGTTGGCAAGCAGCGGGAAGTCGCGCTTGTAGGGGTTCTCGGCGATGTTGGCGGCGCACACGATGTCGCCGGCCGTGGCCGAGGCCTGGGCGGCGTGCGCCGCATCGGCCACGGCGCATGCCGTGCGATCGAGCTCTGCGTTGTTTGCGGAAGCTGACATAAGCTAGCCTTCCACCTCCTGATAGGGAATGCCCAGGCGGCCGGCCAGGCGGCCGACGCCCGCGCGAACGGTTTCGTCTTCGACGGCAAGCGCCGTCTCCTCGAGGGTTGCCGTGGCGAACAGGCCCTCGGCGGCTTCCTGGGAAAGGCCGCGGCACTTCAGGTAGAACAGCTGGTCGGCGGCAACGTGGCCGATGGTGGCGCCATGGTTGCCGGCCACGTCGTCCTCATCGCACAGGATGACGGGGATGGTCTTGTTGTCCGTGCGCTCGTCCACCAGGAGCACGGTCTCGCGCTCGGTGCCCTCGGCGCCCTTGCAGCCGCGCACCAGGTCGATGGTGCCGCGCAGGACCTTCTTCGACTCGCCCATGAGCGCGCCGTTGGCGTCGATGTTGCAGCGGGTCTTCTTGCCGCGATGGCGCACGACGTAGTTGAAGTCGCGCACGTCCTGGCCGGCTGCCAGGTAGCGGGTGTCCACGTCCACGCGCGACAGGTCGCCGCGCAGGTCGGTGGCCAGGCCCGTGTAGGACTTGCCGGCGCCCAGCATGCGGTGGCGAACGGTGACGAACGCACCCTCGTCGCAGATGATGCCCGTGTCGTCGAGCGCCATCCACGTTTCATCGAGCGTATGCACGGACGTGACGTTGACGTGGGTGTTCTCGCCGGCGAACACGCGCAGCACCACGCCCACCACGCCGCTGCCGGCGGCGGGGGAGTCAAGCGACACGGTCAGGTCGAACGTGGCGCCCGCGGGGGCCACCACGTCGATGGCGGCCACGTTGGCGGCGCCGTCCACACCGGCGATGCGCACCGTGGCCTGGCCGCGCTTACCGGCTGCCGGCGCGAACACGGTTGCGGCGCCCTTGCCGGCGGCTTCGGCCAGCCATGCGGTGGCCTGCTCGCCCATGCCGCACTCGAACGCCTCGGCCACGTTGTTCGCCATCTCCTGGCGCACGGCCTTGTGCTCGTAGGTTGAAAGCGCCGGGATATCAAGGTTGGCGGGGTCCACGTCGGGGTCGACCGCCTTCAGGATGGCGCGCGTGTCGGCGGGGCCGGCGGCGCGGGCCGCATCGACGCGCTGCTGCAGCGCGGCCACGGCCGCGTCGAAGGCGCCCGCTTCGCCGATCAGCTCGGCGGCGGCCTCCACTTCCACCTGGGCTGCGAAGCAAAGGCCCTCGGGCAGCTCCACGGCGGTTTCGTTCATATCAAGGCGATGCCAGGTAGGCGCGGGCATCGCGTTCACGTTGTTCAAAACGTCGGCGCCCATTATCCGATCGCCCCTTCCATTTCCAGCTTGATGAGGTTGTTCATTTCCACGGCGTACTCGAGCGGCAGCTCCTTGGACACGGGGTCGGCGAAGCCGTTCACGATCATCGTGCGGGCCTCTTCCTCCGAAATACCGCGGCTCATCAGGTAGAACACCTTATCGTCGCCGATGCGGCCGATGGTGGCCTCATGCCCGATGTCGACGTGCTTGCAGCGGATGTCCATGGCTGGGATGGTGTCGGAGCGGCTGTGGTCGTCGAGCATCAGGCTCTGGCACGACACGCTGCACGCGGAGTTCTCGGCCTTCGGCGTGGCCACCACGCTGCTGCGGAACGTGGACACGCCGCCGCCCTTGGAGATGGACTTCGTCTCGATGGACGCCGAGGTCTCCGGCGCGGCAAGCACCACCTTGCAGCCGGTGTCGAGGTTCTGGCCCGTGCCGGCGAACGTGATGCCCGTGAACGTGCACGTGGACTTGCGGCCGGCCAGGATGGACATGGGGTACAGGTAGCCCACATGGCTGCCGAAGCTGCCGGACACCCACTCGATCGAGCCGCCCTCGTCGCACGTGGAGCGCTTGGTGTTGAGGTTGTACATGTTCTTCGACCAGTTCTCGATGGTCGAGTAGCGCAGGTGCGCGTTCTTGCCGACGAACAGCTCGACGGCGCCCGCGTGCAGGTTCGCCACGTTGTACTTCGGCGCGCTGCAGCCTTCGATGAAGTGCAGGTCGGCGCCGTCTTCCACGATGATGAGCGTGTGCTCGAACTGGCCCGCGCCCTTTGCGTTCAGTCGGAAGTAGCTTTGCAGCGGGAAGTCCAGCTTGGTGTCCTTCGGCACGTACACGAAGCTGCCGCCGGACCACACGGCGCCGTGCAGGGCGGCGAACTTGTGGTCGGTGGGCGGGATGAGCGTCATGAACTTCTCGCGGATGAGCGGCTCCCACTGCGGGTCGTGCAGCGCCTCCTCGATGCCGGAGTACACGATGCCCATGCGGGAAGCGGTGTCCTGCATGTTGTGGTAGACCAGCTCGGAGTCGTACTGCGCGCCGACGCCGGCCAGGTAGCTGCGCTCGGCCTCGGGGATGCCCAGGCGGTCGAAGGTGTTCTTCACGTCGTCGGGCAAGGAGTCCCAGTCCGACTTCTGGTCGGTGTTGGGCTTGACGTAGGTGACGATGTTGTCCATGTCAAGGCCGGCGATGGAGGGGCCCCAGTCCGACGTGGGCATGCTCTGGTAGATCTCCAGCGACTTCAGGCGGTGCTGGAGCATCCACTCCGGCTCGTCCTTCTTCTCCGAGATCTCGCGGACGATCTCGGGCGTCAGGCCCGCCTCGAGCTTCTCGGTGCTGTCGCCGTATGAAAAGTCGTAGAGGCTGCGGTCGATGTCCGCTACCTCGGTGCGTTGCTTAGCCATGGCTGCCCCTTATTCGGCTGCTGCGGCCGCGGCCTGCTCGAACTGCTCGAAGCCGTTCTCGTCGATGTCGGCGATCATGGACGCGTCGCCCTCGGCCGTCATGCGGCCCTTGACCAGGACGTGCACGCGGTTGACGTCCACATGCTCCAGGATGCGGGTGTTGTGCGTGATGATGACGAGCGTGCCGTTGCAGCGCTTGCGATAGACCTCCATGCCGCGCGAGACGACGGACAGCGCGTCCACGTCCAGGCCGGAGTCGGTCTCGTCCAGGAAGGCCAGTTTCGGCTCGAGCAGCAGCAGCTGCAGCATCTCGAGCTTCTTCTTCTCGCCGCCGGAAAAGCCGACGCCCAGCTCGCGGTCCAGGTATGCCGGGTCCATGTTCAGCTCCTCGGCAAGTTCCTTGACGTGCTTGCGGAACTGCTTGCCCTTCATGTCGCCTACCCCCGGGCGGCCTGCGGAAATGGCGCGCAGGAAGCTGCTGACGGGCACGCCGGGGATCTCCACCGGCGCCTGGAAGCTCAGGAAAAGACCCGCGTGCGAGCGTTTATCGGTGGACAGATCTGTGATATCCTGTCCGTTGAACGTGATTTTGCCGCCGGTCACCGTGTACTCGGGATCGCCCATGACCACGTGGCCCAGCGTCGATTTGCCGGCGCCGTTCGGGCCCATCAGCACGTGGGTCTCTCCAGCGCCCACGGTCAGGTCGACGTCGTGAAGAATGACCTTCTCATCCACGGCGGCCGAAAGGCCTGCCACGTTGAGGAGGATGTTCTCGTCTGCCATCTTCTTATTCCCCTTCTCATTTCCTATAAATAAGGCTATGCTTATTCATATACGTTTGATAGGATTAAGATAACGTGACACGCGGATTTGTCAAGCGAAATGCTTGCCGCAAGGGATCAATCCGCGGAATGAGCGCGAACGCGCATGCTTTACGTCTAGTGTAACCCTATATATTCAGAGGGCGACACCGGACGATGTGCGCAGCCGACGGGCGACCCGGGCTAGTCATGGCGGCGAGCGTGTAGGCGCTGACGCGGCGTGCGGCGCGGGGCCGGGAAGCCGGCCTGCGGCGCGCGTGGTTCGCGCGTTTCGCGGCAAGCGTTTCGGTGGTTTTGCGAAGGTAGTTAGAGTCGATAAGGGGGAATCGTGCTTATCTCATCGAAGGGACGATATGCATTGCGTTTGGCGGTGTGCATCGCGCAGGCGGGGCCCGAGGCGAAGGTTTCGCTTCGCGAAGTGGCCGAACGCGAGGAGCTGTCCCTGAAGTATCTCGAGCAGATCGCCCGCCCCATGGTGTCGGCGGGCTTGCTGGCAAGCGTGCGCGGCAAAGGCGGCGGGTACCGCCTGGCGCGCGACCCTCAAGATATCTTGGCGGGCGACGTGCTGCGTGCGGTCGAGGGCACCACGGTGCCGGTGACCTGCGCGGCGCTCGATGGCCCCGAGCCGTGCCACCGCGCCGACGTGTGCACCACGGTGCGCTTCTGGGCAGGCCTTGACGAGGTCATCGAGAAGTACGTGGACAGCGTGACCGTCGGCGACCTGGCCGCTGCGCCCCAACCCCACATCGAGATCGCGGAATAAGAGCGCCGGGGCGCTTGCCCGCGCAGGGCTCTGCCGTGTGAGGGCGGCAAGACGCTGTGCCGGATTTTGCGATTAAGCGGCTTGATGCGAGGCCGGCACTCTCTCGGGGTGTCGGCCTCGCCTGGTTTTGCGCGGATTCGGCGCTTGTTGTTTGACGGGTCGGTATCGCTTCGGTGAATGTTCGCTGAAAGGGTATCGGGGCGGTGACGAAGCGCGTAGCCTTCAGCTTGATACAAGATTCGAGTGCGATGATCGCCAACCGCGCTCAAGATAACGCGAGCATGAGGAGGTTGCTCATGGCGCATATGCAGGAAAACCCGCAAAACGCGGGTAAGGATACGAGGATGCCAGCGGCGGGCGAAACGCGGCAAATGCCCCTGCGTGCCGATAGGCCCGCGCAAACGGCTCAGGCGCCGTACTCGCTTCAGGGCCGCCCGGCGCCGACGCAGCGGGTGGCGGTGCCGTTCGCCGTTTCCAGCGGGAATGGCGGGAATGCTGCGAGCGCCGCGCCTGGTGCGCACGCCGCAAATGCCGCGTTTGCGGCGCCGGGCGCGGGCGCCATGTCCGGTGCGAACGGCGTCGCTTTCGCAGAAGCCGCCGAAATGGAGAAGGCTCCCGAGCGCAAGGGGCTCGGCGGGCTGCTTGAGGGCTTGTCCGTGCCGCAGGTGGCAGCCGGTGCATTGGCGGCGGTGACGTCGATGCTGCTGTCGTCGAAGATCGGCATCGCCGGTTCGGTCATCGGCGTGGCGGTAGGCTCGGTGGTGTCCACGGTCGCATCGCAGGTGTACAAGCAGTTTCTGCAGGCTTCCGCCGACAAGCTGCGCGAGCTGAACCCGCTTGATGAGGCGGGCGCCGGCGCAGTCGCGGGCGAGACCCGCGTGATGCCGGAAGCCGCGGACGGCTCCTCTGCGACACGCGTGATGGGCGCGATGCCCGCGTCCGGCGCCGTGGCGGCGTCCGGCGATTCCGCCGCAACCGACGACCCGGCAGCTTCCGCAACCCCCACCCGCAGTGTCCGCGACCTGCGCGAAAGCGGCGAGACGGGCGTGCTGCGCGGCCGCGCCGAGCATTTGCGCCGCCAGCGTATGCAGCGCGGCGTGATCGCGGTGTCGGTGGTGTCGGCCCTGGCCGCGGTGGCCATTTCCGCAGGCATCATCAACCTGGTGACGGCGGGCGAAGGCGTGGGCGCCAAGACCGAGCCGCTGTTCACCGGCACCTCGACGTCGCAAACCGACGACGGTTCCACGACGAAGGGCAAGCAGAGCGGCAAGTCACAACAGTCGGCGACGCAGGATCAGCAAGGCGCCGCCACGAAGGATTCCGCCGCACCGGTGCATCAGGACGGGACCGCGTCGTCGGATAGCTCGGCTTCCGGGTCCGGCAACACCGGCGGGTCGTCGACCAACGGCACGGAGTCGGGCAGCGCAAGCGGTTCCGGCAGCTCGTCGAGCGGCTCCTCGAACAGCGGATCCGCGGGGACGGGAAGCTCCTCGTCGAACAACGGCTCCACGGGGTCCACGGGCGGCTCCTCATCCGGGTCCTCGGCCAGCGGCTCCGCAAGTTCCACCACGGCTTCGTAACAGGCAAACGGGGCGGGCGCAAATCGATCGCGCCCGCCCTTTTGCGTTAGGCCGACTTGCGAGCGTGCGCATATGTTGGGCTTTTGCGTTCGCTCAACTTGCGAGCGTGCGCGAACGCCGGCGTTTTGCTCCCGAGCTTCCCCTTCTTCCGTGATGATGCCTGCTGCTGCAGGGTTGCGCACGTCCGTGATGCTAGGATGAACGCGAAACACGAAACCGCCGCTTTTGCGGCATGCGCGAAAGGGGCGGCATGGCCGAGAACGTGAACAGCAAGAATGCGGCTATTGCGGCCGCGGCGCCGCGCACGCGCGAGGAGATCGCCGAGTCGCTGCGCGTCCGCACGCGCCGCGGCACGCCCACCGAGAAGCTCGAGGTCATCATGACCAGCGCCGGCCTCGACCGCGTGGAGGCAGCCACCGTCATGGTCATCGGCCTGGGCGGCGTGGGCTCGAACTGCGTGGAGGCGCTTGCGCGTGGCGGTGTGGGGCATCTGATCGTCATCGACCACGACATCGTCGGGCTGTCCAACATCAACCGCCAGGCCATCGCATTCCATAGCACGCTCGGGCGCAAAAAGCACGAGGTGGTGCGCGACATGGTGCACGACATCAACCCTGACTGCCAGGTCGAGGCGCTCGACATGTTCCTGCGCGCCGACGACGTGGCGCCGCTGCTCGACCGCTACCTGGGGAAAGTCGATATGCTCATCGACGCCATCGACTCTGTTTCCGCAAAACTGGCCATCGCCGAGTACGCCGACCGCACGGGAATGCCGCTCATCTCCAGCATGGGCGGCGCCAACAAGCTGCACCCCGAGTGCCTGCGCTTCGCCGACGTCTCCGAAACGCGCAACGATCCGCTTGCGCGCGTCATGCGCAAGGAATGCCGCAAGCGCGGCATTCGCCGCCTGCGCGTGCTGTACTCGTGCGAGGAGCCGGTGAAGCGCCCCGCCGTGGAGGGCGCCGAGCGCCGTGAGCGCACCAACCTGGGCACGGCATCGTTCATGCCGCCGATTTTCGGCCAGATGCTGGCAGGTAAGGTCCTCTGCGAGATAGCCCAGGTGCCGGAGGCGTAAGGGCTATGGGGAGGCTTTCATGAACGACGAGGTATTCTTTCAGGTTCGCTATACGGTAACGGTGGGCGAACGTGATGACCTTCTGCGCGATTTGGCTCAGCTGCGCATGGCGGAATCGAGTCGCGCGGAGCAAGGTTGTCTGCAGTATGAGTATTTGCTGCCAGTCGATGCGCCTGATCAGGTGCTTTTGTTGGAGCGTTGGTCGAGCAGCGAGGCGCAGCAAGCGCATACGGGCACGGCGCATTTTGCGAAGCTCGCTGACGTGAAGCAGCGCTATGGCTTGTCCACCAAGGTGGTGCGCCTGGTTGTCGGGGGCGCATGAGCATGGACGAGCTCGCTTATTTCGATTTGCATTGTCACCTGGGGTTTTGCGAAGATGCGGTACAGGCGGCGCGGGCTCTTGCGGCCGCTGGCGTGGGGGCGTTCTCGAATACGGTGACGCCGGTGGAGTTCGCCGAGCAGCGGGTTGCGCTTGCCGGCATGGGCAACGTGCGTACGGGTGCGGGCCTGCATCCTTGGTGGGTTGGCGAATACGACGTCGCTGCTAATCGGGATCGCTTGTACGGTCTTGTTGCACGCAATCGATTCATTGGCGAAGTGGGATTGGACTTTTCGCCGCGTCATGCCGATACGCGCAAGGCGCAGCTTGATGCGCTGGCGTGTGTCGCTCATGCGTGCGCTCGAACGGGCGACAAGGTGCTGTCCGTGCATGCCGTGCACGCGGTCGATGACGTGCTCGACGTGCTTGAACGTGCGAGTGCGCTTGGCGCCATGGTGGGCAACGCCTGCATCATCCATTGGTTTTCCGGCACGTCCGACCAGCTCACGCGCGCGCGGCGGGCGGGCTGCTACTTCAGCGTGAACCCGCGCATGCTGCAATCGAAACGCGGACGAGCCTACGCACAGGCCATCCCGGTTGACCGGTTGCTGCTGGAGACCGATGAGCCGGCGTCCGCGGGCGCGTCGTGGAGTGCCGCCCGAGTGCGCAAACTGCTCGAGGAAACGCTGACCCAGCTTGCGGCCTTGCGGGACGACGACCCCGTCGAACTGCGTGAGCGAATCGCGCAAACCAGCCGAACTCTGCTGCAACAATAGGCTCGCCGCAGCGCCAGCCCCGATCCGCGTGGGCCTCACGACTTGCCGACCCGTTCGACCGATCGGCCCTTGCGGGCGATACGATGGCCTTGCCGCAAACGCCTGGCAAAGAAAGGACGACTTCATGCCGTATGAACACCTTACCAGCGCAAACGATGCACGTTTGGCGCCGTATGCGCGTGTGCGCGATGCCGATTTGGCCGCTTGGCCCGACGCGCCAGCTGGCTTGTTCATGGCGGAGTCACGTGCGGTCATCGCGGCGGCCGTCGAGGCCGGCGTCCGCCCGCGCTCCTTTCTGGTAAGCGAGTCTTGGGCTGATGACGCCGCGCCGCTTGCTCGCAAGCTGCTCGCGCAACACCCCGACTGCCCGGCGCTGCGCGTTCCCGACTCGCTGTTTTCCCAGGTCACCGGCTACAAAATCGTGCGCGGCCCCGTGGCCGCGTTCGAGCGCCCCGCGCAGCTCGATCCCGCGCAGCTGCTCGCCGGCGCTCGCCGCGTTGCCGTGCTCGAGGATGTTGGCAACTATGCCAACATAGGCAGCGCGTTCCGTGCGGCGCACGCGTTCGGCATCGATGCCGTGCTGGTCACGCCTTCGTGCCACGACCCGCTCTTCCGCCGCGCCAGCCGTACAAGCCAGGGCACGGTGCTGCAGGTGCCGTGGACGCGCATCGGCACGCAGCGCCAATGGGCCGCTGAGGGCGTCCCGCTGCTGCATGCGGCCGGGTTCAAGGTAGCGGCGCTCGCGCTCGAGGACCGGTCGCTTGCGCTGGGCGACCCACGGCTTGCCGAGTGCGAGCGCTTGGCCATGGTGCTCGGCACAGAGGGGGCGGGCCTGTTCCCCTCGACCATCGCCGCGTGCGACTACACAGTGAAGATTCCCATGGCTCACGGTGTGGACAGCCTCAACGTCGCCGCCGCCAGCGCCGTGGCGTTTTGGGAGCTGCGCGCGCGATAGTGCCGTCAGTGCCGTAGCCTTCTGGGGGTTCCGCCTGAGATAGCACTGGCGGCGGCTTGCTTGGACTGTTGCATGTCAGCGGGCAGCTCGCCTCTCCTGCCCGGCAGCCGATCGCGGCAGCATTGACGGCCCAACGTTAAATCTTCTCGCCCCGCCAGATTCCCGGACGTTTTCCTTGGCTGTTAGCGTATGATGGAACGCGTGCTCTCGAGGTGAGGGCGAGTGTTGCCGCCATGCAACGCGCAGTGTTACCCCCGTGCGATAGCGCGGGAGAGAAAAGAGGATTTAAAATGGCGGAAGGTACTGTTAAGTGGTTTAACCCCGAGAAGGGTTACGGCTTCATCTCTCAGAACGACGGCGAGGACCTGTTCGTGCACTTCTCTGAGATCAAGATGGACGGCTTCAAGACCCTCGACGAGGGCCAGGCTGTTTCCTTCGACGTGACCACTGGTCAGAACGGCAAGCTCCAGGCAAGCAACGTGGTTCGTCTGTAACCCACCGCTTTCTTAAACAGGTAGCTGAAAGCCCCTGCGTGTGCTGCGCAGGGGCTTTTTTGTTGCCCTGGCTCGCACGCAGCGCTGGGAACGGTGGTTGCGCAGCAGCAGCGGAAAACCCTGGCAGAAACAAAAAGGCGTCGCCCCCTTGCAGGGACGACGCCTTTGCAAACTTGCAAGTGCGGTCGAACTGGCATAGCGCACTCGGCGCTTGCGACCTGGGCTATCACCGGCCCTTGCAGGCCTGGGTTGCGCCCAGCGTGCCTACGCAGCCCGTTACTCCAGGTCGGAGCCCTTCTTCTCGGGCAGGAAGAACATGGCGATGAACGCAACCACATAGATGCAGGCCACGCAGCCGATGGCGAAGCCGAAGCCGTGGCCGGCGGCGATGATCGGGATGACAACCGGGGCCGACGCGCCGCCGATGAAGCGGCCGGCGTTGTACAGCGCGGTCTGCGCCGTGCCGCGCACCTCGGTGGGGAACAGCTCGGCGATCAGCGTGCCGTAGCCGCCGATCATGCCGTTGGCGAACATGCCCATGAAGAAGCCGCCGAACAGCAGCGCCGTGGGGTTGGTCAGCTGGCTGTAGATGACGATCATGACGGCGGCGCCGATCTGGAAGGTCCAGAACGCGGGGCGACGGCCGGCCTTGTCGGCAAGCAAGCCGAACACCGAGATGCCGATCATCATGCCGATGACGGTGACGGCGGTCCACATGCCGGTGGAGGTCAGGCTCAGGCCAAGCTCGCCGTTGAGGTACTTCGGCAGCCAGGTCATGATGCCGAAGTAGCCGGCGTTCTGCACGGTGCACAGGATGATGATGATCACGGAGTACTTGATGCGCGTGGGCGAGTTGAACAGGCTGGCCAGGTTGCCGTGCTTTTTGCCGGAGGCCTTGTGCTCCTCGAAGATGGGCGGCTCGGGAACGAACGCGCGGATGATGATAGCGATGATGGCGGGCACGACGCCGACCGCGAACAGGCCGCGCCAACCGAACGCGGCGATGATGGGCGCGGAGGCCAGCGAGGCGACCAGCACGCCTACCTGGAAGCCCAGGCCGACGGCGGAAGTTGCCTTCGCGCGGTTAGCGGGGCTGGAAACCTCGGAGGCGATGGCCATGCCCAGGCCGAACTCGGCGCCGATGCCCAGGCCCGCCAGGAAGCGGAACAGCGCCATCAGCTCGAAGTTGGGGGCGAAGGCCGAGCACAGGGTGAACACGCCGAAGAAGATGACCGAGTAAGTGAGCACCCTGATGCGGCCGAGCTTGTCGGCCAGCGTGCCGAAGACCAGGCCGCCTAGGAAGGCGCCCGCCAGCGTGATGGACGTGAGCGAGCCGGCGGTGGCGTTGTCCACGCCGAAGGTGGCGATGATGCCGGAGAGCGCGAAGCTCAAGATCATGAGGTCCAGACCGTCGAGCGCGTGGCCGATGGCCGCGGAGAACACGGCTTTGCCGGCGTAGTGCTTCATCTCGGAAGCTTTTTCTTTGTGTGGCATAGTGATTTCCATCCCATTCCGCAAGTGGTCAAACTTTCAATGAAAATACTCTCATACTGAATATTTGCAAGGGTTTGTTGCAGATTTTACGTTCCCGAAATACAACGGCCGGGAGAGCGTCGGTTGCGTGGGCCTATCGCGGCGCATAAACTGCGCTTTCTGCCTGTGAAGTGCGGTTTCGGTGGTAGTTGGGGGCTGGTGCGGCGTGTTGGATTACTATGCCGATATGCGAAAGGAGAAGCTATGCGGCACGCTATCGAAGACGTTGAGTATGCAGAATACCTTTTCGACCGGTTCTACGGCATCGGCAGCTGCGAGTCGGGCGGCGTGACCCGGCTCGGCTACACCGAGGTGGAGGACGAGATGCACCGGGCCTTGTGCGCGCTCGGTGAGGAGAAGGGCTACGGCCACTTCGCCGACCAGGTGGGCAACACCTACCTGTACCGTCAGCGGTACAGCATGGACGAGCCCTATTGGCTGGTCGGTTCGCACCTGGATTCGGTGATCGAAGGCGGGCGCTACGACGGCGTCGCGGGCATCATCGCCGGGCTGCTGGTGATGGGCTGGGCCGAACGCGACGGCGTTGACCTGCCCATCCGCGTGGGCGCCATGCGCTGCGAGGAGTCCAGCAATTTCGGCAGGAGCACTATCGGCAGCGGCCTTATCACCAAGGAGATCTACAAGCACGACGTGGGCGAGGCAGTGAACAAGCAGGGCGAGACGCTGCACGAGGTGTTCGACCGCAAGGGTTACAGCCTGACTCCCGATCGGATCCAGGGCATCCGCGAGTACCTTGAGCTGCACATCGAGCAAGGCAAGGTCCTGGAGGAATACGGCGACGCCGTGGGCATCGTGAGCACCATCGCCGGCCCGCGCCGCTTCAAGGTGCACGTGCACGGCAACGCGGAGCATTCGGGTGCCACGCCCATGGGCATGCGCTCCGACGCGCTCGCGGCGGCGGCCGAGATCATCTTGGAAGTCGAGGAGATCGGCAAGTCCGAGGCCATGCACCAGTCCGTGGCCACGGTAGGCGTCGTGACGAACCACCCCAACGCGCTCAACGTCATCCCCGGCGAGGTGGAGCTGGGCATCGACATGCGCGGCATCGACGTGGCCAGCCTTGACCGCATGGAGGCGCGCCTGAAGGCCGCGTGCACGCGCATCTGCGAGAAGCGCCGCCTCAAGTACTTCCGCGAGAAAACCTCCGACATCCCGCCGATCGAGATGTCGTCCGAGACGCAGCAGAAGCTGCTCGACGCGGCGAAGCGCCTGCGCATCCCGCATCGGCTGATGATCAGCGGCGCAGGTCACGACGCCATGTCGTTCGCGCACATCTGCGACACGGGCATGGTGTTCATCCCGTGCGCGAAGGGCATCAGCCACAACAAGAAGGAGTTCGCCACCATCGAATCGATTCTCGACGGCGCGATGGTGATGTACGAGCATTTGAAGGAAGAGGCGCTATGATCCTGGTGAAAGACGGCCGCGTCATCGACCCTGCGCGCGGCATCGACGATGTGCTCGACCTGGTGATAGACGGCGGCAAGATAGCGAAAATCGGCAAGTACCAGCGCTCGGAGGACTACGAGCGCATCATCGAGGCGAAAGGCTGCGTGGTGGCTCCGGGCCTGGTGGATGTGCACGTGCACTTCCGCGATCCGGGCTTCACGTACAAGGAGGACATCGAGAGCGGAGCCGCGTCTGCCGCGGCGGGCGGGTTCACCAGCGTGGTGTGCATGGCGAATACGAAGCCGCCCGTGGACAACGTTGAGACGCTCGGCTACGTGCTCGAGCGCGGGGCGCGTTGCGGCATCAACGTGCTGACGTGCGCGACCATCAGCCGCGGCATGCAGGGCCGCGAGCTGGTGGACATGGAGGAGCTTGCCGCCCATGGGGCCGCGGGATTCACCGACGATGGCATCCCGCTGATGGACGAGGCCCTGGTCAAGTGCGCGATGGAGCGTGCGGCGAAGCTTGATCTACCGCTTTCGTTCCACGAGGAGGACCGCGCGTTCATCGAGTCGCCGGGCGTGAACCAGGGCGCCGTGTCGAAGGCGCTGGGGCTGGGCGGCGCGCCGGCGCTGGCCGAGGACGTTCTGGTGGCGCGCGACTGCATGTTGGCGCTGCACACGGGCGCGCGGGTGAACATCCAGCACATCAGCTCGGCGAACTCCGTGCAGCTGGTGCGCCTGGCGAAGGAGATGGGCGCGCATGTGACGGCCGAGGCCACGCCGCACCATTTCTCGCTGACCGAGGACGCCGTGCTGGAGAAGGGCACGATGGCGAAGATGAACCCGCCGCTGCGAACGCAGGCTGACCGCTACGCCATCATCGAGGGCCTGAAGGACGGCGCGATCGACATCATCGCCACCGACCACGCGCCGCATTCCGCCGAGGAGAAGGCCAAGCCGTTCGCCGAGGCGCCCAGCGGCATCATCGGGCTGGAGACCGCGCTTGCCCTGGGCATCACGAACCTTGTGCGCAAGGGGCACCTGACGCTCATGCAGCTGATCGAGAAGATGAGTCTGAACCCGGCGAAGCTCTACAAGCTGGACAAGGGTGCGATTACGGAAGGCGCCGACGCCGACCTGGTGATCTTCAACGAAGGCGAACGCTGGCACGTAGGCCCGAAGTTCGTCTCGAAGGCGGCGAACACTCCGTTTGCGGGGGAGGACCTTTACGGGAAGGTGAAGTACACCATCTGCGCCGGCAACGTGGTGTATGAGGACGGCGAGTAAGGGCTCCCCGGGTCCGGGGTAGAGGTTGCTTGCTGTGAGGTTTCCCCCGGCGGTGCTGTGTGGCGCTGCCGGGGGATTTTTGTTGGGGGGCGGCCAGTGGCGGGCGAATGTGTGCTTGCCCGGATAGCGCTTGCGGCGCTGCCGGGGATTTCTGAGGCTAGTAGAACAGCGCGAACGCGAGTTCGTCGCTGTGGTCCTGGTCGGTGGGCAGCCAGCCGATGTCGATGCTCACGTGATCGTAGGCGCCCGTGTTTTGGCATTTCACGATGGTGAACCAGCCTTCGCGCGGGTCGTCCCAGATGATGTAGTAGCCCTTGAGGTCCGGCGAGGGGCCTTCGGGCCACGTGATTTTCTGCTCATTCGGGTTGAACCCGGAGATGCCGACCGTGATGCCATTCGCGATTACCTTATTTAGCTGGCCGAACTCGTCGGAGTCCGCGTATGCAAGGTCGGGGCCGTCGAACTCGACCACGTACGCTTCGCCCGCGATCAGCTCGTCAAGGTTGATGCTGAGGGAATAGTGCTGTTTGTGCGCGCTTTTGTGAGAAGCTGGTACGGGATATCGCGAGACTGCGAAAGGCGCAGGCCCGTGCAGCCCCATAACGCGAAACGTTCCCAACGGGGTACGGAACTCCGTTGCTCCGGTCTGCAGCAATTCAGCGGACATTAATCCTCCTGGGTTTGGTTGGCGGGATGGGGTTGGTCGCGGTTGTTGCGCGCTGTTGGGTGCGAACTGCTTGGATGCATGCTGTTCGCAGTCGCTCGTCATACCGCGCCTCCTGCTGGACGGCAAGCCGTGGCGATACACCCGTCTGCTATATAGCGCGTTTTTGCCCTCTGCTGGAATATAATGACATTAATACGTCCGTATTGCATTCCGAGTGGTTTTGAGGTGCGTATTCGCGCCGTATCGACCTCTGATTGCGAAATCAAGGTTCGTAATCGCCCTGTGGACGGAAAAGGTTTCGATAATACTCGGAATACCCGTCATGCTTCACGATACGGCATAGGTCGCACCGTCTCTTTGCGGGATGAGCCGATGTGCTTCCGTGCGCATATGCATGATTGAAGAGCTTGCGAAGAAAGGTCAGCAGTTTCATGATCACAGGAGCAACCAAGAGCAAGGTTGACGCCATTTGGCAGAAGATGTGGGAAGGCGGCATCACTAACCCCATCGAAGTCATAAGTCAGCTGACCTATCTTATGTTCATGCGCTCGCTCGATGAAAAAGAACTCGAAGCCGAGAAGATGGAGCAGGTGCTTGGCGTTAAGCAGAAGCGCATTTTCCCGGAGTCGTACCGAAACGTTTACGGCGCAGAGATACGCGGTGACCAGCTGCGTTGGAGTCGCTTTAAGGATAAGCCTGCGCAGGAAATGTATCGCGTTGTGAACGAGTTCGCTTTCCCCTTCATTAAGCAACTTGGCAACGAGTCCGCCTTCGCCAAGGCGATGGAGAGTGCCACGTTTGGGTTCCCTGCGGGCAAACCGTCGCTGCTTGAGAAGGCGGTTGACGGTATCGAAGGGCTGCTCTCGGAGTTTGACGATCATATCGGCGAGTTGGGCGACCTTTATGAGTACATGCTGTCAAAGCTTTCGACCGCGGGCACCAACGGGCAGTTCCGCACGCCGCAGCATATTCGCAATATGATGGTGGCCATGGTGGACCCCAAGCCGAGCGAGCTCATTTGCGATCCGGCCTGCGGCACTGCGGGTTTTCTCATTTCCGTCGCAGAGCATATCCGCAGCAATTATGAGAGCAAGATGACCGGCGATGACTGGGATTGCTACACTGGTGCGAATGGGGCTGCGGCGCAATTCTCCGGCTTCGAGATTGACCAGACCATGCTGCGCATATCGACCATGAACCTCATGCTCCACGGCGTCGAGGCGCCCGACATACGCTACTTGGATAGCATTTCCAAGAACAATACCGTCTCGGGTAAGTACGACGTGGTGTTGGCCAACCCGCCGTTCACTGGTTCGGTTGATGTGGAGGACATCGATAAGAGCCTGCGGACCATCGTGGACTCAAAGCAGACGGAGCTTCTGTTCGTGGCGCTGTTCCTTCGTATGCTCAAGATGGGTGGTCGTTGCGCCTGCATCGTGCCTAACGGCGTGTTGTTCCGCAGCAACTCTAAGGCGTACGAGCAGCTGCGCCGCGAGCTTGTGGAGAACCAGAAGCTCGAAGCCGTGATATACATGCCGAGCGGCGTGTTCAAGCCTTACTCTGGGGTGAGCACCGCCATCCTCGTGTTCACGAAGACCGATGATGGTGGTACCGACGACGTGTGGCTTTACAACATGGAAGGCGATGGATTCACGCTTGATGACAAGCGTGACCCCGACGAGAAGCACGATGATATTCCCGACATCCTTGCGCGTTGGGCGAACCTCGATGCCGAGCGCGATCGCGCGCGCACCGAGAAGAGCTTTCTTGTGCCTAAGAGTGAAATAGTGGAGAACGGCTACGATTTCAGCTTCAACAAGTACACCGAAACCGTTTATGAGCGCGTCGAGTATCCGCCCACTGAGGAAATCCTGAATGATCTTGATGACCTGAATAGGCAGATGGCTGACAGCCTCGCAGAGCTCCGCCGCATGCTCGGTGGTGGTCAGAATGACTAACAAACCCCAATTTGTCGGGGAGAGGGCGTTGTTTTCGGAGACGTTTGCTGAAGTTTCGCGTGGTGTGAAGAAGTTCAAGCAAAAACAGTATGCCGACCATGGATTGCACCCAATCATCGATCAAGGCAAAGAGGTAATAGCGGGATACTCCGACGAGGAATCGGGGCTGTTCGCTGACGTGCCCGCCATAGTCTTTGGTGACCATACGAGGTGCGTCAAATACCTTAGCGAGCCATTCTTTGCGGGTGCTGATGGTGTAAAGATTCTCAAGCCGAAGCTGCCTGGCACCACAAGATTTTGGTGGCACGCCCTAAAGGCGACGCCAATAGAGGACCTGGGGTATAGCAGACATTTTAAGCTGCTGAAGGCTGCTACATTCAAGCTATTCGACGAGAATCAGCAAGCTGAAGTGGCTGCGAACCTTGATAGTATCCTCGAGCAGATTGCTTGCGCTGAAAAGCAACTTGCATCCCTCGATTCCCTCGTCAAATCCCGGTTTGTCGAGATGTTTGGCGATCCTGTAACTGCAGAAGCTGAATGCGAGTTGCTTGCTATTGGCAATTTCGCAGATGTCCAGACTGGGGCAACGCCTCTTCGCAGGGAGTCGAAGTATTACGGCGGTTCCATACCCTGGGTCAAAACCGGTGAAGTAGCTCGCAAATTCGCCAATGGCGTCGAGGAGAACATCACAGAAGTTGCGATTAAAGAAACTAACTGTAAGGTTTTTCCTGCTGGAACTGTTCTTGTAGCCATGTATGGGCAGGGCGACACCAGAGGCAAAGCCGCGATTCTGCCGTTCGAGGCCGCCACCAATCAGGCGTGTGCAGCTATCATGCCGAGTCTTGCCCATAACGAGGTGTTTCTTAATGCGCAGCTACAGCTTCTTTATGAAGATATGCGCGCAAAGAGCCTGGGCGGTAATCAGAAAAACCTAAGCCTTGGAATTGTCAAATCGATGAAAGTAATTCTACCGCCTATGGAAGCGCAGCAAGAATTCGCTGCCTTTGTCGCCCAGGTCGACAAATCGCGATTTGCTTGGCGTGCGCATATGCAGTTGAGGGTCCTTGCGCTTTAGCAATTGCGCGGTGTGCCCGCATTTTGGATCGCGAGTGCTCTCGATGCGGTGAGCCTTGGGCAACGACTAGTCGTTGCCCAAGGCTGGGTGCTCGCATATCCCTATTTCGTTCGCCGGCTTTCAAATCCGCTTGTTGCTCATACATAAACGCCGCAATCTCATCAAGCTCGGCGGCGATTTCTCTAAACTCCCGGTTCAGGTCGAGCGTCCTGCAGTGGAACTCATGCCCAAGTTCGTTCCACGTCTCGCGCATACGGCGCTCCTTCTCGGTCTGGGCGTACAGCAGCATGCCCGACACATCCAGCTCGTTTTCGTATGCCGCATGGAGCACGTATGACAGGATTTGGTTGCGTTTGTTCGCGCTCAGCTTCTCGTTCCCATAGTGAAGCGTCAGTATCCGCCATAGCACTTCGCGTCGATGATGAGCATCTTGTTTCTTGACCCGTATAAGGTCGCCGAAAAGATTCTTGCAATGCGTTACGGCTACGCAAAGATGGTCGAAGCGCATTACGAATGGCGGCTGAATATCAGATACTGAGGTGCTGCTATGTCAAAGGACGATTGTCGCGTCATTGCGTATTGGGTGTTGTCACGCCTGTTGCGTGATTGAATACAGGGAATGGTCGGGTAACGGAGATTCTTTCTTGCCCTAGTCCGCCGCCATCACGCAAAGACACTTCTCCCCTGGCTTTTGCCCCACGATTCCGCAGGCTATGAGCGCATCGAGCGCGTGCTTCGCTTTGCTGCGGTCGGGGCCGGCGGACCCCCAGCATGGCAGGCTCTCATAGCCGTTGGCCTTTGCGCCGGGTTCGCTTTTCCCGCATGCTACTTTGAGGACGACTGCCCTGCGCGCTTCGCTGCCGAGCGCTCGGATCGTCGCGATTAGGGCGTCGCTCAGCTCTTCGGGCACATCGGGCATCTCGAGCGGCTTGACGGAAGCGGGGACCCCGCCCGTTTCAACGACGGCGAGAATCTGGGCGCCATATGCCTGCGCGGCTTTTGCGGTCATCCCGTCAACCTTCAGAAGCTGTTCAAGATTTCCCGGCCTTTTGCGGCAGATGCCGCGCAAAGCGCGCTCGGTCAGAGCGCCGCCGGCGCCACCGCCTTCCGCTATCGCAGCGCACGCGCTCTTCAGGCTAACGAAAAGATCGCGCTCGCTGTCCGTCAGCGGCCTGGTGTCTTCGGCACACACGATGCCGTCGACGGGCGCCGCGCAGTTGTCGCATCTTCCGCACCCTCCGTCATCAGGGGATTTCTCGCCGAAGTAGCGCAAAATGCGATCACGCCGGCAGGTGTTTTCGTCCCTGCAGAAATCCCGCATGTCGAAGGCGAGCCCCTTTTGCCTGGAACGCTGCGGGTCATTCTGGCCTTCGCCGCCCGCTTCCGCCATGAACAAGGCGGTTTGCAGGTCTTGCTCGTCCCATAGCATGATCGTGTCGGCAGGCTTTCCGTCGCGCCCCGCGCGGCCAATCTGCTGATAGTAGCTCTCGACCGAAAGCGGCATGCCGCAGCAGACCACGTAGCGCACATCGGGCTTGTCGATGCCCATGCCGAAAGCCGACGTCGCGACTATCGCCGGCGCCTGCCCCGACATGAACGTCTCTTGCGCCGCCTTCTTCGCATCGTTGCTCAGCTTGCCGTGGTAGAGCGCGGCGGGCACGCCTGCTCGCTTGAGCGCGTCGTGAATCCGCTCGGCCTCGGAAATCGTGACGCAATAGAAGATGCCGCACTCGCTTCCCTTCGAACGCGCGGTCCGCACGCACCACGATCCGCGCTTGTCGTGGGGCATGTGCATAACGGAAAGCGAAAGGTTGGCGCGGTCGAACGAGGAGACTATCTCCAAGGGGTTTTGCAGGCCAAGGGACCTGGCGATGTCCTTGCGGACCCTCGGGGTCGCCGTCGCCGTCAGCGCGACCACGGTCGGGCGCTGGTCGAACCGCTCGATGAACGCGCTGATCTCGCGGTAGTCACTGCGGAAGTCGTGGCCCCATTCGCTGATGCAATGGGCCTCGTCGATGGCGACAAGGGGAATCGTGAGGTTCCCGATGGCCGACAGGAAGGCCGGGTTCGACAAGCGCTCCGGCGCAACGTACAGGATCTGGAACTCGCCGCTTTTGATGCGGTTCCGAACCTTTTCCTGTGCCCGAAGGCTGAGCGTGTTGTTAAGGAAAGCCGGATGCAGGCCCAGTTCAAGGAGTTTCCCCACCTGGTCGCTCATGAGCGAGACTAGGGGAGAGACCACGATGGAGGTGCCGCCGAGCGCGACGGCGGGCACCTGGTAGATCAGCGATTTGCCCGCTCCGGTGGACATGACAGCCAGCACGTCCCGCTTCCCCATGATGGCCTTGATGGCCCTTTCCTGCTCCGGGCGGAACCCGTCGTACCCGAAGCAGCGCTTCAGCACTTCTTTAGCTTGCTCGAACGATGTCATGCGTCCTCTTCCGCACCTGTTGGTTTGCAGCATTATTGTAGTCGCAGACTTGGGCTGGCCCTTGCGGTCGGAAGCGTCCTTTCGCAAATATGGCAGCTTCCCCTTCTTCGCTCCTTCGCTTCCTGACCTGTTTGCGCTCCTCTCTCCCGCACCCACCCGGCGCATTCCCGTCTTCTATCTTGGCCGTGTGGCGCGTGGGGGTGTTCGCTTTGGGCCGCGGGTGGCTTCGCGGTCGCTTCCTCGCACGGCACAATTGCCTTAGAAGCCGGCTTCGGCGCATGCGGCGCCGGAGGGGGAGCGGCTTGCAACCTGCGATGCGAAAGGGAGTGATGAAGATGATGAGACCCATGATGAGGAAGGTTGCGTTCGGCGTGCCGGCAGTCGCGTTGTCGGCGGCGCTCG
>ERZ1035027.544-NODE-544-length-21134-cov-4.744485_pt1 | contig 21134 bp, 16 predicted proteins | sample MGYA00520604_ERZ1035027 | MGnify/ENA primary metagenome ERZ1035027 (study PRJEB33766, sample SAMN09781743) | gut metagenome | biome: gut microbiome | host: Homo sapiens | place: Madagascar | study: EMG produced TPA metagenomics assembly of the PRJNA485056 data set...
GCTCTAACACAACCTTCTTGCTACGGATAATCTGGACATCCTCATCCTCAAGTCCTTCTACATCGAAGAAATCGTTGTTGATATAACCGGAATTCTGTTCCTTGTCCAAAATACGCTTCTTATGGCGTGTTACCTGACGTTCGATAATCTCCACAACCAAATCGATGGATACGTACATATTATCGCTCGCCTGTTCTGCACGGATCGTATGTCCCTTCATCGGGATCGTAACCTCAATCTTCTGACGGTCCTTATCTACCGAAAGTGTAACCTGTGCTGCTGTGTCTTCACCGAAGAACTTCTCGATTCTCTCAAGCTTCTCGTAAATCGCCTGCTTCAGTGCGTCTGTAACCTCAATGTTCTTTCCACTTATGATGTAATTCATATGCCCCAGCTCCTTTACGTCGAACTATAGAAAATAAAAAATGTGCGTGAAGCACATGTACTTTCTATGTTTAGTATTATAGCACACCCAACCCCTGTTTGGGAAGTGATTTTTCGTCAAAATATACAAAAATTCACATTTTTTTGATAACGGAAAAGGGCACCTTCGATTCTTACCGAAAATGCCCTTTCAAACACATTATAGAAAGTATTACTAATTTCCTAATTTACAATTCTGCAAGCCTTAAATGGTGTACTGTAATTTACATTTGAGATCTTGATTCCTGTACGGCTGCTGCTTGCATGTACGATCTGTCCATTTCCAATATAGATACCTACGTGCTCACAGGAACCTGTACCGTGATCGTAGAATACCAGATCACCAGGTGCCAGTGCTGCAAGGCTGACTGCTGTACCTGCATTACTCTGTGGTGTACATGTACGAGGAAGTGAATATCCAAAGTTCTTATATACACTCTGTACGAATCCGGAACAATCCGCTCCGTTTGTCAGGCTTGTGCCGCCCCATACATATGGGTTTCCAACGAACTGACATGCAAAGTTTGCAATCTGCTGTCCAAGATCTGAGGTTGGAGCTTCTGTCACTGGTGCTTCTGTTGTAGGAGCCTCTGTCGTAGGAGCTTCCGTTGTTGGCGCTTCCGTTGTCGTTGTATCCTGTGCCGGTGCACTTACTGCCTTTGCTGTTGGCATATTATAAGAAATAGTTATGTACTCATTCTTTACATATCCTGTCACAGTGTCAAGCTGGATCTTTGTCCATGCATCTCCTGTCTCTACGATCGGATAAGATTCTCCCTGTGCCAGAAGTGTGATGCTCTCGCTGTCTGTGCTTGCTGCACTACGAAGCTTCAATGCTGCTGTATTTACAACTGCAACCTTCGAGAGATTTGCACTTGCATAGCTTGCTGCATCCCCTTCAAATGCTAACAAATCATTTCTGATATATCCATCTACATTTCCTGATGTGATATGGGACCATGTATCACCTTTTTCTACGATGTTTACAAGTCCGCCTGCATCAATCGTTCCAACCTTTGCTGCATTCACATCACCAGACTGACGAATATTTACGGAACCAGATGCTGTGACGATTGCCTTTCCTGTGAAATCCATAACCGGTGATGCTGCCGCCTCAGATGCTTCCTGTACAGGTGCTTCTGTCGTTGGCTCTTCCGTTGCCGGTGCCTCCGTTGTTTCCTCGGAAGGAACTTCTGCGATTTCTCCTGTTACCTTTGCAATCTCCTGAATCTCGCCTGTTGCTACTGCGTCGGTTGCTGTTGCCTCTGCAACAACTGCAGCCGGTGCTGTTGCATCCTCTGGAGTTGCATCAGCTGTAAATACGTCTCCACCATTTTCTTCAATATAGTGATCTACGATTGATGTTATACTGACGTTAGCATCGGTATATACAAACTCGTCTGCCAACGCGGTATATGTGTATGTACCCATGGACGAAGCGAAAATGCAACCTGCCGCCGCTACCGCCAACCACTTTACGGATGGTCTTTTCATGTTCTTACCTCCAATTTGTTACAAATATGTTACAACTTATTACATTGCCCATTATAGCAACCTGTAATATTATTGTCAACCAGTTTTTGTATGTTTTTTCAAAAGTTTACAAATTCTTCGCATTTTCGCTACGTTTTTGAGTATTTTTCGATTTCATTTTCTGTAAACCTATTCTTTTTAATGGTTCACATAAAATTGTTACACTTTGTAACATTTCGAAATATTTGATACACGATATTGAGTTTTTGACTTTAGAAATACAATATATAGAAAACGGCGCAGGATATCCTGCGCCATTTCCCGCCATTATACCTGCTACTCTGGAGGCCCCTTCTTCTGCTGCTGCCTTACTGAGCTGCTTTACTACCATATATTCACATAAAATAAGCGATTGTATCTGTGATACAACCGCTTACATGATATCTCATTTCAAAAAAAGAACAGTCAATCTTACTTATTCTCTACCAGATTCTTGGACATGCACACCAGGAAGAACAGAACCGAAATTACCGCAAATGCAGCTCCAACAAATCCAATATGTACAATCTGTCCCTTATCGCACACAATTCCACCAAGGAAGCTGCCTGCGCCGATACCGAAATTAAAGATACCGGAAAAAATCGACATTGCAACCGACGAGGACTGTTCATCCGTACAGCGGATCGTCTCTGACTGGAACGATACATTAAATACAAGTACTGTAATGCCCCATAAAGCACAAAGCGCCATTATAAATCCCGGCTGTCCTGCTGCAGGAAGCAGCAATAACAGTTCAACCGCCAACGAAATCATCACCGTGCGTAAAAATCCATGCCGGTATTTGTCATAGAATTTCGAGAACAGAAGACTGCCGAGCAATCCTGCGGCACCAAACACAAACAATGTAATGGTGACTGTACTATTTCCCATGTGTGCGACCTGCTGCAGGAACGGATCGATATAACTATAGCTCGTATAATAGCCCACTACAAACAAAAATGTCTGAATATAGATGCAGACAAGTGCACGATTCTTAAATAGTTCTGGCAACTGCTTCACACGGAACGGCTCGCCACACTCCATCTTCGGGAACAGGAATGCCATATATGCCAAAACAACGAATGTGATGATTGCCACGATCAAAAAGGCGATTCTCCAACCTGCATAATGTCCAATCATTTTTCCAAGCGGAAGTCCTGCAATCGTCGCAACCGAAGTACCTGTCACGACCATACTGAGTGCTTTGGACTGATGTTCTTCTGACGCCATACGCACTGCAATCGGAGACGCGATTGACCAGAAAATCGCGTGTGCACAGGCTACACCGATTCGGGACGCCATCAGCATGCCGTAGCTGTTTGACAACACGGTCAACACCTGACAGATTCCGAACAATGCAACCGTTCCCATAAATAACTTCTTATAATCAATCTTGCTCACGAGCAGCATGAGCGGCAGGGAAAGCAACATAACGATCCACGAATATACCGTGATCAACATGCCCGCCTTCGCCTCAGAAATTGAAAAGCTATTTGCAATATCAGTCAGCAGACCGATTGGCATAAACTCGGATGTATTAAAAATAAATGCTGAGACAGTCATTCCGATCAACGGAAGCCGCTCTTTGGACGTCATCTTCGTCTTCATCTTATACCTCTTATCTTAAATAAAAATGAACAAAACTAAAATGCATTGTACGCGATAGCTATATGAAAAACAAGACGTGGAATTATCATATTTTACATTTATTTGACGTTGATTCAAAAGAAAAAGTCCTGCACGCAAAATGCAGGACTTATCATATCATTTATAAACGGATATCAATGTTTGCACCGATGTTTGGATTCACAGACTGTTCCATCATCTGTGTAATCATCGCACCATTTGTCTCCACCGCATCCAGTGATTTTTTAAGCATCGCCATATCAATGGCATTCATACTTCCGGTATCACTGACTGCCAGCGTCAGATTTGAATTTCCGATTGCTGCTATGTTCATATATATACCCTCCAATTTTGTCCAATCCAGACATTCCAATACTATTTGTATCATAACGCTTTTTCTATAAAAAAGCAAACGCTTCTGTCATATTTTGTATGTTTTTAGCATGTTCTTTACCGAGTTTTCCATCAGCATCGAAAAAAGATTGACATTCAAATCACGCCGTATTTATAATGTACAGTCGTGTGAAAGGAGCTCCTTCATGGATGTTTTAATAGTAGAAGATGATCAGGAACAGTTAGATGGCATCGAATCCATCCTGCTCGAAAAATACGATCATATGAATTGCATAAAAGCAACCAATTACCAGCAGGCAACCCAATTGATGCGCGCAAACAAAATCCAACTATTCCTATTGGATATCTCTCTTGGAGATGACGAGTCCGAGCAGGACGGTATCGCACTTGGAACACAGATTCGTTCCATGCAGCGGTATGCAAAAACACCAATCCTGTATCTGACTGCATATTCCATGGATGCACCACGTGCAATACATGCAACGAATTGTTATGATTTTCTGGTAAAGCCCTATAAGAAAGAAGATTTGTTATATACCATCGACAAGCTGATCCACAATCGTTTTCTGGACGTTACGCCCATAGAACTACGCGATGTCAATGGTATTTATTTTCGCGTTCTTCCAGAAAAGATCCTGTATATCGAAGCGGCTGGCAAGAACCTGACGATCTATGAGGAAAGCAATGTGATCAACACAAGCGGTATCCGTCTGAAAGAACTGATTGCACAGCTTCCGCCGAATTTCATCCAAAGCCATCGAAGCTTTATTGTAAACAGTGATTATGTGAACTCTTACGATCCGACCAACGCGCTTCTCTATCTGGGGAATCACAATATCTCGACACCCGTTGGACGTAAATATAAAGATTATGTCAAAAAGATAATTAGCAGGGACTGAAAATATTTTACCAAAGCACTTTCAGTCCCTGCTAGTTATTTCCCACGTCTGAAATCAAGCACCGCCTGATAACGGATATCCTGAACCAATCGTTCCTTCTGTTCGTCTGTCATAAGATTCATCACTGCATCTTTTTCCTGATCCGTAAAGCCTTTAAATGCGCTGGTTCGTTCTTTTCGCGTCATAGAGCGAAACTCCGTCGGATAATGAAGCAAGCCATTCATTCGTGCTTCATAATTCCGCGTACATTCCATAAATAGCTTTTCCGCCTCCTCCGACATCGACGGCGGCGCATCCATATCCTTATAATTCAAATAGTTTTCTCTCATCACTACAACTCCTACCTCCACAATCTGTAAAATCAAAATCCATGCAATAAATGTGGAACAAGCAGGGTAGATCACCGAACAGATACTCAATACGCCTAGTCCGATCAAGCCTTTTTGTTGAATCTTCTTTTTTCGTTCTCCCTTGTAAACCGGTCGATTTGGCGATGGTAATGGTGCAATCGTCGCCATCAGATACATCGTAAACAGCAACAATCCCGCTACGACCGGATATGGAAATATGACATGTACACCGCCCGCCACTGCGATCACGTACACACTGACCGAAGCAACTGTACACCCAATATTTGTTTTCATATGGATACCGCCCAGAAACCGGCGAACCAGATTGACCGTCACAAAGCAAAACAAAAATTCCCGGAAAAATCCAGATACTGCAAAGATAACAAATAGAACAAGATCTTTTTGCAAATCTCCCACAATTGATTCTACTGCATAGCATACTTTTGCACACTGCACATCTGCCACATCATAGTCACGTCCCACGAGATACCGTGTCACATGCTCCCCTATCCTATGATTGATACTCATAATTCATCCCCTGTCTTATGTTCTCCATGTGCTTTTTAACAAATGGGATATCCGTCAAAAGCGCGCACAACGGATACCCCCAAGTGTTATTGGTTGATGTACTAGTTCTCCGATTCTGATCCCATCTCGACTCTCATACAATCAGGAAGCTCCACCTCTCCCCAAATATGTTTGCATCCTGTAAGAGTCAAGATTACATCTGTCAAATCCTCCAACTGCGCAGCAACCGCTTTCTTCATATCCTTCATCACACATCTCCTCCTTCTGAAAGAATATTCTTTGAAATCCATCCCCGAATGAATTTCTATATTATTCTTAACATGATTAAAATAAATGCGCAATAGGTTTGGAACGAACGACATTTCGTGGGGAATAGACAACATCTTTCTTTTCTTTACACAATTTCCTTCTCAATTCGATTATTACATATCAATTGACATATTTCCTTCAATACTCTTATAATAATTACAAAACAAAAGGGGATTTGGATTACATGAAAACTTTTATAATTTCTAGTTGTACTTATACAATAGAAGCAACCGCAGAATTATTATTAGTCCGTTCTTTCTTAGGCAAAAAGAAAAAATCTTTACTCTCTCCATTACTATTATTTTTGCCACTTTGTGGAATTGCAAATAACTTTTTCTTCACTTTTATGCCAAATGTATTTGGCTGGTTTATATCATTGCCTATATCCTTACTATCCTATTGTTTTATTATCCATATTTCCTTTTCCTCTGGCATTTTTCCATTTTTGTTCAGTTATGTTGGATATGGTTTGATTGAAGCGGTCACAGCTATCATCTTGCCTAACTCAATGTCTACCTCTTCCAATACCACGAATGAACTGATTGTAACCTGTGTTATCTGCGCAATTTGTATTCTCATATCATTATTACCACTGGATCGGTTATACAATTTTATCAATAGCGGAAATCTTATTGTCAAGCTTGTACTATCCTATGTTTTTCTGCTTTATTTGGTTTCGATTGCACTCTTTAAAATTGACTCTATCGACGCAATCCAAGTTCTTCCTTTGACGATGACATTCATGGTCATCCTGCTGGTCGCTGACATTATGGTATTAAACCAGCAACGCACAATCACAATCCAACAGCAGGATATCAAAGATTATCAGACCTATGAACCAATGGCACACGATCTGATTTCTGACATCCTAGGCAAGCAACACGATTTCAACAATCAGATGAATGCAATCCGCATGCTGCCATATACTTACAAAGATTATGATTCGTTAAGTGACGCGATCGCGAATTATTCGACCTTTCTGGAAGAAGAGTTCAATGAATCTGAGCTTTTGAAGATCAATCTTCCGGTTGTTGCTGGATTTGTATTTAGTAAGATCAAAGAAGCGGAGCAAAAGGGCAGGCTGATCTCGGTCAAAATCAAGAACCGTTCCCTAATCACGCCGGTTCCAGAGTACGATCTGATCCGCATCTTGGGTATTCTAATTGACAATGCGATTGAAGCGACAGAACCCGGACATACATTCTCGCTGATTCTTGACAGCCGGAACGATCACGTCCGAATTCAGACAAAGAACGAAGGAGGGGAGATTTCTTCAGAGCTGCGCAAGAAAATGTTTGTCCGTGGCTATTCTACCAAAACGTCCGCAGAAGTACGCACCTCCCGCGGACAAGGTCTGCCGAATCTGAAAAAATTGGTCGATCATTACAATGGCAAAATCTATCTGGACAACGAGACATTCCATGAACATACATGGATCTGTTTCACCGTCGAATTATAAATTGCAGACGGCGCGTGCAATCGCTGCCGCAACCGCCTGCTGATATTGTGGATTCTGCAAGTTCTCGCATTCTGTCGGATTGCTCAGGAATCCACACTCTACGATTACGCCCGGGCATTGACTGTTTTTCAGGATATACAGATCATTGCCCGTCTTAATCTCCCGTTCCTTCGGTGGCTGCAAATCGACGATCAACTGCGCCTGTACCGCTTCCGCCAGTTTCTTCGACATTTCCGATGAACCATAATAAAATACCTGCGGTCCGCTAATCTCTGCCTCTGGGTAGCTGTTCTGGTGGATACTGATCATATAGTCCGCGCCGGACGCATTGATCAGGCTCACCCGGTTATGCATATCAGATACTTTCTTGTTCGTCGCACCATTCGTTGCCAGACACACATCCCCCTCGCGTGTCAGGATTACCTTCACCCCCCGCGCCTGTAACTGTGCTTTCAGACATAGGGCAATCTGCAAATTCACATCTTTTTCTTTTACATTATCCACGCCGATCTTACCCGGATCATTGCCGCCATGTCCGACATCAATCACGACCGTCAAATCCCGTTTCATCCCCGCTTTGTTACAATACATCACACAATTCAGAATCAGCAAAATTAAAAATATGGTAAATCCAAACAACAATCTGACTTTTTTCCGATCAAAAAACCGCATATGCAAAACTCCGGTCTCCCTTAGTCTATACATATGCGGTAATCTTCTTATTATGCTTTATTCTTCTGTCTCAGCTTCCGGCTTCGCGATTGCAATCCCAAGCTCTTCGAGCTGCTTTGCATCAACGGTATTCGGCGCCTCACTCATCAGGCAGGAAGCATCCTTTACCTTCGGGAATGCGATAACATCACGAATAGAATCTTCCTGTGCCATCAGCATAACGAGACGGTCAAGTCCGTATGCAAGTCCTGCATGTGGTGGTACTCCATATTTGAACGCATTTAACAGGAAACCAAACTGGTCGTATGCACGCTCCATTGTGAATCCAAGTGCCTTGAACATCATTTCCTGAATGTCATCCTGGTGGATACGCACGGAACCACCACCGATCTCTGTACCATTTAATACGATATCGTATGCCTTTGCACGTACTCTGCCCGGATCAGACTCGATATACTGCAGATCCTCTTCCATCGGCATCGTAAATGGATGGTGCATTGCCTGATATCTGCCAAGCTCCTCGCTCCACTCAAGCAGTGGGAACTCTGTAATCCATACGAAACGGTATTCATCTTTCTTCAACAGTCCAAGCTGATCTGCGATCTCAAGACGAAGTGCACCAAGTACATCATAGACAAGCTTGCTCTTATCTGCTGCAAAGAGCAGTAAATCGCCCGGCTTACCATTCATCTTCTCAACAAGTGCCTGCATCTCCTCGTCCTTCATGAACTTTGCAAACGAAGACTTCATTGTTCCATCTTCATGGATTGCAATATAGGCAAGTCCCTTAGCACCGTAACCCTTGGCAAAATCAACGAGTGCATCAATCTTCTTTCTTGGCATTGCACCCTGACCCTCAGCATTGATACCGCGCACGCTTCCGCCGGCTTCAATCGCATTCTTGAATACGACAAATTCACAATCCTTCACAACGTCTGTTACATCGCAAAGCTCCATACCAAAACGGAGATCCGGCTTATCAGAACCGAAACGCTCCATTGCCTCTTTGTATGTCATACGCTGGATTGGAAGCTGTACGTCTACGCCAATGACTTCCTTAAACAGCTTTGCAAGCAGACGCTCATTGACATCGATAACATCATCGACATCCACGAAAGAAAGCTCCATATCAATCTGTGTAAATTCCGGCTGTCTGTCGGCACGCAGATCCTCATCACGATAGCAGCGTGCGATCTGGAAATAACGGTCGTAGCCGGAGCACATCAGAAGCTGCTTGTAAATCTGTGGTGACTGTGGCAATGCATAGAACTCACCCGGATGTATGCGGCTTGGTACAAGGTAATCACGCGCGCCTTCCGGAGTTGACTTACAAAGTGTCGGTGTCTCGATCTCGATAAAGCCTTCGTCTGCCATGAAGGAACGAACCAGTGTTGTCACCTTGCTACGCATCATGATATTCTTCTGTAAGTCTGGACGACGAAGATCCAGATAACGGTATTTCAGACGAAGATCTTCCTTCGTCTTGCTGTTCTCCTCGATTGGGAATGGTGGTGTATCTGCTTCTGCAAGGATACGGATATCCTTCGCGATGACTTCGATATCACCGGTTGCAAGATTCTCATTGACTGCGCCGCCACGCTTTGCAACCTCACCGGTAATTGCAACGACAAACTCGGAACGAAGCTTCTCCGCCTTTGCGAAGCTCTCCGCACCACAGTTTGCTTCCTCAAAGATGACCTGCAGAATACCGCTTCGATCACGCAGATCGACGAAGATGATTCCACCTTTGTTCCGGCTCTTCTGCACCCATCCCATCACGGTGACGGTATTCCCAATCATCGTATTATTTACTTCTGTACATCTGTGACTTCTGTGAAGTCCCTGCATTGACTCTGCCATTTTCATAGCCTCCTGTGTCTAAGTTAATTTATAAATACCTGCTCCCGTCTCTGTCGTTCTGAGTTCGCGATTATCTACATCAGCTACGGAGCGTTTTCATATCATAAATAATGGTTAACCCTCAAAGGAATCCGCATAGAACTCTTCGAACTGTGTATATCCCTCTGCAGTCATCTGATCCTTCTGGAACTTCTTGTTTTTCTTCATGATCGCGATATTCACAATCTGTCCCTCGGCTCTTGCCTGCTTTGCCTGCTCTAAGATCTTAAGCAGCTTGTCGCTTGGCATCTTCTTGTCGATTAAGTATGCTGTCTTGTTCTTGCTTCCCGGCACCTCGAAATCACGTTCTAACAAGAGCATGATGATTCGCTCGAATCCGATGGAGAATCCGCACGCAGGTGTTGGCTGACCGGTGAATTTGCCGATCATCTCATCGTAACGTCCGCCGCCGCCGACCGACCCGCCATACTCATCCATTGAGATCTCAAAGATTGGACCCGTGTAATACGACATACCACGTACCAGAGTCGGATCAAATGCCATCTTGAAGTCCGCGCTCTTTGTACTCTCAACGCTGTCGATGATCGTCTTCAGGTTCTCAGCAACCTCGTCTGGTAAGAACCCGCCAAGCGTCTCCTTCAGATACTGTACGCCGCTGATATCGGCTGTCACCTTCTCGAACAGTTCGAGATATTTTGTCACAGCGTCCTCTGCATAGCCTTCCTTCAGAAGCTCTTCCTTGACGCCATCCAAACCAATCTTATCCATCTTATCGAGGATAATAAATACAGTATCATAATCGGCTTCCGCAAATCCGCTGTAAGCTGCCATCGCCTTTAAGATACGACGGTCATTGATACGGATCGTGAAGTTCTTGAAATCCAGCTTGCCAAGCAATGTCGTTGTCGCTAGGATCAGCTCGATCTCTGCTAAGATTGTCGGCTCACCTAAAATATCAATATCACACTGCATGAACTGTCTGTAACGGCCACGCTGTGGACGGTCAGCTCTCCATACATTTCCCATCTGCAACGCCTTAAACGGGCTTGGCAGTTCGTTCGCATTGTTCGAATAATATCTGCAAAGTGGCACGGTCAGATCATAACGAAGTCCGCCGTCAACAAGATCTAACTCTTCCTTTGCCTCGTCGATTTTCAGCTTCTCACCACGCTTTAAGATCTTGAAGATGAGCTTCTCATTCTCGCCGCCCTGCTTGCTGTTCAGGTTCTCGATATGCTCGACACAAGGTGTCTCCATCGAATTAAATCCAAATGTCTTATAGGTATCCTTGATTAAAGCGATGCAGTAATCACGGATTGCCATCTCCTTTGGTAATATATCTTTCATGCCGGTTACCGGCTTCTTCTTCATTGCCATCTTTTTCCTCCCGCTTGTATTCATTCTCGTTCGATTTTAAAACGCTTTGCGCTTTCGGTCAAGCATTTCATCAAAACGGTTGATATAATCATCGACAGATTTGCAGTTTTCTACCCGCTCCACACGATTTTCTGCATGATAGACAAGCTTCGTCGACGCACCTGCGCCCGCCGCAATGATATCTGTCATTTCTTCCATAATCAAAATATTATATAAGCATTCACAGCCTGGCTTCGCATATCCGACATTTTCCAGATTACCACCGATATTCTTCTGCCGGTACAGATAATATGGATCCATGCCAAGTGTCTGTGCCATCTCCTGTGCCGCGGTATGCATCGCATCCATGTCATGATGGATTGTGGATTTGTAATCATCCATCTGCTGGTTCAGATTCGCCGCGCGCTTAATTGCAAGAGAGTGTACCGTCAGGCTCTCCGGAGCCAATGCCCGGATTTCTTCTAACGTATGTTTCATCGCGTGTAAGTCTTCTCCCGGAAGTCCCGCAATCAGATCCATGTTGATATTATCAAAGCCTGCCTGCCGTGCCATCGCAAACGCTTCCTTCACCTGTGTCGCATTGTGCGCACGCCCGATTGTACGTAGTGTCTCGTCATTCATCGTCTGTGGATTGATGCTGATCCGCGTCACGCCATATTCCTTCATCACCGCAAGTTTCTCCGGGGTGATGCTGTCCGGGCGTCCTGCCTCCACGGTAAACTCTGCAAGCCCATCGGCAACCTCCGGTTCCTGCAGCCGGAATACGGTTTGAATCTGCTTCAATAGTACTGCAAGCAGCTCATGTGAGATCGACGTCGGCGTTCCGCCGCCAATGTAGATTGCCACTAACCGTTTGTGCTTATACTGTTCTGCCACATAGGCTAACTCCTTACAGAGCGTGTCAATATAGGTCTTTGCTTTCTCCGCATAGATTCCAATCGGATACGAAGTGAACGAGCAATACAGACAACGGCTTGGACAAAACGGAATCCCGACATACAGACAATAATCGTTGTCAAGATCAATTCCTTTCACCAGACGATGCTCGTTTTCTGCCACTGTCGTTGCAAGCTCTGCTTTCTGTGCGCTTGTATCATAGATATCACGGTAATATTGTACGATTCTTCCGTGTATTTCCTGCTGTTTTGCAAGTGCCAGATTGGTATTCTCTGTCGACCCATCCCTGTTCTCGCCAGCTTCGTCTACCTGTTCCGTCAGATACTCCAGAAGCTTCGTCATCGCGATCTTCGTCGGACGTACTCCCGTCAGGTCACCCCACGGAAGTCTCCGGTCTGCAAACTGTCCAAGCAGCCGGTAAGACGCCATTTTCAACACATTTCGGAATTCTGGCTTATTCCGGTAATCAACAAGAATCTTCGCCCGCAGTCCACAGGTGGATATCAACAGCTTATCCTTATACGCCGGAAGCTCTGGCACCTCCTGCAGATCATCCGGCTTGTCGCACTCATGTCCATGCTTGCACACAGTGAGAATCGTAAAAGCTTCCTCATATCGGATCAGGAGCCGCAGATCAAAATCGTCGGACAAGCTTGCGTCCTCGACGATCTTTACCCCCGGATAAAACGCCATGATCATCGCCCGCAGGTCGTTGTTATATAATTGGTTATTCTGGTCTAGCAGTATCATCTTAGAAATACGGATTGCCCGTCTTTTCCTTTCCAATCATTGTCTGTGCATCATGTCCCGGAAGCACGAATGTCTCATCTGGAAGCACAAATAATTTCTCACGGATGGCATCTTCCAGAGCCTTCGCATCGCCCGTCGGGAAGTCCGTTCTTCCGACACTGTAGCAAAACAGCGTATCCCCGGTAAAGACAACATGCTCCTCCGGGAAATAATAGCACATGCCACCCTTCGTATGTCCCGGTACTAACAGGCACTTACATTTCCGTCCAAGTACCTCGATCTCGGCGCCATCTTCCAAATAGATATCCGCCTGTGCTGTAAATGCTGCGCCAAATGACGATGACAGATTCAGAGCCGGACTCTCCATGACTTCCTTCTCCTCTGCTGCCGCATACACCTTAATATCCGGGTACTCCTTCTTCACGCCAGCCAGTGCCCCAATATGGTCAAAATGTCCATGCGTCAAGAGCACCGCCGTTGGTGTCACACCTTTATCCTTCCAATCGCGAATCAACACATCTGCGCGATCCGCCGGATCTATAATAAGCGCTTCCTTCGTCTCTGTATCAACTACCGTATAACAATTCGTCGCACAGATACCGAGCACTTTCTTTGTTATCTCAATCTTTCCCATAAAACTCCTTTCAAGGTCACGATTGCGGTACCCCGTAATTTGTGAATATCTGCCATGTTAATCTTTTCTGTATAAGATGTATTGAAACTAAGAAGTACTAGATGTTCTGTTACAAATATCGATATCGTACGCAACCGCCGCCAATTCGCCATCCATGGCTCAGTGGCGGCTTGTTTGAACATCGTGTTCAAACATTGCTGAATATTCTCAGAACATCAAGGACTTCTAAGTTCCAAACATATTTATACAGTAAAGATTAACATGGCATATATATTCACAAATTACTGCATCTACCACAATCTGTAGATTGAGTTGGACACAATCTACCAATTCATATGCAGACCGTTGAAGCACGCTGGCACTTAATGAGCGACTGCTCTTTGTCGCGAATTTAGTACCACTGCGTGCTGAACCGAGCGAGAGCGCGTCTGCATGGAATTGCGTAGTTGTGTTCAACTCTTCCACCAATACGTTAATTCATACAATCAACCCGTAGTCCGCTCGATATCGATGATCCCTTCCACGTTCCGGATCTTCGCAATCATCTTGTTGAGCTGCTCCTTCGAGCGAATCTCAAACTTCACGGAAACCGTCGCCTTGCCCTGCTTATTGACACGGACATTCATACCTGTCAGGTTGATGTTCTCCTCATTGAAGATCTTCGACAGCGAGAACACCAGTCCCTTACTGTCGTTCGCGTAGATGTTAATCTCCGTCATATACATCTTCTGATTCTGCAACAGATCTTCAGACCATTCCGCCTCAATCAGACGCTTCCGGTCAAATTCATCCATGCAAAGAACATTTACGCAATCGGTACGATGAATGGATACTCCACGTCCACGCGTGATGTAACCGACGATCTCATCTCCCGGTACTGGAGCACAGCAGCGTGAAAAACGCACTGCAACATCGTCCATACCTTTGACCACAATACCACCCTTGGCATGCTTGTGGCTTTCGCCTCTGCCCGGTGTGTTGATCTTGTCAACAATCTGTTCCTCTGTGATCTTCTTTGCTTCTTCTTTTTTGTATTCTTCCTGCAGACGGTTGACAACCTGTCCTTCTTTCAGGCCGCCATGTCCGATTGATGCAAGCACGGCATCCCATGTCAGGAAGTTGTATTTCTTCATTACCTTTTCCTGCAATTCCGGCTGTAAAAGGTTCGACAGCACAATTCCCTTTGTCTTACAGTATGCCGCCATCGCATCTTTACCACGCTGGATATTATCGGTCTTGTTCTCCTGCCGGAACCACTGGTTGATCTTCGTCTTTGCCTGTGAACTCTTTACCACAGACAGCCAGTCCATACTTGGACCTTTGGAATTCTGCGACGTAATGATCTCGACACGGTCACCGTTGTGGAGTTCTGTCTCGATCGGCACCTGCCGTCCATTGACACGCGCACCAATCAGCTTGTTTCCGACCGCCGTATGAATGCTATATGCAAAATCAATTGGTGTAGAACCAGCCGGAAGATTCTTGACATCGCCCGCTGGTGTAAATACATACACCTGATCTGAAAACAGATCCAAATCTGTCTTGATGGCGTTCATGAATTCCTTGTTATCTGTCGTATCGGTCTGCCATTCCAGAATCTGTCTGAGCCAGCTTAACTTCTGCTCTTCGTTATCGTTCTTGCCACTGCCGCCTTCTTTGTATTTCCAATGTGCAGCAATACCATATTCCGCGGTACGGTGCATCTCGTAGGTTCGAATCTGAATCTCGAACGGACGACCACCCGGTCCAATCAATGTCGTGTGGAGAGACTGGTACATGTTCTCTTTCGGCATTGCGATATAATCTTTGAAACGTCCCGGAATTGGCTTGTATTTCTCATGAATAATTCCGAGTGCCGCATAACAATCCCGTACCGTATCGACCTTGATACGAATTGCATGAATATCGTAAATCTGGTCGAGCGTCTTGTTCTGCGTGATCATTTTCTTATAGATGGAGAACAGATGCTTGACACGTCCGTCTACCTCTGCCTCGATGCCAGCTTCCTTCATATACTGCTTAACCTGTTCTACCATCTGTACGATGAAATCCTCGCTCGCATTCAATCGTGTGGTGATCTCTTCCTTTAAGTTCTTGTATACCTCTGGATAGAGATACTGCATGGAGAGGTCATCGAGTTCGACCTTGATCTTGGAAATACCAAGACGGTGTGCGAGCGGTGCGTAAATATCCATCGTCTCACGCGACTTTTCGATCTGCTTTGCCGGTGACTGGTACTGCATTGTACGCAGATTGTGCAGACGGTCGGCAAGCTTGATCAGGATGACACGGATATCCTTCGCCATCGCAAGGAACATCTTACGCAGGTTCTCTGCCTGAACCTCGATCTTATCCTGTGACAGATCGAGCTGTGTCAGCTTCGTAACGCCATCGACAAGCAGTGCTACCTCTTCGGAGAACTCCTTTGCAATCTCCTCCCGCGTCATAACCGTATCCTCTACAACATCATGCAGGATTCCTGCTACGATCGTCTCTTTATCAAGTTCCAGTTCTGCCAGAATGATTGCCACGCAAAGCGGGTGAATAATATATGGTTCCCCGGACTTTCGCTTCTGACCTTCGTGCGCTTTGCTTGCAATCTTATACGCCTTCTCGATCTCCGACAGATCCGTCGTCGGACGATACGCGCGAATGGTAGCAATCAATTTTTTATACAATTCCTCCGGCGGCGTAAAATCCTCCGGTTTACTGATTTCTTTTTTCAGTGTATCATGTGGTATCTTATAGGTTGTATCCGCCATAAAAATCACTCACCTTCGTACTGTACAACAGATGCTACATCGTAGCCCTCCAGCAATTTTCTTCCTCCAAGATCGGTCAGCTCGATCAAGAAGATCATCTTTACTACCTCACCGCCCAGCTCTTCGACGAGCTTGGCTGCTGCCTGAATCGTACCGCCTGTCGCAATCAGATCATCGACCAGTACAACCTTGTCGCCCGGCTTGATCGCATCCTTATGGATCTCGATCGTTGCAGAACCGTACTCCAGATCGTAGCTCATCTCGACTGTCTCACGTGGCAGCTTTCCTTTCTTACGAACCGGGATAAATCCCTTCTTGTTCATATAGGCAAGTGGTGCGCCAAAGATAAATCCTCTCGACTCTGTACCTGCGATCAGATCATAGTCCACTCCATCTAACAGCTTGTTCAGCTCATCAATTGCCAGTGCATACCCTTCCGGGCTTTCCAGTACACTTGTCACATCTCGGAATATAATCCCCTTACTTGGGAAATCCGGAATACTGATGATATAATCCTTTACACTCTTCATTTGCGCTCCTCCTACCTTCACTTATGCTCTATTTTGATGTCTCATAATATACGCTTTTCCGGATTGATACCGGCTCCATCTGAATCGAAACGGTTCCATTGAATTCGTTCTTCTTCATATGATACAGAATATCAATCAGTGCATGGTTTTGTAAACCCTTCAATATTTTATCACATTCTTTGTCTCCAAACCACACTTTTATGTTATCCAATAGCTCTTTTCCACGAAATACCATGCCGTTTATGCGCGTGCCATTGCCATCGACAAACGTGCAACGTGCGTATTGCCCTTCATTTCCAACCATTTTGATCGATCGAATACCCATTTTCACGATACCGAACAATGGTCTTACATTGGCAGTTCCGTATGGTTCCAGCTTTGCAAGCTCCTCATAGAGGGGCAATGTCAGCTGCTTGATGGCACAGGATTCATCCACATACAGCTTCTCGACGAGATCCGCGTCTGTCAGATTGCAATCCCGGTTTAACGCTTCGCGTAACGGTTCGAGTGCTTCGCGCGTAATCGTAAAGCCCGCCGCCATCGGGTGTCCGCCAACCTTCACAAACAACTCTTTATGTTCACAGAGCTTATCAAACATATTATACGTCTCAATCGAACGCCCGGAGCCTTTCAGTCCATGTCCATTTTCCGCATCGGTAAAAACAAGCGTCGGACGGTAAAATGCTTCCTTCAGCTTGCTCGCGATCAGTCCCGCGATGCTCTCATGAATCCCCGGCATATACAGGACGATAACCTTATCATCCCCGATTTTCTTTTCTTTCACACCATCTTCGGTCGGAATCATGCGAATATCCTTTCGCACCCAGTCCGTTGCCGCCCGCACACCGCGGTCGGTCATCTCCTTCCGCAGTTCGTTGAGCTTCGCCATATCCTGTGCCAGGCTTTCCGCCCGCGCCGGATCATCGGTCAGCAGCAGCTCCACGCCCTCTTTCGCACTTTCCAGTCGTCCGGTCGAGTTCAGACTCGGACCAATCCGGAAGCTCAAATGATGCACCTCGATTGGCTTTCCATCAAGACCTAACGCTTTCTTCAACGCATTGATTCCAAGATTCGTACTGTTCGTAAGTCTCCGCAGTCCACGCTTGACAAAGATCCGGTTCTCATCTGTGAGCGGCATGATATCACACACCGTACCAAGCGCTAAGATATCCATATAGGCATCTTCGTCTTCCCACGGAAGCTCCGTCACCCGGTATAAATGCCGGATGAATTTGTACGCCACACCAGCGCCGCATAAGTCCTTGTAGGGATATGCGCAATCCGGGCGGTGCGGATCGATCACGGCATCCGCGTTCACATACAGATAATTTTTTTCTCCGTTTTCCGTCACCTCGCACGGCACCTCATGATGATCCGTAACGATCACCGTCATTCCAAGTTCTTTCGCCCGGGTGACTGCGGTCTCCGCCGCAATTCCATTGTCACAGGTGATAATCGTATCCACGCCATCGGCGTATGCCGCTTCCACCAGCCGTACATTCATCCCATATCCATCCATGATCCGGTGTGGGATATCATAAGAGACATCTGCCCCTGCCTTTTGCAGCCCTTGATACAGAATATAATTCGATGTGATGCCATCTACATCGTAATCGGAGATAATACGGATTTTCTTTCCTGCCCGAATCTTTTCTTTCATAATCCGGCAGCCCTTGTCCATGTCCTTCATTAACGCTGGAGCATGAGTGTATGCAAGATCATCACTCAGATAACACGCAACCGCATCTGGCTCCGTGATCTCCCGGTTCACGATGATATGCGCCAATATCGGGCTGATCGAGAACTGCTCTGCCAGTGCGCGGATATCTGCGGCTGGCTGTTTCACCCGCCATTCTTCTTTTTTGTACTCCGACATATCTGTGTTCCTCTCTTCTTCACTTAAAAATGGGGCTGCCGAAACAGCCCCACCTTATTTTACTTATGCATTTTTCTTGGAGAATTTCTTCTTCATTGTATACCAGAGTGGTCCGGTGATACATACAGATGAATAAGCACCACACACGATACCAAGCATCAATGTGAATGTAAATTCTTTCAGAGAAGTTACGCCCATCACGAACAATACAAATACCATGATAAAGGTTGTCAGGGATGTATAAATTGTTCTTGTAAATGTCTGTCCGATACTCTTGTTGACAAGCTCTTCCAGACTTTCTTTACTATCCTGTGTCCGCATATTCTCACGAATACGGTCGAAGATAATGATTGTCGCGTTGATCGAGTAACCTACGATTGTCAGCATACACGCAATAAATGTATTACCAACGGACAGTGTTCCGATGGAGTATGCCGCAAATACAACCAATACATCATGTACAAGAGCAAGCACCGCACTGACACCAAACTTCACGTCAGAGAACCGGAACGCAATGTACAGAAGCATCAATACAGAAGATACTGCAATCGCTACGATCGCATCTTTCTTCATCTCACCACTGATGGTAGAACTGATACTCTGGTTGTCCACTTCTGTTGCCTTAAACTGTGATTTCAACAGGTCGTCAATCTTTGCACTCTGCTCTTCTGTAAGCTCAGATGTCTTGAAGATAACCTGATTGTTTCCTTCTACTGTCTGAATCTGAATCGTTCCAGCATCAATACCCGCTGTTTCTGCGATCACTGGTGCAACCTCAGACTCTGCACGCTCCAATGTATATACATCATCCTCTGCAAAAGTAGCAGTTGTTGATGTACCACCGGTAAACTCCAGACTGTAATTTAATGACTTGCCAATTCTTGAATGGTTTACACCGAGGAACGCAAGTCCTGCAATGATCACGATCAAAGAAGCAACACCACAAATCTTGAAGTTCTTTACATATCCGTGAATCTTTGGCTCCTTTGCCTTACCATACATCTTTGGATTCTGTACGCCAAGCTCTAAGAACGCATTCAAAAGCATCTTTGTCACAAACAATGCTGTGAACATAGAAAGTACAATACCAAGCATCAATGTAACGGCGAATCCCTTGATACTACCAGAGCCAAGGATCATCAAAACAACGGTTGCAATCAAAGTTGTAATATTACCATCCAAAATCGCTGAAAGCGCTTTGGAGAAACCTGCCTTCACTGCCGCACGCACACCGCTGCCTGCAGAGATCTCCTCACGGATACGTGTGAAAATGATGACATTCGCATCTACCGCCATACCGATTGACAGGATAATACCTGCAATACCAGGAAGTGTCAGTGTGATGTGTCGGATGCTCAGAATCAAAAGCATCAATACAACATAACCTGTCAGTGCTAAGCTGGCAATAAATCCTGGGAAACGATACAGTATGATCATCAGGATACATACCAAGCCAAAACCGATCGCACCGGCGATCAAGCTTGTTGATACTGCTTTCTGACCAAGCTTTGCACCAACGATATTATACTGAATCTGCTTCAACTCCAGAGGCAGCGCACCAATCTTAATTGTTGATGCAAGGCTTTCTGCCTCATCGTAGCTGGAAATCTTATTGATAACTGCATTACCATCTGTGATTGCACTCTGTACAGTTGGAGCACTTGCAACGGCTCCATCATAGATGATATAGATTGGCTTTCCAATATTGGCTGCAGTTGCAGTTGCAAACTTCTGCGCACCTTCATCTGTAAACTGAAGCTGTACAACATAATCCTTCACTGTACCACTGTCGTCCACACCTGCCTGTGCGTTCTTGATATCAGAACCTGTCAGAACTGCTTCGTATGCATCGTTCGTACCATTGTTCTGATTCTTCTGCCAGATTGTATAGTTCTCGGAATCAAGGAACAGAAGCTGTCCCGGCTGACCGAGCTCATCCAATACGTCATGCGCATCTACCTTCTCTGTGTTCAGAGGAATCTCAACCGTGATACGGTCATTTCCTTCCTGATACACTTCACCTTCTGAACTGTACGCATCGACTCTTCGCTGCAGCTTATCCACAGTTGCTTTAATCTCGTCGCTTGTCGGCTTCTCGTCCTGAATCTCATAGGTTACGGACAAACCGCCCTGCAGATCCAGTCCCAACGGAACATTCGCAGTTTTACCGGATTCATTCTGTCCTACACCAGCGATTGCCATATAGATACCGCCAGCCAGAAGCAGGAAGAAAATAATCAGATTGATGACTGCGTTTCTTTTTGTTTTCTTCATCTTTTTTTCCTATATTGTTTTTTTAGTCCGAAATTATATCCA